>ENA-OREB01001381-OREB01001381.1-marine-metagenome-genome-assembly--contig:-NODE-1381-length-11853-cov-2.814198_pt1 | contig 11853 bp, 8 predicted proteins | sample MGYA00248625_ERZ508552 | MGnify/ENA primary metagenome ERZ508552 (study PRJEB26219, sample SAMN06267888) | marine metagenome | isolation source: Monterey Bay, California, USA | place: USA:Monterey Bay...
TAGATAGACCTTGCCCTCCGTGAGCCTTGCCAATGCATCTATCCCCGCGAGGAAGGCATCCGGGTGTTCCTCTATAAAGAGAGCGGGGTCGGCGCAAAGTGGCCTTGTGTCTGATGCAGTGATAAACAGTGCGCCGGGTGCCGGCGCATCTGGTTGCGGTACCTTGCTGTAAGGCCGGGTCCGAATTGCTGTCCACTCGCCACTTTCGACGAGGTTCTCAACCACTTTACCCCGCTCAAGGGTGCGCAGTTGCGCTGCGGGATAGGCAACAAAGGTTTCCGTTTCAGCATCAGGATCGACTTCGACCACCAGCGACTCAAACACACGCTTCTGGCCCCGATTTATAGCAACAACCTTACCCGAAGCCGGGGCCGTGAATTTCACGCCTGGTGTTTTCTTATCGGTAAAGATCAGCTGACCGGCTTTCACCTGGTCGCCTTCCCTGACTTCCATAGTTGGCTTCATGCCGGGGTAGTCATATCCGACAAGTGCTACCTGCCGAATACGGGGTCCGTCTTCGATGGTCTGTTTCGGACTCCCATTGATGGGCAAATCGAGCCCGCGTTTCGTCTTAATCATGCCTTTCTGACAACGCCTTATCGAATCTTAAGTATTAATTTCCGGGGTCAATCAAATGCTGACTATCAACAGTGCCCTGGCCACACCAGGCTGCTGAGATGAACTCGATTTTGATTAATTTTCGAACTTCAGGGGCATCACTGACATTCCCCGGAAAAACTGGCGCGATTATAGTGAGCCGCCGGCTATTTTGCTATAGCAAGCGTACCTGGTAGCGCATTATTTCAACCACTTATTGACGAATTACGCCAATTTTACTTTTTGCTGCTCTGCAGCGGTCGATTCTCCAGTGACCGGTTGCGGTGGTACGATCGGATACTTGATGCCTGCCATCTTCTGGCCAACCCTGACGACCTGGCAGGAATAGCCAAATTCATTGTCGTACCAGACATAAAGGATCAACCGCTTACCGTTGGCTATCGTCGCATGCGAATCTATAATCCCGGCATGTCGATTACCCGTAAAGTCCGACGAAACCACTTCCCTTGAGACCGTGAAATCAATCTGCCGGTTCATAGCGCTGTTCAGGGCCACATCCCGAAGAAAATCGTTCACTTCTTCGCGACTGACTTCTCTGTGCAGGGCCAGATTCAAGATAGCCATCGAGACATTAGGCACGGGTACGCGGATTGAGTTGCCGGTGAACTTGCCTGCAAGCTCAGGTAATAATTTACCAATAGATTCAGTGGCATTTGTTTCTGTCAGCACCATATTCAACGCGGCGCTACGACCCCGCCGCTCCTTGGAGTGCGTATTGTCGTGCAGGTTCTGGTCATCTGTATACGCATGCACGGTTTCCATGTGCCCATGATCAATGCCGAAGTGATCGTTAATGCTCTTCAATACCGGAACAATGGCGTTAGTCGTACAGGATCCGGCTGCAATAACAGAGTCTTCAGGCAAGACGAGATCTGAGTTGGCTCCGGAGACAATATTCTTGATGTCGCCTTTACCCGAGGTCGTCAGCAACACCTTGGCAGTCCCCTTTGACTGCAGGTGCTGCTCGAGGCCTTTTCGGTCTCGCCAGGCACCCGTTGAGTCAATGATCAGGGCGTCCTGAATGTCGTAAGCTGTATAGTCGATGTCCGACGGGTCAGTCGCGTAGATAAAATGGATGGCATTGCCATTACAGATCAGGGCATGATTATCAGCGTCTACCCTGATAGTTCCTTTAAAGGGGCCGTGAACGGAATCCCGGCGCAAAAGGCTAGCCCGCTTGTAAAGATCACTTACCGGATCCTTTGGGGGACGCAAGACAACAGCCCTTTGTCTCAGGTTTTGTCCACCGGCCGCCTTTTCCACCAGAAGCCTTGTGATCAGCCGACCAATTCGACCAAAACCGTAGATCACCACATCACGAGGCGGGTGCGAGATCGTATCGTGGCGACCCAGAATTGCCGCACACTCGCGTTTGACATATGCCTGCACCGACAACCCTTCATTGTCATTCATAAAGTTTGAGGTCAATTTACCGATATCGATATGAGCTGGCCCCAGGTCCAGTTTGCTGATGTTCTCCAGCATCGGATGCGTTTCAAATTCGGACATCTCATTCTTTTCAATCTGCCGGACAAATCGGTGCGCCTTCATCAACTCGATGACGGACTGATTGTAAAGAGGAACTCCATGGATATAGATGACGACGTTTCGACGATACAGCGTACCGATCATTGGAATCATCGATTCGGCAAGCGCTTCGCGCTCCTTAAAATCAGCGAAAGCGCCTTCAAGCTCGGGTTTAGCCACGAGTGGATCCTCAGATTAATCAATTTTGCGGCATGCGCTCCGTTTACTGCCGCGGCTCGCCTGCCAATCGCAGGAATTATCTATTTTGGGAGGCCGTTATTCAATGCGAACCGCGTTAAAAAGTGAACATTCATTTCTTATCGAGCCGATGGCTGCGTATCACGATCACGGAACATTCCCGCCATCCCCCCGAAAATGCAGTTCCAGCACTCCGCGCTGCTGATCCAGAGAGAATTCAAACTGCTGCAGAAAGTTCATTCCAAGAAGCCCGTCGAATGATGCTGAAGGGCGTGACAACGAAATGGCACCCACAGTGATCGGACTGACCTCCTGCCCTCCCACCGTCAGCGACTGAATCCTGACCAGAGGAGCATCTACTTCACCATTCGCTGTCGCAAACTTCCCGGTTCGACCGCCCAGAACATAACCCAGACTCTCAAGAATCGCCGGCGTAACAATCGTGACCGATGCGCCCGTATCGATGAGCAGCCTGACCTCGCGTTGACCATCCAGGCTGGCCGTCACAACAAACTGATTACGTGAGCGGGAAAGCGGTACATTGGCGAGCGGCATCTCACGCTCAGGAGCGGTAATCATGGCGATTAATTCCCTGGCACGTCCGCCCCATTGATGATGATTCTCAATCTGGGCAAGCACCGGTAACGCGCCCTGATCGTTATCCATTTCCATGCGGTGCTCCGCCAGTCGCAGGTAAAACTCGGCCCGCTCCGGCATCGCCAGTGTCACTGCTTCATAGAGCGTGTCTATTTCGGCGTCTTTCTGGGCCCGCCTGAGTTCTGAGACCCTAAGATTCACCGCTTTGTCCAGCAGGGATGCTACCTCTTCTATCTCCTTCGCTGCGCCCGCGGACAAATCCGCCAGCATCAACAGCTCAACAGCTGCGGCGTAGTCGCTGGAACCTGAGGCTTCGTTTGCCTGGATAATCAGAGATTCAAACTGACTCGGCTGAATCTCAGCCACATTGTCGGCTACCAATAGCTCAACCGGTGCTGCTGGCGGTTCGATTCCCGGGACTGTTTCCAGCAAAAGATCATCTGGATATTTCCAGAGCGCATAACCAGCACCCAGGCCGATCACAAATCCAGCAATCACGGTGATTACAATGAGCTTTTGACCTGGCTGGAATTGCTTCATATTCGGCATGTTATACCCCTTGAGTTCTATCGCTCATCCGGTAATCTTCTCCTCCTTTATTTATCCGCCAGCAGACCATTTAACTCTATGATTACCCGCCCTGAACTGCCAACAACACCAGGAGATCGCCGAAGATGGACTAACCTCCCCGGCGCGGCGGAAACTCATGCGATAGCCGGAGTCGCGTCAAGCCACGAAGGGATGATACTGGTAATCGCTGCTGACACCCTCGGGGCAGAACGACTGCACGATGAACTCCAGTTCTTCCTGGGATCCGATAAAACCATCCTACACTTACCTGACTGGGAAACCCTTATTTACGACGCTTTCTCGCCGCATCAGGACATTATTTCGGAACGTCTCGATGTATTGAACCAACTCGCGGTTCTGGACAGTGGCATCGTCGTGATACCCGCCACAACTCTCAGCCAGAGAATGGCACCTGCCCAATTCATACTAGGCACCAGTTTGGTACTGGCGAAAGGACAAAAATTCGATATCCCTCAGATGCGCCGGCGATTGCAGGGCGCAGCCTATCGCTCAGTTGAAACGGTCTATGAACATGGCGAATACGCCGTTCGCGGCGCCATCATGGATATCTTCCCAATGGGTTCTGACTTCCCATATCGGATTGACCTGTTCGACGACGAAATTGACACGCTGCGAACCTTTGATCCAGAAACCCAGCGATCCGTGGAACAAGTTGACGAAATCTCGCTCCTGCCAGCGAGGGAATTTCCGCTTAACAGCGATGCAATCAATCAGTTCAAGGACCAGTGGTTTCTGAGGTTTCAGGGCGACCCGAGGTCCTGCCCGGTCTACCGTGACGTTTCCCAGGGCCTGTCTCCTGCCGGTATCGAATACTACCTGCCGCTATTTTTTGAAGGGCTGGAAAGCTTATTTGACTATCTACCAAACGACACTCTGGTTTTCTGTGACGACATAGAACCCAAGCTCGAGGCTTACTGGCAGGAAACCAAGGATCGCTATGAGAATCTTCGCTACGATATCCAGAAACCGATCCTGCCGCCGCGCGACATCCTCATGCCTCCAGACGAGTTGTTCGCCGAACTGAAGCGATACCCTCGCGTGGATTTCCGCGCAACGCCCCAGGACAAGGGCCGTGTATTCGACTATGAGTTCGACTATACACTTCTTCAAGACCTCACCATCAACGAACGCAGCCAGACACCACTCGACGCGCTAAAACAATTCGTCGATGGATCCAAGGCTCGATTGCTGATTACCACCGAGTCGAATGGCAGGCGCGAGGTTGTCGACGATCTTCTCGCGCAACAGGGGCTATCAACGAAAATCGTCAAGGACTGGCAATCCTTCATTGAAGACGATGCCGAACTTGCCATTACCGTCGCCCCCCTGGATCGACCACTCGCTATTGGCAACATCGCATTGATCACCGAGCGCCAGCTGTTTGGCGACAGGGTGTTGCAAAAACGCAGGCGCGACAGGGAAAAAGAAAATTTTGCAGAACTGGCAATAAAAAGCCTGACGGAGCTGAGCATTGGTGCACCGGTAGTGCACATCGATAACGGCATCGGGCGATACCAGGGACTTCAGACACTCACTATCGATGGGCAGGAAGCAGAATTTCTTACTCTGCTGTACCAGGACGACGCAAAACTGTACGTACCCGTTTCGTCACTGCACCTGATATCCCGATATACGGGCGCCGGGGAAGGGCTTGCGCCCCTTCACAGACTTGGCGGGGAAACGTGGCAGAAGGCGAAACGGAAAGCCGCTGAACAGATTCATGATGTCGCTGCGGAACTACTGAACATCTATGCAAGAAGAGAGGCACGAAAAGGGTTCAGCTACCCGGTCCCAGACTTCAACTATGACCAGTTTGCGCGCGCATTCCCTTTCGAGGAAACACCTGACCAGGAATCAGCCATTGAAAACGTAATCTCTGATATGGTTTCCGATAAATCCATGGACCGACTAATTTGCGGGGATGTCGGGTTTGGCAAGACCGAAGTTGCTATGCGAGCTGCATTTATCGCCATACAGTCAGGCAAACAGGTCGCGATACTTGTACCGACCACTCTGCTCGCTCAGCAGCACACCGAAACCTTCAAAGACCGTTTTGTAGAATGGCCAGTAAACATTGATTCTATCTCTCGCTTCAAATCAAAAAAGGAACAGAAGGCGGTCACCGACAAAATGGGCACCGGCAACCTTGATATCATCATAGGTACCCACGGCCTGATCCAGGAAGGACTCGATTTTAAAAACCTGGGTCTGCTGATTATTGACGAAGAGCACAGGTTCGGCGTCCGCCAAAAGGAGAAACTTAAGTCCCTACGGGCCGAGGTAGATATCCTCACGCTGACCGCAACACCCATCCCGCGAACTCTGAATATGGCGATGTCAGGTATGAGGGATCTGTCCATCATCGCCACACCACCGGCAAAAAGACTATCGATCAAGACATTTGTCCGGCAAAGCAACGAGGGTATAGTAAAAGAAGCGATACAGCGGGAATTGATGCGTGGCGGGCAGGTTTACTACCTGCATAACGAGGTTCGTACGATTGAAAACACCGCCACCAAACTACAGGAGCTGGTTCCACAGGCGACTATCGCCATCGGCCATGGCCAGATGCGCGAGCGGGAGCTGGAACAGGTGATGTCCGACTTCTACCACAAGCGCGCCAATGTGCTTCTGTGCACTACTATTATAGAAACCGGGATCGACATTCCGAACGCCAATACCATCATCATGGACCGGGCTGATAAATTTGGCCTGGCCCAGTTGCATCAGTTACGCGGCCGCGTTGGAAGATCCCACCACCAGGCCTATGCCTATCTGCTGACGCCCCACCCCAAAGCAATGACTTCCGATGCCGTAAAAAGGCTTGACGCCATCGCGGATGCCGAAGATCTTGGTGCCGGCTTTATCCTGGCAACCCATGACCTTGAAATCAGGGGTGCAGGTGAACTTCTCGGAGACGAGCAGACTGGCAACCTGCAGACGATTGGTTATTCACTCTATATGGAAATGCTTGATCGCTCGGTGAAGGCCATCAAGGAAGGAAAGACCCCGAACCTAGACAGGCCACTAAAGGAGGGCACAGAAATCAACCTGCACTTGCCAGCCCTCATACCTGATGACTATCTGCAAGACGTGCATATGCGCCTGGTCCTGTACAAGCGCATATCCAACGCGGAAACAGAGGACCAATTACGGGAATTGCAGGTCGAGATGATCGACAGGTTCGGGTTACTTCCTGAGCCCGTGAAGAACCTGTTTCGGGTCACCACATTAAAACTGCACGCCGAAAAACTTGGCATTAAAAAACTCGATGCCGGGGGACGGGGAGGCAAAATCGAGTTCGACCAGGAGACAACGATTGATCCCGGTTCGATCGTAAAACTGGTCCAGTCAGAGCCTCACCGATATAAACTGGCAACAGCGAATCAGTTGATCTTCGATGGTAAGATGGAAGAAATCGACACTCGATTCACGAAAGTTGAATATTTACTCGAACGACTGGATAACAAGAAGGTTAACATTGCTGGTTAAACATCTCACAGCCTGCGCGTTCATGCTTACGGCGATAGCTTTCAACCCGACAGTTGCACGGGGGCAAGAACAGCTTCAAGGCTGGTACCAGATCGATGTCATTTTGTTTAAACCGAAATCCGCTGACCTTGATGAAGAGAGCTGGCCTGAAGTGACCGGCACTTACCCGGCCAACGTTACCGCCGTGACCGACGGCGACGTGTTCAAACTCTCGCAACTAGAACAACTTGAACAACTAGAACAACTAGATGGGTTGCTGCCCACCGCCGTGATTGACGGAGAGCCAGAGCTCGGCACCAACGACTTTGCCTTCGAAGGACAAAGCAACCGGAACAGAAACAGAAGGATGATTGAGCGTGTTACGGGTGTATCTGACGGTGACTCAAGCGGGGATTCAGACAACGGTCCCAAAGAAGCAGACAGCACCGCCAGTATGCCACCAGCGCTATCTGTCGAAGATATCATTGACACTGCATTGGCGCAGAATAGTGCGAACTCAGAAGGCGCTCTGGCATTCAGCAGCAACGAAACTGATTCATCACTGCAGGCGATCCTGCGCAGCCTGCGACGCTCCTCAGGGTTTACCGTCCTTAGCCAACAATCCTGGGTGCAACCTATCGGGAGCGAACCAACGCCCATACTGGTCCAAACGGGACAACGATACGACGATCGTTTCGAAGTTGAAGGGACCCTGTCTTTCACACGTTCTCGTTTTTTACATCTCCAAACGGACCTCTGGTACACCGTTTTCGAACCCAGAAGCGGCGAATCCAACCCCTTCATCGCGGGATTCCAGTCGAACCTGTCTGACGAGATTCTTTCGCAGCACCCAGAGCTGGTTAAAGTTGAACGGGAGCGAGGCCAATACTTCGCTGCAAGGCAACACCCGATGTCCCAATCCCGCCGAATGCGCAGCGGCGAACTACACTACATCGACCATCCCCTGTTCGGCATCGTCGCCAGGATCAGTCAGTTTAAGCCAAAATCTGAGTAGCCCCCGTTTTTCGACTCCGGGCGATAACATCACGTTTATCGAGAAATTTCCTGATAGCGTAGGTCTAAAAAACCGTGCGCTTTGCAGAGTTTCATCCTATGGCGCGGCACTCACTTGAGCAGAGTTCTCAGTCTATTCTGCCGCCGCAATACGCGCAGCAATACGATCCACCATTTTACCCATGTTTCCCAGAGACATCAGTTGGCAGTATATCCAGGACAGCTCACCTGAGCGGAACAGTTGCAGCGCCTTGTCATCAGGCATCTGCAGGAGTTTCTTTTCGTCGATCGCCAATAGACCTGTCAGGCCAAATTGCTGGCCATCAACCATGTCAACTTTCGCATTGAGCGACATCAGCAGATCGTTGTCCCGCAATCGCTCAACAAAAGCCACTGTTCGAAGATGCTGCTTCTGATCTTCCTCGAGAAACTCCATCGCCTGCTGCAGTATCGGAGCGGTTTCTTCCCCTGCAAACAAAGGTTCACCTTCGTCATCATTGAAGCCTTCAAAGGCATCGTCAATGCAGACCGCCTGCTGGCCGGTCTCCCCGGCTGCAGCAAGAACGAACGGGTATCGCCGAACAAATGCAGGAATGTACCTGCCATTCCAGCCACCTTTGTCATCAACAAAAAGGTTTTCATCGTTTCGAAGCCCAAGCAACGCAACTGGAACCACCTTGTCTCCTGCCTGGGTGAAAACAATCGGGTACTCCTTCGCTGCTTCGCTAAATTCAACACCCGCTAAAATAACTGAATTGGTTTCCCCGGCAAACATGAAACTTTGCCCTAATGAACTGATCTTTTTATCTTTGTGTTCATTTTTATTAAGGGGAACGGGGTTTTTATAAAACAGTAGATTAGCCATTTTTTTCTCTGACAGGTTAATACCCGTGGAAGCCTACCTTATTGGAACATTAGTGGCACCCGCTGGAAAATCTCTTCCCGGCCATTGTGCCATCCGTCGCACTCAGGATTCTATCTGAGGTCCATTTTCCGGTTGGGACACGTGCAACGTTCGGGTGGGAAACGCAAATTCGGCCCCATGTCCCTCAACAATCTGAATAACCTCCAACATTACATTTTCCTTGACCTGGTGGTACTCAACCCAGTTAACCGTTTTTGTAAATGCATAGATAAAAAACTCAAGGGAAGAGTCTGCGAAACTGTCTAAATTAACGATCAGTGTTCGGCCAGTGTCTATATCGGGGTGGTCAGACAGCATATTTCTTACATCATCTATAATCACCTGCAACTTTTCAGCATCGTCATATCTCAGGCCGATCGTTTCATTGATTCGTCGATTGCGCATCCGGGAAGGGTTTTCCAAAGAAATAGTGGCAAACACTGAATTGGGCACGTACAGGGGTCGCTGATCGAAGGTCCGTATCTGCGTGAGTCGCCAGCCGATCTGTTCCACCGTACCTTCAATATTCCGGTCAGGAGACCTGATCCAGTCACCCACGGCAAACGGTCGGTCCATATATATCATCAAGCCGCCGAAAAAATTGGCAAGCAGGTCCTTTGCCGCAAAACCAACCGCGATGCCACCGATTCCACCAAAGGCGAGCACCCCTGAGATGCTGACGCCAAGGGTTTGCAATACGGACAGACCCGCAGTAATGAAAACAGAGAAACGCAACAGCTTACCCAGCGCATTTGCTGTCGTGACATCCGCACCACTCTCAATAAACGTTTTTTCTGCTTCCGCGATAAACCGCGACAGGAAGTATGCCAATAGGCCGATAACCGCGATGAACCTGACTGGTTCAATCAACTGCTCAAGCCCCGAGTCTGTGCCATCCGCCAATATTTCAGCTGCCCAGCTGAAACCAATGACCCAGATCAGCCAGGCTGCCGGTTTCCTTATAGATCGAACCAGCGCATCATCCCAGAGGCTCTTACTGACCTCCGCCTGTTTCTCAAGCGTCTGCAGCAGCCGTCTGGCAACGTAATTAGTGGTCAGGGTCAGAAACACAACCAGAAACACCCAGAGCAATTCTGGTTGCTGAATAAATTCCTGAATCGAATCAATGGTTTCTTCAATCATGCGACAGGCTTAACACAAAAATTAAGCGACGATTCTAACGCGACGCAACCAGCACGAGAAAGCCTTTAGTGTTTATTCCTGGGGTCCGGGAACTTCGGCGCATCTTTTCTAAGGCGAACCGGGTTGAAATCACCTTGAGTACGGGAACTTTTAACTGGCATAACGCTTGTCTGGCTGCCGAGTTGGATAATGTTCTGATCAGAGTCTGGACTATTGGCCTGTGGCGCCTGCGGCAGGTCAATATCTGCCTGTGCTGTTCCAGGGAGTAACCAGGCGTCAACGACTCCCCATTCACCCAGCGACCCGATCAGGGCTGTCTCCTCGCTCGGGAGTACCGGCCCGATCATTACCCTGTAGACGATTTCCCCAGAAACCTCGCTACGACGCATCGTCACTTCATGGGAAAGGATTTCCGGAAATGCATTGCCAAGCTTACTGGCATAGTCATTCGCGCGCCGGGCGGTACCGTAACTCCCCGCGACCACATAATTCCTTGCAAGGCCACCCGAAGGGTTGCTGACCAATCCCGAAGCAATGTCTTCGGTCGACATCCCTGCACCCTCGGTATATTCATCCTCGAAGTCACGGAGCATGGTATCTATTTCAGCGAGCTCCAAGGCGCTCAGCGCATCACCGGTCCCGAGATCAGGAAAAACCGTCTCCATGTAGGGAGCGCCATCCTCGAACTGAAGCATCCATGGGTCAGCAACCCCAACTTTCATCAATTGCTGACCCAGAGCCGTCTGGTCACCTGGCGCAACCGGGACACCGGTGAGCAACCTGTACTGAACTCTGGCGCTAACCATTGATTCAAAAAGCAGCACCTCAATGCCGGCATCATTACTAATCCGGTTGCCTTCAACCCGCGCGACGTCCTCGTCTACGAAACTACCCAGAACCCAAAATACGTCCTCAGCAGCCGCAGTGCATGAAATCACCATAAGCAGGATAAAGGGGAGTATTCGATTCATAAGCATGCTCATTCTGGTCTTGTTACCGGCATAGTGTATTGCAACGATCATGATAGCCCACTATTGACCAACACAGGAACTGCCGGAGAAGCTGCGATGAAACCTCCCACACATGATCTGGAATCGTCATGCGTACAAATTCAGTGTCAGGTGTTGAAAAAAACATTGCCAATCCATCTTTGCTGTATATAATCACAGTTACTGTATAAATAAACAGTCATAAACTATGAACAAACTGACGACCAGACAAGCTGAAGTACTCGAATTCATCAAAAGTTACATTGAAGAAACAGGCTACCCTCCCACCAGGGCCGACATAGCCAGGGAGCTTGGCTTCAAAAGTGCCAACGCATCTGAAGAACACCTGAAGGCCCTGGCACGCAAGGGCGCGATCGAAATGATCCCTGGTACCTCCAGGGGCATTAAACTGCCGGAAAATGAAATCCTGTGCTCAATAATTCTCAGCAGCTGTCGATAATACAAGCATAGAGAATTGAATAGCGCCCGCTTAACCCAGGTGCGGTGTTTTGCCGCGATCAGAAAAACAACGAATTAATATTTGTCAGGAGAATTTATGGATATCGCAACTATAGTGGGGCTGCTAGGTGCCTTTGGCTTTATTGTCATGGCCATCGATGATTTTGCCGCCTTTATTGATACCCCTTCAATGCTGATTGTAGTGGCGGGTTCGATCATGGTGGTGATGTTTCGCTCCTCTTTGGGAGAATTCCTCGGTGCTGTTGGTGTTTTGGGCAAAACATTTAAAAACAAACTCGACGCTCCAGAAGCCCTGATTGAACAGATTGTAGAGCTGGCTAC
>ENA-OREB01001383-OREB01001383.1-marine-metagenome-genome-assembly--contig:-NODE-1383-length-11851-cov-2.198913_pt1 | contig 11851 bp, 14 predicted proteins | sample MGYA00248625_ERZ508552 | MGnify/ENA primary metagenome ERZ508552 (study PRJEB26219, sample SAMN06267888) | marine metagenome | isolation source: Monterey Bay, California, USA | place: USA:Monterey Bay...
AGCCTAAACACTGTAGCTTACGATAAACTAGAGCCATAATTGATTCACTAAACTATAATCGCTAAGAATATTACACGCCCGGGTTAGGGGCAATCTTCGCACTCGAAAAGGTTTTCTCTGTGACCGGCAATACCCTGCAAGATATTTTAGATAGGCTCCAACATAGCCCGACCAACGAAACTGATTTTGATGAGAACTGGTCTCAAGGCCGAGCGGCTTTCGGAGGCCTCGTCGCTGCCTTTGCCAGCCTCAGCATGAAGAAGATGCTCGAACCGCGGCCTGCGCTGCGCTCGTTGATGGCCTCTTTCATCGCGCCACTGCCGCCGGCCCCACTCTCGGTTGAGGCAGCCATACAACGCCAGGGACGCAATGTAACGCAGTGTAGCGCGACAGTATTAAGCGAAGGCAGGCCAGCGCTCCAAGCGCTGGGCGTGTTCGGGCAAGCACGCGAGGGTATTCGCGTGGAAGCGGCCCCTCTCAGCAATCCCCTCCCCCGCAGTGAAGGGATTCCATTCGCTGAGTACGCAGCGCGCATGCCGACATTCCTTAATCAATTTGAAGGGTGTTGGGTAGGCGACGCCATGCCTTTCTCTGGCTCGCGCTCACGCAGGCTGAACATGTGGGTGAGGCATCGGTGCGATATGTCCGACTATCCTGCCGAAAAGATAATCGCTATCGCTGATATGCCACCGCCCGTTCTGCTCTGCCACTATGACAAACCGTTTGTACCAGCCAGTTCGGTAAGCTGGGGATTGGAGTTTATCGTGGATCCTGCCGACGTTAAGGGGGAGTGGTTTTACCTAGACTTCGACCTAGATGCCGCGGCAGATGGCTATACTCAGCAAAGTGGACGAATATATGAAGAGTCGGGCAGACTGTGTGCGCTATCGCGGCAGTGTATGGCGTATTTCGAACAGTAGCGCTGCAATGATAAAAGCAAAAGCCGGGGGCAAGCATATGTACAACGGGAGTCGCAAACGTCGGTGCTTAGGGCTACGAGAGTTTCAATCTCGGCTGCTTTCACTGCCGTGTTTATTTGCCGCCAGCCTCCTCTTTCTAGCAACACCGCTTGCGGCGCAACATAGCCATGGCGTATTGACGCCAGGGGTGACTTTCCCGACAGACGACTCGGTACTCGATGAGTCGCCGCAGATGATCATGATGAGTTTTCGCGTCGATGTCACACTGCTTAAATTAGCGCTCTACTCGGCCGAAGGCGACTGGATCAACATCGGCTTTGCCTATGACCCTAACCGCATGGCGGACAGCTTTGCCTACCCACTAGGCTTCGAGCTACCCGACTCTGAATACTACATTGCACGGTGGTCAGTCACCGATGGCAAACGCGGCCTGTTAAATGGGGAATTCAAATTCTCTATAGGCGACGACGCTATTCCCCCTTCCGAGGTTATTGCGAGTAAGGTGAGCGATGCAGTCGAAAGCCTGCCCAGCACAGGCTCCTATCGCGTCGTGCCTAAAGATTAAATCAAAAGGCCGGCTGAGCTTTTATTTGAAAAGGAAGCCTTGGCCTGCCAAAAACTCTCGCATATGTGGGCGCGATTTTTCGGACAAGAGATCAGCCACTTGTTCTGACCAGCTAATCCCGTGACCACCCCCTGTACGCGTCGCATAATACTCTCTGATCGTTTCGTCATAGCCGGTGATGGCTTCTTCATCACCCTCCTCGTTATAGCGTTCTTGCTTTAATATCACTGGGAGCGGCAATCTTGGTTTAACCTCGGGGTCTTGGTCTGGATAGCCAAGACAAAGACCGAATACCGGATAAACGCCGCGCGGCAATTCAAGCAAATCAGACACCTCCTGCGGATTGTTGCGAAGCCCCCCGATATAACAGATGCCCAAGCCAACAGATTCAGCCGCGATAACGAGGTTCTGTGCCATCAAGGCGACATCAACGGTTGCAATGATAAATTGCTCAGTGAAATCGCCCTCAAACTCTTTGCCGTATTTATGGCAGTAGTTACCCGCACGCTTAAGATCGGCGCACAGCACTAAAAACTCTGCTGCGGTCTCAACATAGCCCTGACCACCGGCGCAGCGGGCAAGCGTGCTGCGGCTTTCGGGGTTAGTCACACGAATGAGCGTGGCGCCTTGCAAAAAACTCGACGTGGCGGCGGCCTGGGCAGCGGTGCAAAGGGTCTCGAGCAATCCATCGGGCAATGGCTCATCGGTAAATTTTCTAATGCTGCGGTGCGCAGTTAGAATTTCAAGGGTTGCGTTCATAGTCATTTGCCTTATTTAGGAAGATGCTGAGTATTCTTGTAGCTAACTTATTTAAGTCCGCGCAGAAAAGCTGGCACTGCCTCGTTCGCGGCATTGGTTTCGCCATTAAACAACAGCACCATGCCGATGTTGGCAGAGGGGATAAAGGCCATCTCGGAACGATAACCTCTCACGCCTCCTCCGTGGTGAATAACGCGTACCCCGTCGATATCGAAAACTCGCCATCCAATAGCATAGTAGGCCTTCTCTATGCCTTCCCAGCGGTTAAAATAATTACCTCGCGGCGTCTCGATGACCGGCGTTTGTAATTCGTTTAGCATCGACGGCGATAATACCTCAGGAAACCCGCCAAGGTTTGCCCTTAGCCACAACGCCATATCGAAGACACTCGCATTAATCCCTGCTGCTGGCGCTGCTGAGTAATAAGCGGGGTTCGTGCTCGTTGGACGCCATCGCTTGCGCACCAATCTATGAGGACTGGTCGCGTTATCGCTCGCCACAAATGGGTCGAGGCCTACAGACGCTGTCGTCATACCTAATGGTCGGAATAGCTTTTCTTCGATATATCGCTCATAGCCTTCGCCCGTACTTTCCTCGACGACATCGGCAATAAGCGAGAACACCACATTCTGATAGCCGTAGCAGGTACCCGGCTTACACACAGCAGGGATATCGCCAAAGCGCGGCTTAATCTTCGCATACTCGACACCGTCGTCGAGGAGATTGGAATAAGAATGCGGCATCAAGCCGGTAGAATGGCTGGCAACCTGCCGGAAGGTAATGTCGCGAAAAGAGCGCCCATTACCTAATCTCATCTCAGGGAAGATCTCACTCAACCGGCTATCCCATGATCGCTGATTGCTGTCGACAAGAAGCGTTGCCGCGGCACCCGCAAAGGTCTTCGACATCGAGGCTATTCGAAACACGGAGTTAGAGGTCACCAATGGTGACTTATCGACTGTTCGCTGTCCCCAGGTCTCGAGATGCAGCACCTCCTCCCGGCTTACGATGGCGACCGCGACACCGGGAATTTCAATCGCCGTTTTAGTCTCATCTACCCACGCTAAAAAGGGAGCTGGATCATAGTCACTCAATACGGCACCGCTCATCACAGCGTTGATCAAAACGACTAAAAGCTGTGAGCCTAGAAAAGACTTGCGGCCAGCGTAGCCAGAACCAGAATTAATCAGAGGCATGAGAAGAACCAATCGAAGTTGAGAGCTTGAGACGGTGTATCTGTTAGTAATCGGCAGAGGTTCAAGGTTACTTGAGCCTTCCTAATCGACGAGCACTCAGTGTGTCGCAGGCCCAAGCAGCGTCGTAACGATTGCGGTCACAAGCAGAAGAACCATCGCAACAATAAGCTCTCGATCGATGCTTCGGGCTAGCGCTCGTGAGCCGCCAGGCAGGTGTAGCACTGGTACATGCCGCAGTTTATTGAGGGCTGCGATAGAGAGAAGGCAGACGAAAGCGCCTAGTTTGAAAAGCATTAGGCGACCGTACTCCGTTGTGAACAACTCGATTAGGTCGATTAGATTGAGCAGCATAAATACACCGCTTGAGGCGAGCGCTGCGACTAAACCCATGCCGAGGCGGCCAAATCGCCTCATCAGATCACCCAAATCCCCAGTCTCGACATCGTCGCAGCACCAGCGCAAGGGGAGAAGCATCCCTACCCAGATCGCCATAGCAGCCACGTGAAACGCCAGCGCTGCCCGAAGCCACGCGTCGAGCACAGAGACATGGCCAGACAGCGTAAAGCCGTAGGCGACAAGGCCGAGCGCGAGTGCTTGCCCGATAAAAGCGAGCCGATAAAAGACTGAGTCTGGCGGCTTTCTTTGCGCCCGCAGTGTTCGCAGCAATGAAAGGATTAACAGCGCCGAGAGCGCAAAGCCTGCGCCACGAAAGGCAGCTGACTCCCATACAGGAGTGCCGCGCAGCAGCAGAACTAGGTCACTATCGAACATGCCCATCACACCTGCGTCGTTTATCTGCCCTGCCTGAATCAAGACCGGCGCGAGGCTCGAATGGAATCCAATGAAAGCGCCTAATAAACTGTAGGACAGCAGGCGGGTGTGCGCCGCGCGGGAGCCATTGTGGTAGCCGCCCAGCGCCAAAACACCGCCCGCTCCCGCGATCAGTCCGGCGAAAACGCCGATCTTTGCGAGGGCGAATGCAAGCGCCCAAATACCAGGAATAGACAGAAGCAAAGTCACGAATGTCTCATCGATGGGGCGTGTGCTTCCAGCGGGCTAGTGCCCGCTCTCCGCATGAGCAGCTGGCATTCCTATGCCAAAATTAAAGTGCCCTGCGACGGTATGGCCATCTTCGCCTATCACTGAAAATTCGAGGGAATAAGTCCCAGACGCAAGCTCAGGCACCGGGACGATGAAAGAGGTCGCTGCGGTAAGATCAGGCTTAAAACCCACATCGATACTCTCGTCGCTGCGTTTTAAGGACAGCTTTACTAATCTCACCTGACCATTGAAGTCGAGCGCGAGCTCGCTGGGCGCGCGGTCAAGCGTCGAACCATCGGCGGGAGTGGACGACTTCAACACATTATGCGCGCTCGCAGTCATACTTAGCGACACGCAAGCGATAAACGCGAATGCCAGAAGTGCGGTTTTTAAAAAAGAAAGCGATGCCAAAGGCCTTGTCATAGTGACGATCATACGATACTCCGCTGGTTAATTGAGCGTGCAGGTTTACATTAATAGTTAGTATGTCAGGTGTCAGCGCCGAACCCTAGGCCAACTCAAAAAATTTCCGCGGCATAATGTCGCAGCGTAAACGGACGAGACGAGCTAGGCTGCCTTTCGCCGTGGCGACACATTGCGTGTCTTGGATGGCATTCATCCACGTTGTATTAGCTGATTACCCTTTACTCTGAATAAAAAAACGGAGGCCTGAGCCTCCGTTATCTTGCCACTTACCAGCGGCTGCAGCCGACAAACAATCTGGCCGGTGAGTCCGAGACTAGCTGTAGTGCGCAAGCTCTTTGCGTGCGATAACACGGCGATGCACCTCATCGGGTCCATCAGCTAGGCGCAGCGTACGCTGGCCCGTCCACAGGGATGCGAGAGGGAAATCTTGCGATATACCCGCCGCGCCATGCATCTGGATAGCTCTGTCGATAACACGAAGCGCCATATTCGGCACCGCCACTTTGATCTGCGAAATAGCATCACGCGCGGCTTTATTGCCGATAGTATCCATGAGATAGGCCGCCTTAAAAGTCAGAAGCCTACACATTTCGATTTCGATACGGCTATCTGCGATCACATCATAGTTACCGCCGAGTTCGGCGAGAGGCTTACCAAACGCCTCACGGCTAACTGCGCGCTCGCACATAAGTTCGAGCGCCTTTTCCGCCGCGCCAATTGAGCGCATGCAATGGTGGATACGGCCTGGGCCCAAGCGGCCCTGCGAAATTTCAAAACCTCTGCCGCGGCCGAGAATAATATTGCTCTCAGGCACGCGTACATTGTGAAATTTAATATGCATGTGTCCGTGTGGCGCATCGTCTTTGCCGAAAACGTGCATAGGGCGTACAACTTCGACGCCTTCGGCATCCATTGGTACGAGAATCTGCGACTGGCGGTTATGCTTAGGTGCATCGGGGTCAGTCACGACCATTGTGATCATAATCTTGCAGCGCGCATCACCCGCGCCTGAGATATAAAACTTCTCACCGTTGATCACCCACTCATCGCCGTCGAGCACAGCGCTGGTGGCGATATTAGTTGCATCTGACGAGGCAACACCCGGCTCGGTCATAGCAAACGCCGAGCGGATTTCACCGGCTAGCAAAGGCAAGAGCCACTGCTGCTTCTGCTCTTCGGAGCCGTAACGCTCGAGCACTTCCATATTACCCGTGTCTGGTGCGCTGCAGTTCATTGCCTCGGAGGCGAGACGACTACGTCCCATGATTTCAGCCAGATGCGCATATTCAAGGTTTGAGATGCCCGCGCCGCCCTGGCTTTTCGGCAGGAAGAAATTCCATAGGCCGAGCTTGCGCGCCTCTGCTTTAAGGCTTTCGAGGATTTCATCTTGACGCGGCGTATGCGACCAGCGATCACCGACGCTTACCTCGTCGTGGTAATCCTGCTCTACCGGCTCTACTTTCTCTTCTACAAACGTGCGAATTTTCTCACGAATGACGACGAGCTCATCTGATAGTCCTAAATTCATCATGGCATTTACCCTTTACTAAGTACTTTTGAAATTAATATGAAATTCGTGATCAGCTCGCAATCGTGCCGCCGCCGTCGATAACGAGCGTCTGGCCCGTAGTAAAGCTCCCCGCTTGTGACGCGAGAAACACTGCCGCGCCGGCGATTTCGTCGGGCTCGCCAATTCGGCGCAGCGGATAGTTCTTAACCGTTGCCGCGTAAATATCTGGGTTCTCCCACAGCGCTTTTGCGAAATCTGTGCGGACAAGACCTGGCGCGATGCAATTTACACGCACATTTTTAGGCCCCCACTCGACCGCCAAATTACGCGCGATCTGCATGTCTGCTGCTTTCGATATTGCGTAGGCACCCAGTGCATCGGTTCCTTTGAGGCCGCCAATAGACGAAATGATGACAACCGCGCCGCCTCCAGATTCGGCAATGCCAGGTATCACTAACTGGCACAGGCGATGAACGCTGCCGATGTTCGCCTGCATAATCTTATCGAATGCCTCATCAGGGATGTCTTGCGACTTGCCAAAAAAGGGGTTCAACGCGGCATTACAAACAAGCACGTCGATTTTTCCGAGCGCAGCCGTTGTCTTCTCAACCAATTGCTGAAGCTGATCCTTGTGATTAATGTTGCAGGCAACACCTATCGCCTTATCCCCTCGCGCTGTAATTTCCGCGGCGACTTCGTCGCACGCATCCTGATTGCGACTAGAGATCACAACCGTCGCACCCTGCTCTGCCATCCGCTGTGCTATCGCCTTGCCGATGCCTTTTGTGGAGCCAGTAATAAGGGCCACCTTACCTTCCAGACTAAACAAACTCATACCCTTCTCTCCTGCTCTCTCTTGATTCAATGTTAAGTCGGTTTCGCGTAGCTCACGGCTCACGCTAAAGGGTCCACTCACGCTTACCCTTCGAAATACTTGTGCCGCCATCAACTGGGATGACAGTGCCATTGGTATAGGAGCCCGCACGCGACGCGAGGTAAATCAAGATGCCAACGATCTCCTCTGGGCGCCCAACTCGATGCAGTGGGCAATCGTCTTCGATATCTGCAAGGTAGTGCTCGAAAACATGATCTGTCATCTTTGATTCGAAAAAACCCGGCGCTATCGCGTTGGCAGTAATATGCTGAGCGCCAAGTTCGACGGCAAACGCTTTCGTAAGATGATGCAAAGCAGCCTTGCTCGCTGAATAAGCGAACGTGGGCACGCGCTGCACAATGGGGACATGAATGCCGTCCATCGAGCCTATATTAATGATACGTGAGGGCGAATCAGCAGACGCGGCTCGGGCAAGCGCGGGGACTAAATCCCGTGTTAGCGCGAAAACTGCATTGAGGTTCGTGTCCATAACCTTAGCGAAGCCTGCGTCGGGATAGTCTGCGAGCGGCGCTCCCCAGTTAGCGCCGGCGTTATTCACGAGGATGTCGAGCGCGCCAAAATGCGCCTCAACCTCCGCCACGAGCTTAACCCTTGCCTCTTGTTTGGTGACATCAGCCGCCACTGCGGCAACCTCCCCGAAAGGAGCAAGCTCTTCGAGGGCTTGGGTGCACTTATCTTCGCTACGCGAGGCGATCATCACCTTGACGCCGTTCTGCAAAAGACCTTTGGCCATGTGCAGCCCGAGACCGCTACTGCCTCCGGTTACAAGCGCCGCCTTACCCTGAAGACCGAACAGACGGTCTAACGAAAAGTTCTCTGACTTCGAATCCATCAATCTAACCTACAGTTTCATCGGCGACGCGCACAAGTTGCTTACCGAAGTTACGTCCTTTCAGCATGCCGCGGAACAAGTCAGGAGCATTCTCGATGCCTTCACCGATAGACTCTCGGTATTTGATTTTTCCTTCGTTGATCCATGCGCCTAACTGTTTGGTCGCCTCGACCCACTGGGCATGCCATTCTGTGACCACGAAGAAACGGTGCTCGGGAACGTTGTCGAGCTCTTTGAGAATATGGAATGGGGTGATGGCGCTTGCCATGTCTTCGTCGTTGTAATTCGAGACGTAACCGCAGATTGGTACGCGCGCTTCGGGGTTAAGGAGTGGCGCCACGGCGCGGGTAACATCACCGCCCACGTTCTCGAAATAGATGTCGATGCCGTCTGGACAAGCGCGGGCAAGTTCTTCAGCAAGGTTACCCGCTTTGTAATCAATGCAATCGTCGAAGCCAAGCTCCTCTTTCACGTAGCGGCATTTGTCTGGGCCTCCGGCGATGCCGACTGCGCGCAAACCCCTGAGTTTAGCAATCTGACCAACAACAGAGCCTACGGCACCCGATGCGGCGGCAACGACTAAAGTCTCTCCTGCAACTGGCTTACCAACCTCGGTTAGGCCGAAATACGCAGTGCGACCGGGCATCCCTACCACACCGATATGCGCCGAGAGCGTGCCATTGGCGAGATCAATAGGCATCAGCCGAGGGTCATCGGCGTTGGCAACGATATACGTTTGCCAGCCCATGTGCGCAGCGACTCTGTCGCCCACCTTGTATTTATCCGATTTAGACTCAACCACGATACCAGTCGACTCACCTGTCATTACATCGCCGACTTCGAGTGACGCCACGTATGACTTCATGTCATTCATGCGGCCGCGCATATAGGGATCGAGTGAAAGCCAGACTACTTTGATAAGCACCTGATTATCTTCAAGCGCCGGTGTCTCGACAGTCACGTATTTAAAACAATCGTCGGTTGGTTCACCGTGGGGGCGTTTCGCGAGTAGGACTTGAGTATTGTGCGTCATAGCAGCTCCTATAAATCGCCTTATTCGACGAATGCTTAGCAAGAATTTATCGCTTGGCCGACGGTTACTTACCTAGCCAAGCGGTCTGCTTGAACAAGGAGACTACCGTCGCTACAGGAGAGACTAACGGAGGTGCAGTGTGTCGAACCTTCACCGCGCAAGTGGCGCGCAGCGGCGAGGGGTTGCCCTAGAGTCTACTTCACCTAAACGCGGCTAACAACCAATTCGGAGGCACCGTCGAAGGTCAACGCTAACGCCTTGCCTAACCCTTACCAACGCCGCGCCCGCGCTTTAATAGAGCTTTGATCGCGCCTTAATAGAGCGCCTGATCGACTGAGTTAACGAAGGCTTGATCCAATGTCCGGGGCAATTTCCAAGTCGAAGAAGGGATTCTCAAATTGAGCACCTCTCCCCTGTCGATCAGTCAGCTTCCCCTCCACTGCTATGACGCAGAGTACCAACGCAATCGTTGCAAAGAATAGTGAGTGCTTGTTGCGTAAAAGCGTCCTGCGTAGCACACGCTGCAACTTAATCGGTTGACTGGTTTCTCGCTCTATTCTTTCCATGTCCTCTCCTGTGTCGTGCTCGCTCTTCATTCCACTCGCCTCGATCAATCAGCAAACCGACGCATCAGCGTCGCACCGGTGATAAGCATCGCACCGAGCGCAGCACCAAAGAGCATGTCGTAACTGAACAGACGCGCCGCCATATCCTCGAAGCTAAAAACCAAATATTGCCACGGACTGGACCGGCTCGCGATCCACGTATCAATCGCATTACTACCTAAGACGATCTCCTCGAGAAGGCTCAAAGCAACAAGCACGCCGATAGCCCATAGCAGTGGTACGCGTGAGGCGTAGGCCGAAAATAAGACGACCCATCCAACCCCCGGTAGCAACCAGAGCATCGCGACGAGTGCCGAGAGGCCTATAAAGCCGAGGGCTACAAGCATCGCCGCAAACAACTCCTGTAGCCCATTAAGCTCAACGCCGAGGGAAAAACTATACCCTGCGACGCCAATGATCAGCATCAGGCTGCCGGCGGTCAGCACGCCCAGATAGATTCCTGGGATCATCACTACGGCAGTCACCACCTTCGAAAGTATGGTGCTGCGATCGGAGATCGGCATAGACTGCCAAAAAAAATAGCTTTGCTCTTTCCGGTCCGCATAAAGACTCGAAGCAAGATAACTCGTCGCGATGCCAATGATAAAAAGCAAGTTCAGCGCGCCCGCTGAGGTAAGTAGAGGAGCAACGACTGAGGCATTGAGACCTTCAAATCGATTGAAAAGCAGCTCTAATCCTGCTTTTTGCCGCTCTAGGGGCAACAGCGTAAAGAGGCGCATACCGAGGAGAATAGCAACCAAAACGAGTAGGCAGGGTGCGTAGAGCAATAGACTTCGGTTCTCTCGAATTTCGCGTAACAGCAGTCCTCGCCAACGCCTAATCGATCTTGTTCCTATGGCTAAACTATCCATGAGAGGCTCCCAGCTTCGCAACAAAGACGTCGGCAACGCTCGGTGTGCTGACCCGCCCCAGACGCTCAAATCGACTCCGATCACCAAGCCCTCGTTCGCCTGCCTCAAGCTCGAATAAATACTCCTTCCCTCCCAGCGTTGCGCGCGTATAAATAGGGTTTAAGGCGTCTGCTGCGGCGTAGTTCTCTGCATCTACAGTCACCTCGACGAAGCGTTGTTGCAACGCTTCCATTTCAGTACTAAACACGATTTTCCCGTGAGAGATAAAGATTAAATGCGACAGCAATGATTCGATTTCTTCTACTTGGTGTGTGCTGATAACGATCGTTTGGCTGCCATCGTAGAACTGAGTGAGCAGACAGTCATAAAACTCTTGCCGGTAAATAATATCGAGCCCCAGTGTGGGCTCATCAAGAATAAGTAGCTCGACATCGATCGCCATAACAAGTGCTAGGTGTAGCTGAGTGACCATTCCCTTGGACAATGTCTTGACGCGCTTTTTGAGGTCTATATCTGTTGTGGCGAGAAATCGCAGCGCCTTTGCTCTATTGAATTTAGAATGAACATCGTCGACATAGGCAAGCAAGTCAATACAGCGGAGGCTTTTGGGCAGCACGCCCACATCGGCTACAAAACAGGCATCATTCATCAGAGATGCTCTTGCGACCCGCGGATCATGCCCAATAACGCTGAGCTCACCGTCGGAATCGCAGAGACCGACCAATGACTTGAGCGCAGTTGTTTTGCCCGCGCCGTTAGGCCCTATTAACCCACAAATGGCGCCTCGAGGGATGTCGAGATCGATGCCATCAAGTGCCCTAAAGCTGCCGTATGACTTACACAGATTCCTTGCCTTAATCGCGCTTTCGGGCCGCCATTTAGCATCGAGCTTAGCGCTCTCTTGTTGCGTGTTTTCCATAATTAGTTTCCCTTTTTAACTCTCTCGCTGCTAATCCGGCAGCTGGTCTGGCAGGTCGCTCACGCGCAAGCCAAGTAGTGTTAGTCGTGTCAAAATATCCGGCCACTCGTGCTCTAGAAAATACTGGCACTGGCTCGCCGCCAGCGCCGCGCGTGCACGATCTGCCTCCAGCGCATCCCGCACTGCTGCTTCCACCGCCGCATCCTTCTGCGCGCGCTCCGCCTCCAGCGCGCCCCGCACTGCTGCCTCCACCGCCGCATCCTATTTGTTACACCTTC
>ENA-OREB01001387-OREB01001387.1-marine-metagenome-genome-assembly--contig:-NODE-1387-length-11822-cov-3.192678_pt1 | contig 11822 bp, 10 predicted proteins | sample MGYA00248625_ERZ508552 | MGnify/ENA primary metagenome ERZ508552 (study PRJEB26219, sample SAMN06267888) | marine metagenome | isolation source: Monterey Bay, California, USA | place: USA:Monterey Bay...
TCGTAAGATGCTTCATGGCATCCACTTCGGGAAACTTTGCATCGAACGATGCTAATGCAGGGTTGAACAATAGATAGGCGACAACGCTGGTGTCGATTTTTTTTGGATCCGCTGGATCATTCAAACCAGCATTGGTCGTTGCCAGAATGCTGACGTGCCCGCCTGCTGAACCACCTCCGGTAATCACTTTCTCCGGGTCGATTCCGAGTTCGTGGGAGTGTTGTTTCACCCAGCGGATTGCGCTTTTGGCATCGGTGATGCAGAATTGTTTTCGAGAAACACCTGTTGGCAGTTTTTTGCCGGCGGGAACCAATTGGTAATTTGCTGTGACTGCAACTAATCCACGGCTGGCAAAATATTGGCAAAACTTTTGGAACTGTTTCAAATCACCACCTCCCCAGGCGCCACCGTGGAACAACAAAACACAGGGCCGTTTGGCGGTTGAGGGATCATGCTCGCTTGGAAAGTAAACCTCTAATTCGCGCGGTTGGCCAGCTGAGTGCTTGTAGGTGTACCGTTTCACCGTGTTGCCGGTTTCATCAGTCGAGCTTCTTGTTGGGGCAATTGCCAGACTGTCCGGGTTCTGGCCAAAGCACACGCTGGGAGATATCAGGATCCCCAGCGTAAAAAGATAAATAGAGACGGTTAGGAGTTTCATAGGCTGGAGCCGTCGAACCAATTGGGACTGAGAGCGATTTGCTGTTTAGACGATTTTAAAAGGGAGAAGCTCGCATTAAAAGGGATCCTGTTTGCGACGTTGCGAGATCTTAGTGTCTAGCTGAGAAAGAATACCGAGCGATAAACGCAAGGCTAGATGGATTTGCTGCTAAATGGACTGACCGCTACCCATCACTGAGTGCCGCTAACCTATTGGCTGCCTCGTTTATAGAAGAGCAAATTATCGGAGAAATCACTTTGATTTAAGCACTTTGGTTTAGCCACGAGTTTAGGTATCAGTCGGATTAATTTGCAAGTGTGTGCGAGCCTTAAGTCAAGAATTCGCCAGTAGATTCGGGGGGTGGTTTGCGGTTTTCAGCTCGTCATTGAATCATCGTTTATGAATATTTCGTGAAAGTGCGAGACCCTGTTATTTTATCGTTGGGTCGCTTGCCGCTGGAAAGTAACTTTAAAACTAGAACTTTTCTGGTTCCACATCTGTATAGTATCTAAATGAAAACGAAAGTTCAGCGCAATAGAAGGCAAAAACCTTGGCGACGCCAAGGTGTGGGGTTGCTATGTTGCTTGCTGAGTTTTATTTGGTTCGGCATACCCAGTTTTCACAGTTTCTGTCACTTTGCCGATCTACCGCACCAGCATCCCAGCGGTTCTGCGTTTAGCCACGATCACGGCCACAGTCATGACGATCATGGTCACAGTCATGGCGATCATAATCACAGTCATGGCGATCATAATCACAGTCACGACTTGATAAAAAGTTCTCTTGCGGGCAGTGAAAATACTGCGGAGCGTACGAGCGAACCGAACCCAGAGCGGCCCTATCGCGAACCGAGCGATAATGAAGGGCCTTTATTTACATTGCAACTGCTTGAGTCCGAAACCTGTTGTTCGGCTCCCCATAGTTTGTTCCTGAACCAGGCTTGTCCTGCATTGGATGAGGCAAACTTTCACCGCATTGGATTCTTTTCCTCTGCCGAATTGGGCACGATTGGTGCCCGCGGACCTCCAATTGCATTGGATTCTTTCTTTTCTCAGTTGGTTTAATTGGGGCCGTCGTTTTCTGACAGCCTGATTAATCCCAGCTTGTCCAGACGACAAGAGCGGTCGCTTTGTGCCATCTGCAAAGTTGCGTAATCATTGCGCTTCTTTCTCACTAGTGCGCATGTGTTTCGTTTCAAGTCTAAATCCAATTCATAAAATCATATTTTAGAAATGAAATTCAATGTCTCATCAAGAATATTTAGGTCGCAGTTCGGGCCTGTCCGCTCGAAGAGTCGTAACGAAACGAAATATCGCCGGCTTTACTCTGGTCGAGCTACTGGTCGTCATTGCCATCATCGGCATTCTGATTGGAATGTTGTTGCCTGCAGTCCAAATGGTTCGTGAAGCTGCGCGACGGACTGCGTGTAAGAACAATATGCGACAACTCGGTTTAGCGTTACACAATTATGAGAGCGCCCTGCAGCGATTCCCGCCGGGGTATGCCTACGCTTTGGGGAGCCAGTATGCAGCTCAAACTGGCTATCAGGTGTCTAGTGGGTTGGCGGACGCCAATCACCTTGGACATGCGTGGGGGATGTACATATTGCCGTTCATCGAACAGCAAAATTTGTACGATATGGCGGATATGGATCTACCCGTTTTCGATCCTGCAAATATGTTTGCAAGGGAAACTGAGTTAAATGTATTTCTGTGTCCATCGGATCCCTATTCAGAAGGAAACTTTGTTGTCCGAGATGACACCACCAATCCGTTTGAGCAGTATGCATCGGCCAGCTATTGTGCCAACTGGGGGCCAGCTTCCGGGGTTCTCGAAACTTCCGGAAATTTCAGCGACGATATCAATCTTGATGCAACTCCAGACTCATCGGTAGGTCCGTTTTACCGCAACAGTAAAACTAAGTTTAGGGACATAACCGATGGCACATCGAGCACATTGGCGATTGGCGAACGCCATAATGGGCCGATCCTCGATTCAACTGGCAGTCCAATTGGTGTGGGCTCGCATCCGAATTTCGAAAACGCCTGGTTTGCGGCGGTTCGGGATATTGATGCTCCCGATGACGATCATGGTCACATGGTTTTGTTCGACACTGAATTCACTCCTAACAATCCTCCGGCTACCGGAATCGGTGCGGATCGGGGTGTTGCCGCTCCACATTCAGGCTTGGCTCAGTTCGTTTTGATGGACGGGTCGGTGCAGACGATTTCAGAAAACATCAATTTAAATGTCTATCGTGCACTGTCGTCGATGCGTGGTGGCGAAGTCATTGGTGAGTATTGAACCGAACCGCGTTGTTTCAATTTGCCTTAATCTCAATCAACAAGGCTCGCTGATTTCGATCAGCGAGCCTTGTTTAGTAACGGTTTGGTTGTCGTAGGAATTTGGCGAGCGCTACCGGGTTGGAAGTCGCTCAGCAAAATTTCCGGTCAAAACTAAGCCCCTAAATTCTGAGAATTTAAGATTCGCTTTGTCTCTAAGACCGTTGGGCCGAACTGTTAATCACGCCGCAGGATTGTAGGGTAGGTGAGAACCGTGCAAGACGATTTTCAGCTTTCCTTCAGCATCTATCGTGTAAGCAAATGAGTACTCAACTTTTACATCATCGCCCCCTTCATGTGGCGTGAAATAATAATTACCCATTGCGACACCCATGTTTCCAGTAATCTTTGTGCCGATATTTTCCCAACGCACGTTTGACCAAGGTTTTATCGCAAACCCGTGATCTTCAGGGTAGTTTTCATTCCCGCCCACAAAATAAGATAACGCTCCTTCGAAATCCAAGCGAAATTGTTTTTCAGAAGTAAGCGTTGGCTTGAAAAGAACGGTACCTTCTTGGTAGTTGTAAAACTCATGGATGTGCGCTTCGGCGGCGGCTTGGTAGTCTCCCTTTTCAAGGAATACTTTACCGATTTTTACAATTCCTTCGCCCCAAGCTTTCTGAGCTTCCAAAATCAAACTATCTGCGATCATTTCTACTTTCCAGGGTTAGAATAATTTCAAGTGTTTCGAGAATTAACTCACCGAAAAATTAATTTATACAAAACCAATAATTGTGCAAGTGATATGTAAGTGCATATGGCCAGCGTTGGTGTGGCTGGCCGTCCTGTGGTGAGCGACAGGCGAAAAGGGAGTTTGAGCAAGCAATCCTTCCCTGTTAATTGTCCAGCGTTCATCAGTTTGTTCAGCCTAACCATCCAAGTAAATTGCTTCAACCGTGACAAGGTTGAAGGGCAATCCACGCAGAACCTCGGTCTTGCCCGAATTGCCTAAGGATCTTGCTCTGCCTGAAAGAGGTAACTGCATCGGGCAGACCTTTAAGCTAGAGCTCAAGGGATGCCCAGCGTTTTGTCTGCTTAGGGAGATCAGACGGATGCTGTTTCTAGAATAGGTTGGTTTCACAATCACTTTTAAAACTGAGCGAACAGTTCTGTTTCACGGATGCCTATTTTGCTGATCGCAACTGATTCAGACGAGCGATCCCGACGACCCAGCAAATTCTTGTAAAAAGGCTGGGATTGCTTTAAAATCTAGGGTGTTAGACGGCAGCCCGTTTTGAGGTGATCCGATGCAACCACTCGAAATCGCAATTTTTGCTGTGGTTCTAACGGCGGTCTCTTTAGCCGCCGCGCAAACTGCCTTTTTGAACCTCCCTGAAGACCCCGAGGAAGTTTCACTGATTAACAAGGTCATTGGTCAGTTGGGGATGCTCGCGGCCGGCTTTGCTTTATTCTTGTCACCCGCCGTTCTTGGCATAGACCAGAGCTTAATTTTAATAATGCTAGTGTTGGCAGTCGCCGTTGCAGTTTCTCTGAAAAAAAGAATAGAGAAAGGCCAGCAACCGCAACCAGAAAAGACGCCCCCTCCGGAAAGTGCCATTAGTTCCCACGAACCAGATCCAACGGTGGCGTGGTGCGGCAATTGTGAGGCGCATACTCTGTCGGGAAAGACGACGGTTGACCATCGTAACGAGTACGGTTCCGTTACATCGAGCTATGAGATGGCGTGCTGCGGCCATTGCGGAGGCAGCATGTTATGGAATGTCCCTGCTCATGTTCGTCAGGCCAAAAACTGGACACTTGGATGTGCCACGATCATCGGGCTGATAACGGGTGGCTGTTTTACGATGTACCTGTTACTGAATGAGGCTATCGGACTAGTGCTTGCGTTCTTTGCGGCCGCACTGTCTCTACCAGTTCTGGGGATGGTGGCTTGGTTACTCTTCCTGAGATGGCAATGGTGTAAATGGCTACGCAACCAGCCAAGGAAGTACTTGAGCTATCAACCCAAACGACCAAGCTGACACTTGGTCGCTTTTGCATTTTTCTAATAACGTCTGTCTGACGATTAACCTCCAAGCCAAACGGTCACCGTGATGAGAATATTCAACCGTTAATTAAGATAAACGCCTGTAAATCAGCAGAGTGCGTTTAATCAGCAGAGTGAGGAGATAGTCCAGCAACCCGCAATCCAATCTCGCTCATGGATTGGCATTTTTCTGCGAGAGGCCCCGTGTAGGTCGTGGCACTTCGACCGCCAATCAAAAACAAACCGCCATATGAATTGACAACCTTCGCAAGGTTCTCGATTTCTCGATGGTGAGTTCTGCTTCTAATCGGATTGGAAATGGCGAGCCAGACTACATCCGGTTTTTCGTCTTCGGCCGAATCGGCTAACACATCAACCGGCGTGTTCGGGCCAAGGTTGATTTCCTCCAAACCACATTCGTGTAGAACTAAAGAGGCCATCAGGCTCGGTAGTAGAAAAGGATCATCCTGAGGTGCAGCACCCATTGCAGAAGGTGCATTTTCTGGCGTTTCTGGCAATGAAAGTCGGATTTGACAAAGAGCCCGTACGCAGAGAATCGTTGCACGATGCTCAATGAAAATGCTTCGCTTGTCTTGCGGCCATGCACTCCCGATGGCGCTCATCGCAAATCGAATCGGTCCATCACACATCTCGGCAATGGAGACACCGCTCATGTAGAGTGCCTGCATCAGCCCAATTACCTCGGCGTAGTGTCCGTCTGACAAAGCCATCAGCAAACGCTGCGACTGCAAGTCAGCTTCGATCGGTTGGTTATCAATGACGTTAGTGGAAAGGCCAAGCAGGTCAGGGCGAACGACCGTAGCCTGAATCTCGCGAGCGTACCGAATTGCTTCTTCTGCTGGAATTTTCCGATGTCCACCTTTGGTTCTGCGGATCCTGAGGTCACCGCTGTCTGCCAGGCGGCGGGCCGAGGACTCGCTAATTCCTATTGCTTCGGCAAATTCGGATGTTGAAAGAGTTCGAAGCACAGTCACCTCCTTGGTAGTTTTGACAGTTTTAAGCCGCTCGCATCGTACCGTAAATTATCACAAAGTTACAATCTATTGGGTTATTTTAACTGAGCAACCTCGGTTTTGATCAACGAAGGACAGTTTTGAGAGCTTTGTTCGTGTTGAAACTGTCGTACGTAAATAACGATTTTTGGTTCAGAACAACGCTTTGAAAGGTTTTTCGCATGTTCGATTCAGTGATGTTAGTCGGTTCGATGCCCGACTTGACCGTGATGCAATACAGTTTGGTTGATAACATCTTCTCGATGACGGTCGCAACCATGGGAGCCGCGGCTCTGTTTTTCTTTATGGCCCGTTCGTCCGTTGGTGCGGCGTACAGACCTGCCCTGATGGTGTCAGGAATCGTGGTTGCAATTGCTTGTTACCACTACTTTATGATTCGGCACAGCTGGCAAGATGCGTACACGTTGGGAGATGGAACGTACACCCAGAGCGGAGCTGCGTTTAATGATTTCTACCGTTACGCGGATTGGATTTTGACGGTGCCATTACTGTTGGTCGAACTCGTTATCGTGATGCGGTTGGCAAAGGCCAAGGCCGGCCCCATGTTGACGAAACTTGTGATTGCTTCGGCAGCAATGATCGCACTCGGTTATCCGGGAGAGGTAATTTCGAGCCCAGAAGGCCAATCCATGCGACTTCTTTGGGGTGGTCTGTCTTGCCTGCCCTTTTTCTACATTCTCTATGTATTGTGGGTCGAGCTGACAAGGTCTCTCGATACACAACCGGTCGCTGCTCGTGATTTGATCAAGCTCGCCCGCTACGTAATTTTAATTACTTGGATGGTTTACCCGATCGCCTACGGGCTCGGTAGTACTACCGCCGCACTCGAGGCAACGTCGGGCGGAACTGCCGGTGCTGGTGGAGTTGTCGGACTGCAAGTCGGCTACGCAATTGCGGATATGGCGGCTAAGGCAGGGTTCGGCGTACTAATCTACTTCATCGCCCGTGCGAAGACACAGCAAGACGCAGCGGACGGAATTTCGCCGGACGCGAGTGTGATGCCTGCGTGATTAAGAGGTTAACAAGGTTTGTGGCGTCGCCGGTCAAATGGATCGGCGATGCCCTTTTCTTATCAACCAAACGTTACTCGCCCGTGAGCAATCAGACTTGACCTCAATCCGGACGGAAAAATGCACTCGCTCGTTATCACCACTCTCGTCAGCCTTGTTTTGCTTACGCATGCCTGCGGGCTGGCTTTGCCAAAATCGGCGGAGGTGATCATCTTGGCGTTTGCGGTATCATTTATCGGGCTTCCCCATGGGGCGTTGGATCACGCTGTAGGCCGGAGACTCTTGCGGAGTTTTTCTCCGATTTTTGCATACGGGGTTTTCTTCGCCGCCTACCTGGCGGTGGTAGCTATCGTGATCACGGGCTGGTTCGTTTCTCCTCTGGTGACAGTACTGGCATTTTTCGCACTCTCGGCGTGGCACTTCGGGTTGGAAGAGGACGAACGGACGTCGGTCAATCTTTTGAACTGGTTGGGGATCGTGGCTCGGGGCGGCATGGTGATTTGGGTTCCCGTCGCGTTTCAGGCGAACGAAGTTACGCGTCTGCTAGGTCTTATTCTGCCAGGCGGTGATCTAACGGTCGCCAGTCAGATCGTTGAGATCGTTCGAGCGTTAACCCCGATTTTGTTTCTTTTTACTTTCTACGACTTTGTTTCGTCTCGGAAGGAAGATCGGACCGTTAACTTTTTGAAACGTTCCAAGCGAATTGATCAACTCCGGATCTTTACTTTCTTTGTTTTGTTCTCATTAGCGGACCCTCTAGTCTCTTTCGCAATTTATTTCTGTGGATGGCACTCAATTCGTGGATTAGTACATCTCCGAGAGCAGACGGGTTGGCCAGCGGCCAAAATGTTGGGGCGGCTAATGCCGTTGAGCGTTGCGGCATTGGTGCTTTTTGGGATCGGATTTTTATTCGCTCTTAATAGGAACATATTCTCTCAAGCGATTCTCCAAACCGTCTTTGTTGGGTTGAGCGCAGTAGCGATTCCGCACCTGTTGCTGCATGTTGTGACGGATTCGGTTCGTCTCAGCCAAGTTAACGGAGTGGTGTCATGATCGCGAACAGGGAAAGTCACTACGACTACGTTATTGTTGGAGGAGGTCTCCAGGCAGGTTTGTTGGCTTTAGCCTTCAACTGCCACCAACCCAGCGCAAAAGTTTTGTTAATTGAGAAGTCTGAGCGGTTGTGTGGGAATCACACTTGGTCGTTCCATGCTACTGACGTTCCTGCGGCAGCACGGGGATGGTTAGCTTCGGTGTCCAGCAAGAAGTGGCGTGCTTACGCAGTGAAATTCCCTGGGTTTGAAAAACGAATTAACTTGGGTTACGAGAGTTTTTCATCCGCAGCGTTGGCCGAGGCAATTAATGCGGTGGAGAAATCAGGTAATCTAGAGATCATTACGGGCAAGACGGTACGCGAACTGACCCCAACTTCAATTGAAACTGACTGTGGTTTCTCCGTTGAGGCAAAGGTGGTGCTGGATTGTCGCGGTGCTGAGAAAATCAGCAACCAGCAGGTTGGGTTTCAGAAGTTTTATGGAATGGAGGTTGAGCTTGCTGATCGGGATTGGCCTGACCCTTTGCCAACCATCATGGATGCCACAGTCGAGCAAACCGATGGATTCCGATTTTTCTACGTTCTTCCCCTGACTAGACGACGCGTTCTGATCGAGGACACTTTTTTTTCGAACAGCCCTACGCATGACCATCAGTCATCCGCGACTGACATCGAGAAATACCTGTTCGATCGGGATTTGCAAAATTGGACCGTTCGGCGGGAGGAGAGTGGTTGCCTGCCAATGCCATTTGGGTCGTCGCTAAAACCAAATGGTGAATTTCCGTTGCGTGGTGGATTTCGTGGCGGTTGGTTCCACGCGGCAACCGGCTATTCGTTTCCCCTAGCCAGTCGGTTTGCCGACTCGGTAGCGTCGGCTTCGGCGAGCGACATCAGTGCCGTGATTACTTCACTTGCCAAACAGAATCAGTTCCAGACTAATTTTTCACGCTTCCTGAACCGTTTGCTTTTTCAATTGGTCACACCGGAGAAGAGGTTTTTGATTTTTCAGCGATTTTATCGGTCGCTCAATGAACAGACCATTCGCCGGTTTTATTCACACGAATTCACAAAATTTGATGCGGCTCGATTGTTGATCGGATCGCCGCCACAGGGCCTGACGCCGATTAAATTTTTTAAGTCCTTTAAGGAGAAGCTATGTCCAGCCCTACAGTCATAAAACGACCTAACCGACCGAGTCGGGAAAGTGCTGCGTTCGTTGCTGCCGCTCGCAAGAGACGAAAAAATCGGCTGACACGAGTACCCGAAGGACTCTGGCAAACCGGTTTGTACCGGCCAGTGAACCACATCGTTCAGTCGAGCGGTAAGAGGTTGCGAGCTGAGTTGGTTGAATTGTCGTTTCGGCTTGCCGGCGGCAAGGGTGAAGTCTCGAACGATCTCCTTGAGTTTGTGGAATTGCTGCATGCGGGTTCTTTGGTGATCGATGACATCGAAGACGGATCTCACATGAGGCGGGGGCAACCTACCCTGCACCGAGTGTTTGGGACGCCCCTAGCGATTAACACTGGGAACTGGATGTACTTCTCTGCGTTGGAAAAGTTGCAAAACCTGCCACTAGCGCCGACACAACTGGCACAAGTTATGGGTGAGACATTGTCTACGATTCGTCGTTGTCACGAAGGACAGGCGCTCGACATTGCGGCTAAAATTGAGGAACTCGACCGACTGCATGTCTATCCGACTGTGCTCGCAATCACAAAATTTAAGACAGGTGGCGTAACTGCCCTCGCCTCGAAACTTGGCGCAGCTTTGGCGGGTGCGTCAACCGAGACGCAAGCCGCATTTCATTCGTTTGGAATGCAGTTAGGTATCAGTTTGCAAATACAAAATGATTTTTTGGAATTGAAAAGTGGTTGTGTTGCCGGCGGACGTACTGATGATTTACGTAATAGTCGTGTGACATGGCCGTGGGCTTGGGCGAGCCGTTTGAGATCGCCTCGCCGGTTTGTGGAATTGCAATGTCTGATGCTTGATCCAAGCGAGGAAACTTTTGCGACGGTAGCGGAAGCCTTGCACGACGAGACCAAAGAGGTTTGTGAAAAGTCGACAAAGCGGAAGATTGACGCAGCAATTGGTTATCTGAGTCCCAATCTTAATCAGTTACAGAGCGAGGAGTTGAATCGCTTCGTTCGTCGAATCGAGGGCTATCGTGTCTAGTCCTCAAATTCTTGATCGATCTGAGCAGGGTCTTTCCCGTCGCGGCGGCGAGTCTGGAATTACGGGCGAGTCTAGAACCGGATTATCCGCTGCCGTTATTGGGAGTGGATTTGGTGGCCTGGCCTCAGCAATCCGTCTTCAGGCAATGGGTATCCAGACGACATGCTACGAGGCGCGAGACAAGCCAGGGGGGCGAGCCTACGTTTACCAAGATAACGGATTTACTTTCGATGCCGGTCCGACGGTGATTACGGCGCCGCACTGCCTGGAGGAGTTGTTTGAGGTCGCGGGAAAATCGATGGAGGACTATGTAAAGTTACGACCGGTAACTCCTTTTTACCGCCTTCGTTGGAGCGACGGTGTCGAATTTGACTACGTGGGAGACGAGGCCGAGTTAATCGAACAGATCAAGCGAATTAACCCGGCGGATGTCGAAGGGTACAAGCGTTTTGCGGACTACACGCGGAAGGTTTTTGAGAAGGGGTACGTGGAACTCGGCGCTAAGCCGTTTCTTCGATTTCGCGACATGGTCTCCGTTGCTCCGGATCTTATGAAATTGCGTGCAGATCGAAGCGTTTATAAAACCGTTTCTAAATTCATGAAGGACGAGCACCTACGCCAGGCGTTCAGCTTTCACCCGCTGCTGGTTGGTGGGAATCCGATGGATACCAGTTCTATTTACACACTCATCCACTGGATTGAACGGGAATGGGGCGTGTTCTTTCCAGAAGGCGGAACTGGTGCGTTGGTAAACGGATTGGTCAAGTTGTTTGAAGACATTGGAGGGCGACTGCTTCTTAACTCGCCGGTTGAGAACGCTCGAATCGCAACTAGCGTCAATGACGCCAGTCCCTTTGAGACACAGCACATTGTGAAGGCGTTGGGGCAGGAACCAGAATCGTTTGACGTGGTCGTTTCTAACGCAGACGTCCATCACACCTACTCGAAAATCTATCAAGACAACGCATTTTCCAAGCGACGCACCAAAAAGTTGGAGCGGATGGAATGGTCGATGTCTTTGTTTGTCATGTATTTTGGAACTCGCAAGAGATACGAGGACATTGCGCACCACACCATCTTGTTTGGGCCAAGATTTAAAGGACTTCTAAAAGATATCTTCCGCGGTAACTCACTGCCGGACGATTTTAGTCTCTATCTTCATGCACCAACCGTCACTGATCCTAGCCTGGCGCCCGACGGTTGCGAAGCGTTTTACGTGTTGAGTCCTGTCCCTCACTTGGGGCAAGCCAAGATCGATTGGGAAGAGGCTGCACAGGCTTACGGAGATTTGATTTTGGAGTCGTTGGAGGATTATTTGCCGGGGCTTCGCGAGTCGATTGTCACACGGCGACACTTTACACCTCAGGACTTCCATTCTGAACTTAACTCGTTCCAGGGATCTGCGTTTTCAGTTGCTCCCAAGCTTACGCAGTCTGCATTTTTTCGGCCGCACAACCGAGATAAGGACATACGCGGGTTGTACATCGTCGGTGCAGGGACTCACCCAGGGGCCGGCGTGCCGGGTGTCGTCAATACAGCCAAGGCGACGACTGGGGTTGTTG
>ENA-OREB01001394-OREB01001394.1-marine-metagenome-genome-assembly--contig:-NODE-1394-length-11799-cov-2.112012_pt1 | contig 11799 bp, 8 predicted proteins | sample MGYA00248625_ERZ508552 | MGnify/ENA primary metagenome ERZ508552 (study PRJEB26219, sample SAMN06267888) | marine metagenome | isolation source: Monterey Bay, California, USA | place: USA:Monterey Bay...
CTGTGACTTCTCCAACTCCGATTACAACATGTGTTCGGCCAGACACTGTCCAACCCTGTGGCAAACTGAGGACTTCGAGTGAAATGGTTGTGGGAGCATTGCCGAGGTTTTGCAATTCTGCGTGAGGGTACCCGCCGTCATTGGAGACTATCCAATTCCCTAATCCCACGAGTGAGAACTCGTGGATGACGGCAACTCGCAGTGGTAGAGTGATGGTTGCCTCGCTGCTTCCATCCCCTTCTCTGAGTTTTATGTGAAGTTCGACAGTCCGTCCGTGTCTTGCGGTTTCAGGCGGTGTTATTTCGAGGTCGAGTGGAGCAGTGTTGCCCGGTTCGAGAGTCGGTAGGTTCTCTGGCGCTTCGACAACCCACCCTGTCTCTCCTGTCACGTAAACAGACGCGTAAGGCCTAGTCGGGGCATTGCCCTGCTGGATGATACTCAGTGAAACCGTCGACCCTGAGGGGTCGATCTCTAGGTCTGCATCGGCTGCAACTGCCGTCCATCCAGCCACATGTGCAACTTCGATTGTGAATGAGAATGAAGCCACTTCTACATCGAAGGCGGTGGCCGTACCACTTACCTCGTATGTGGTTCCGTTCCAAGCGCCTTCAGGGACTTCGATGATTAATTCGAGATAGGTGCTGGCATTGACAGCGACAGATGTCTCTGCATCACCGACTATGACCCAATCTGTCGCTGTATCCGTTCCTTCGGGCGTTATGATGCCAGAAGCTGCAATTTCGATATCATCGTGAAGATTACCAATGTTTGTGGCAGAAATTTCCACGATGAATGAGTCGCCAGGGTTGACTGCAAAGGTTCTGTCTTCTACGGGGGTTTCTTGGGCTGATAGTTCAATTTCCCAGCGATGATCCTGACGTGCTTCAAGGGTGAGAGTAATTGTCGAAGAGATGGAACTGTCACCCTCGCTCGTCATGGTGATTTCGATGTTAACCGGAGTTCGTGCCGGCGTTGTGTCTGGAAGGACAACCTCGACGGGGAGAGTCCGCAGACTGCCGGCACTCAGAGTAATCTCTTCGCTACTGAAGGTGACTTGGATGCCGGGGTCTTCGGCGAGGTTGTCATCGAGGATTAGTGTGTGTGACATGGTGTAGGTATCCTCGCCGTTGCCAGGATTGTAGAGACGGACGGTGGCAGGGATTGCTTCCTCGACCTCAACCATATGTGGTGAGTCGGTAGGGGAGATGAGTGTAAGTGAGGCTCGGTAAATCTGTAGAACCTCAACTGAGAGTCTGAGGGAATGGTCAGCTCCGAGACTGCTTGCATCAGAGAATGCATGGTAGGCAGGTGGTGAATCCACAGGGAGTTCGAGTGACAGGGTTCCGCTGACTCTCGAGCCTGGAATCCCAGTTAGGGTAATGTCATCACCGGAGATCGAAAGTGCTCCAGAGGCGGACCAGAGCCAATTTTCGATGCCCATGCCAGCCTCTGATATCTTCCAATCGAGAACTCCAGTTGAGGCTGGGAGATCAGCTGTAACCGTCCATTCGAGTGTGCTCTCCGGCATGCTCAACTGATGAGCGGTTTCGGTGATGGTACCAGATGCAATGAATTCTAGTTGCACGGTTTGACAGGTCTCCTCCTCTCCACTTCCTACGCACATAGTCAGGGGGGTCGAGACGCTGTCAGCGAGACTCGCATCGGATGGTACTCCGAGCCTTGCTGTGACAATCCGTTGCTCGCCTGCATCGAGACGTAGGGCTGGAATTTCATTTCCATCTTCGTCGTAAAGTGCGAGACTATTCTCGGCTGAATCCCAAGCGGTACTGTCCCAGAACATCGAAATCGAGTTCTCATCGGCATTGCCGAGATTTTCGACGATGAGCCAAGCCTTTGCTGAGTCGCCAATCAGACCGTAGCCTGTGCTGGCTGTGGTGCCGGATGGCCCTCTGATTGACAGACCTCTTGTTCGATTTGCTTCAACGGGTAGTAATCCTGTTACGCTGACGTTTGTATCTTCGTCAAGTGTTAGTGTAAGGGAAAGATGGCCAGCATCAGAGCCGGCTGCGTTGGTTGGTGCATGAATCCACAGAGAAGGCATCCATGTTGCATCCGTTCCTATCTCGATGGATGTTATTCCCCCTGGGGTCTCATCGCTCCAAGTCCAGCCTTGAGGTAATGCCGATGCGTCAACACTGAGGCTCCAGATGCCAGCCAATCGTCCGGTTGAACGAACGGTCGGCTGACTCAGAGTGGAATCACCTGGATTGACTCTGACCGGATTGGTTGGCATTTCGAATGTTGCATTATACGGTGGAACAATTGTCAGGCTTGTCACCTGCCCGTCGTTATCGTAGCGTGATTGAGTGACATTCTGGTAAGGGTCGAGAACCAGTTCAAATTCGTACTCTCCGAGTGCTCCCGACCAATCGATAGAGAATGATTCGAAGCCGGCAGAACCCGTAGGGTCGGTCGGTTCGAGTGTATCTGCTCGGTGGCGGGCGATTTCGATACCGTCTGCATAGAGAATTGCATCTACGGCTCGGTCGACTTCCGCCGTTCCCGCGTTCTCAAAGAAGGCGGTTACCGTCACTTCCTCGCCAGGGTTGGGCGCGCTCGGATTGAATTCAATCGCGCGCCCGTCAAGAAGCGGTCTGACATCTGCAACTGCAGTCGAGACGACAGTATCGCCGAGAATGATGTCGAGGGTAGCGTCGCCATCGATATCCGCCAGAGCAGGTGACGACCAAGTTCGATGGTCGACCTCGACCTCGTCGTTCCAATTGTCATTAATTGCCGCTTGAGTCCCGGTATCGCCATCCCAAGCCCACAGTGTACGCCCATATGCAACGAGCAACTCGGGTGCACCATTTCCATCGATATCCATCCAGACAGGTTGCGCCACAGCAATCTCATCGTTCGGCGCGCCGCTCGATTGCTCAAGGTCGTGGTGCCAATCTAGCTGAGGGTTGTTCCCAGAGACATCGTGACACCCAGCGTGCCCGTGTCTTGCTGTCGTCTCTTGATACCACGAGACCCAGCAGACTCTATCGATCACATCATCATCATCGGTATCAACTGCAAGAGGAGGAGCATCGGCGTAGCCATTGACTGCCTCGAATGACCAAATTTCACTGCCATCGTCGATTTCGAGGCCGCGGTACTCGGCTCCATCGACCGAACTCGAACCATCTGCATCTGTCGGGATGGTGATAATCATCTCAGGAGTGCTATCCGAATCGAGATTAGCTACAATAGGGCCAGGCAAGCGAATGTGTGGGACATCTGAATCTCCGTCGAGATTCGACAGACTCAGACCGCCCCATTTCTGATCACCAGTCTCTGAGTCCAATTTCCAAACCCACATCGCTCCGCTTGAAGCCAGGGTAGTAGTCAACAGAACGTAGCCAGTCTCATCATCAACCTGCGCGAATGCCGGATCTGAAGGATGGCTTCCATCCTGTAGAGTCGACTCCCAAATTGGGGTCGGAGCGCCATTCGCAGCAAGAGGAAGTGCCACGACGACTGGATTTTCGCTAATCTCATCGATGGCGGCCAAAACCAATTCGGCATCGCCATCGAGATCCAAGTCGGCCAGAAGTGGCTGGGTGGTGGGATTATGGCCACCGAACAAAGATGAGGTGTAAGGTCCCTCGCTACTGCTAATTCGCAGAGAATCATCGCTGTAGGTCCAGAGCAATTCCCCGCTCTTCGACCCGCCGGATGACCAACCGGTCACCGAGCATTGCAATTGAGGGGAGTAAGCATCAACGTACATCGTGCCGGCCGCATCGTAAACGACGATGACCTCCTGACTTCCGTCGTCATCGAGGTCAACGACGACAGGAGATGCCTTGACAATCTCAGTCGCTCCCAAGTCGACCTCCCAAGCAAGATCAGCATCCTCACCTTCGACAATCCGCATCACACTGTGATCGTTACCGCCGACAGCAACCGTCTGAATGATGATCGTGAAGAGAGAATCTCCACCGCAGCGCTCGGCTGCTGCATCTTCGGTATCGATTTGTCCGCTGAGATCAGCCACTGGGGTGCCGAGCGCATCAGTTCCGATGGAGTACGACCCGTAGACCCAATTCACAACCGGGTCGACAACCGATGCCAGTTCCACAGCATCAGCAGGAGCACCGCTTCCAGCACCTCCATCAGGAGAGTGTGCTGGTCCGACCGAGGTCCTTTGAGCGAGGCGGCCTGATTGAGGCCAAGGTTGCTCTCCATCAGACCAAGGTTCGATGATTCCGGTGAATGCTTTTGACTCATCTAATTGGGTCAGAGATTGGCTACCATTATCGGAAGCATACATCATCGGCGAGATGGATAACAGCAACAAACAGGTAACGGCAAGCACTGCTTTTTGCTCGCCGAACCTTCCGAAATCAGCAGACCGCATGCTCATCAGAGGCGAAGTTGCCCTTTCCGAGCCACTTGAACGTTCGGGCCATACTATCAATCAGACCTACGGTCTGAGCAGACTTTCACTATTGCCGACCGATTTACAGAGGCGTAGCCTCATCCGTTGCGCTTATACGAGGGGCGCAGGTCGGCGAATCGCACGGACCTCTCCTCTTGAGGCACAGCCGATGAGGGACGGGAGGGTTAACCTGCCTTTCCTCCGACTGAACTCGGAGCGGTCCGGCGATTGGAGGAGAAGGAAATGTACAGTCTTGTGACCATGGAGGACACCATCCGTATCCCTGCGGAATACATCCGCAAGGACCGAAAGCTCGAGGACCACATCGATGAGTTGGCTCACGCCGCTTTCGAGGGTCGATTCGATGAAGATGAGAATTACACTTTGCTGACTTTCAACCACGAAACCGTTGGCCGCGGCAAGATAATTCACGGGGATGGAGCAATCTATCAGCGAGTCCGCTTCAAGGCGCTCCACTTCACCATGGATGCCAACGAAGTTGTCGATGGCGCTGTGTCAGAAATCTCCGAGTATGGCGCCTTCGTGCGTATCGGTCCAATCGAGGCTCTGCTTCACAAGTCGCAGATTCTCGACGAACCCGTTCAAGTCAATATGGGAATTCGTCGCATCGAAGGGGCCCAATCTGGAAAGCACATCGAAGAAGGTTCCTTCGTCCGCTCTCGCATCGTTTCAAAGGCAATCAACCAAAACGACCCTCGTTCAAGCAAGATTGGCCTAAACTGCAAGATGTCAGGATTGGGCGCTCACGATTGGTTGACTCGAGGTGACTGAAGATGGTAAAGAAGCCCTTCGCCTGTGGCGAGTGCAATCGCATTCTGCCCGATCCAGAGAAAAGGAAGGACCCTGTCCAGTGCATGCATTGCCCATCCGCCCCAGTTACAACCGACTGGTCCGGATATGTGGTAATCCTGCACCCAAAACGATCCGAGGTCGCACAGCGACTGAACATAGACAGCCCTGGGTCGTACGCGCTGAAGGTAAATATCCGCTGAAGGAGGAATCTGTATGGAGATAATTGAGAGAAAAGAAAATCCATTGCTGAACCGTGTCGAACTCCGCTTCCGCTGGGAGCATTCGACCGGATCCACACCGACACTCGCAGAGATGGTTGCTGCTGCAGCCAAGGCCGAGCCGGGATCGAAGAAGGAATTGACTTTCGTTAAGGATGTCAGCACCCGCTACGGCCGCCCGCAGACGACTGGAATCGCTCTGATTTACGGCGATTCAGAAGCCGCTACCCTAGAGCCGGAGTATGTGCACAAGAGGCACGCGAAGCTCAACCCAAAGCCAAAAGGAGGCGATGAGTGATGTCAGACAATCCTAACGCTAATGCGAAGTGGTCGAAGTACACTATCGAGGGTGAAGAACTTGTCCGCGGTGAGACCTGCCCAACTTGTGGTCCCGGTGTCTTCCTCGGTATCCACGCTGACCGCAAAACCTGTGGCAAGTGTGGCCACACTGTCAAGAACGAGTGAATGGGAAATCGGCCAGCGTGCCGTCATTGGTCAGCACTCGCTGGCCTACGAATCCCACTCCGATTTCTGATCGCTTCGAAATTTCGACTGTTCCTTCAAAGAGGCGTCCATCGATTCTCCATCCGGTAAATTCCCAGGCTCCGTTCTGATGCCGGGCCGCCATCACAGGCCCGGATGTCGGATGGGATTCGAGAACCTGTTCTGAATCAGTTCTGGCAATTCCGCCTGTTGATAGGGCGAGCAGATGTTCATTCTTTGAGTGGAATACTGCTTCGATTCGCTCGCCCACTCGAAGATTTCGTCTGTCGAGCTCGCGACCATCTTCCATCGACAAATCGACGACGAGTCCATTGTCGAACCAAATCTGGAGTATTTCTTCCGAAACCGACATCGAGATTGCAGTTTCTTGCCCTCGTCGTTTTCCATCGATAACACTTGGTAGGCTGGCACGCCAAATTTCCTTCGCTTCGACATCCATACGGTAGACTCCACGACTGCGAAGAGCGAAGCAGAACCCGCCTTCGACTTGGCAGACTGCAGTGGGTTCTGCATCGAGGGCGCGCGACCAAATGGCTTCAGCTGGGTGGACTAAAGTCGAATCATCCGAGGTTCGCAAGGCACTTCGAGTCGCACCGTCTTGCCAATCGGCTTCGATATCGAGGCTGGCCATCCTCGCCAGCCTCATCTCAGGCTCGACCCATATTCCTAACCAAGCCCCTTCGAATGCGGTCGAGCAGGAGATTCCTGATGGGAAAGGTGTCGAGACTTTGCTTGCTAGTTCCCCATCTGCACTGATTTTGGCCAATTCTCCGAGGGTGCCGACGACGATGTGTTTGTCATCGGAGTCGTCGACTCGAGCAGGTGTGAACGGAATGATTCTCTGCACACCTCTACCTGTTCGCTCCGGTGTTTGAACCTGTGGTGTCGAAGGTCGAGCCCTTGGACTCGACTTCGGATGATTTCAAGGTGCAAGGCTCGCAGCGTCTAACATGCTCACGTTGCTGCTCGCCTCATCGGCCGACAGCGCCTCGGTTAACCTATACGACGCTGTCTCCGAATTAGATGGCTGGTCGCCGCAGGAGGTTCTCAAACACGGTGTTCTCCGTCGCCATTCGAACCGTGAAGTCCACCTTCTGATCATCGACCAATTGCATATCCACGCCGACCAAATAGATGCGATTCACGCCGAGGCGACCGGCCAAGCAGTCGACGAAGTGCTCGTGCTTTCTCGCCACGCAGCCAAGAGCGGCATACCTTCGCTGACCGTCCATGCTATCGGAGTTCCCGGTGAAATTCCTCATGGCGAAGTAGGGTTTGCTGGAGGGGTGAAGGGGACAGCAGTACCTCCTTCTCCTCGCTTCGCAGCAATCTACAGAGCCCTCCGCGAAGAAACTGAAGCATCTTCTCTCGCGGAGGAATTTGATGTCAGCCTTGAGACCACCCACCACGGCCCGGTGCTTACGGCTCCAACACTCTATCTCGAAATTGGCTCGAAGGAATCTGAATGGGTTCGAACGGATGCCTCGGCCCTCTGGGCGCGAGTGATCTCCCGCGTCCTTGGCTTAGAATCCTCAACCCCAGAGGGCGAGTGGCAAGGAGAGGGAGAGGTGATGGTTGGGTTCGGCGGTGGCCATTATGCGCCGCGTCACAGTGATGTCATAATCCGCAGCGGCCTACCATTTGGCCACCTGATAGCAAATTACGCTCTGGTTTTCGATGAGCAGACGGATCAGGGACCCACGGGCCCTTGGAGGCACAGTCTGTTCGAGGCGGTTGAGAAAACCCGTCAAGCATTCCCTGGAGGAAGGGTCTTTGCCCATCTAGACCGCAAGTCGTTCAAGGGTTGGCAGCGCACTGCAATCGCTGAAGAATTAGCCAGTCTCGGAGTTGAAGTTCGCCGCGGGCGCGAGTTCATCCCTTGAGCAACCGTGAAAGTGCTCCCGTCACCCGCAGGTCAGCATGGGCGTCTTCGGCCGTGTCATCATGCTGATGATGCCCATCACTCCAAAATTCATCATCCGATGGGTCGCCAACCGCTATGTTGCCGGTCCAGACCTCGAAAGTGCACTAGTCGTAATGCGTCAAATTAGTGCACAAGGTGCATGCTTCACTGTCGATGTACTCGGCGAAGAAATCACGACACTGGCTGAAGCAGATTTCTTCGTCGAAGAATACGCGCGAGTATTAGACGCGGTAGTTGCAGAAGGACTCGACGCAAATATCTCATTGAAACCAACGGCTTTCGGTTTGCTCATCGACCAATCAGCAGCCGTTGCGAATATCGAGCGAATCACTAGGAAAGCCGCTGAGAACGAGATCTTCGTTCGTCTCGACATGGAAGATCACAGGGTCACCCAACCCACCATCGACCTCGTTACCACCATGCACGAGAGAGGACTGACCAATATCGGCACTGTTTTGCAAGCCAGATTATTCCGCACCGGAGAGGACATCACAAACTTGTCCGAAAAACTCGCCAACGACTCTGATGTGCGCATCTGCAAGGGAATTTACCTCGAATCGGAGGAAATTGCACACACCGGCTACTACCAGATAGTTGAGGCGACGAACCGAGCGATTGACCAATTACTCGACGCCGGTTCGTACACAGCAATCGCATCCCACGATATGCCTGTCATCAATCATTCATTGGCCGCCCTGAGCGAGAGAGGGATGGGCCCAGTCACTAATGAATCCGGGGAAGGAGGGAGCTCGCTACGCAAAGGCAAGGGCCCCGGATATGAATTCCAAATGCTTCTCGGAGTCCGCGGCAACATACGCCGAAGGCTCGCATCACAAGGCCACCTGACTCGCGTCTACATCCCATACGGGAGCCGCTGGTACGAGTACAGCATGCGCCGACTGCGCGAAAACCCCGACGTCGCATGGCACATCGCCAAGAGCATAATCATGCCTTGGACAAATCGCCGCTAATCATCACTGGTGACGGTCTCTACGGCGGTCATCACTGTGACCATCGCGCTGATCACGATTTCCTCGACGGTCTTCACCACGAACTCGCCCGTAAGGAGGGTGAAGGTATACTCGCTTGATGTCGATAGCCGAGCGCTTGCCGTGCAGAGTTCTTCCTCTACCTGTGTGGATGGCACGAATGCGCCATCTCTCACCATCGACTTCCATAATCGAACCACATGAGAAGACATCCTCAGGAGAGCATTCGATACTCTTGGAACGACTATCCTCACCATCGGTCATTGTCAAGCGAACAACAGCCTTGTCACAGCGAACTGCCCAGAGCGTTGAGATATCTCTCGCGCTCATGATATTCTTAGGGCGATTTTCGGAATTATCGAGTCGAGTGATTTTGTAGAGGATTTCATCATGTTCGAAAACATCCCCAACCGAGATCTTCTCGTCTTCGTCTGCCTCGACGGAATCTGTGCGACTTTCGGCGCCGTCTGAGAGAATCGAGGTGATGTTCACAGGTTTTCCTGGACGAAGGTGTAGAGTTTGGACCTCCTGACAGTCTACGCACTGCACCAGAACGTCCTCGCCCTTGCCCTTTGCTTGCCTGCGCAGGACGGCGTGCTCGGTCAATTGGCCACAGCTGCCGCACTCGGCGACATCGACCGAATCATCCTCGTCAAGAGCATCTGTCACGACTCGGCGGCAGGCCTACTCCTCTTGAAGCCATCCGCACGTGGGATGGTTCAAGAGAGGACCACCCGAGGCTGGCTCATGAGTGATATCGGCGGTGGATTGGGCCTTCCGACGATGTCACAGAGGGAGATGTTTGAGCGGCTCCTCGGCGAGGACGAATCCAGAGATTCCGAGGAGCCTGAAATCGCTGCTGCGATTGGCGAGCAGATGATCCACATGGATCTGCGACCCCTGACTCGTTCTGTTCGCACAAGAATCCGAGATATCGCGGGTCGCGTGCCTGCTCGTAATGTTGTCATTGTCGGCGGCGGGATTGGACATCTAAGCGCCTGGATGATGGATCTCTGGTGCGGCGACCCAGCCTCTGAGGAATCAGCGCCGGCAAACCGGCCGGAAACCGTTCGCATCATCGAAGAGGGTGGTAAGTTCGGAGTAATCATCGATAGATTGCTACGCAGATATGATGCCTCATCTTGGGCTCAAGTAATCACTCGTAATTGGACTGAAATTGCCGCTGAGACACAGTCTTGGAACGCGGCTGGCGCAGCCCTACCGGACGCCGCGAGAACTGCCCCACTGCCTCAACCAATCGATCTGGTTATCATCGATCTTCCAGAGCTTGATCGTGCTCAAGCGGCAGCGGCAGCATTTGACCTGCTGGCTCCAGGTGGAATGCTCATGGCACTCGAACCTCAGGTGCCTACTGGAGATGTTGGAGAAGCAAGTCAAGGGGAAGAGATGACCTCTGCTCAACAGGTCGTCGCTTCGTTCAATCGTTGGATAGAATTCGTCCGAAGCGTCGATACGGAACATTCTGCCGCCTTCGTCGAATTGACAGGCGGAACACTCGGCGTCTTCCTTCGTTCCGCCTGATAATCATCTGAATTCAGTACAATTTGCTCAGAAACTGATGAGGCTGTGGAACTCGAAACCATTTCTCCGATCGCATTCGAAGCAGAGGAATTATTCCCGAGCGCTTCAAGCATCAAATCAATGCGTAAAATTCCGTAACCGAAGTGGTCGTCATGGTCATCTTGACCATTATCCATCTGTGAATTATCACTCAATGCTTCCTTCACCAAATCGATTGCTCCCGACCCACCTGAAGCCCCTTCTCTTTGCAATTCAGGATGGGCTTCGAGAATCAATGCCAGACCGCCAGAAACCCAAGCCGTAGCGGCAGAGGTTCCGCTGGCCCATCCCCACCATGATCCGTCGCCGCTGCCACCAGCCATCAATACCGGCACTTCAGCCCCCGGAGCCAAGACTTCCGGCTTCTTATCGGGGTCTGATCGAGGAAGCATCGGCGGCCAAATCCTTCCATTGTTATCTCCTTCGGAACTGCCACTCCATACATTGCCAAGGCGGGTCGCTCCGCCAACACAAATGACATCGGCGACCGAACCGGGAGAAGAGACATCGCCGTCGTCATCCTGACCATCGTTTCCTGCCGCGGCGACGACAAATACACCCAGATCCAATGCATCTTGAACGGCTTGCTCGAGTTGATCGGTCGTAATTCCAGCAAACCCGAATCCACCCTCACCACCAAGGCTCAGTGAAATGATATCTGCTTGTTCTTCGACACACCAATTCACCGCTTCCGCAATTCCTTCATCACTTCCACTACCTTCGTCATCGATTGCCTTTGCCACTAGAAGTTCAACGCCCTGAGCATTACCTCTCAAACCGTCTTGCGCGACGATGATACCCGCCATCGCGGTTCCATGGCCTTCATCGTCGTAGGGCGCATCTCGGCCATCGATTACATCCAACCATCCTGCTAGAGTAAGGTGCCTGAGATCTGGATGGTCCATCTCGATTCCCGAGTCGACTACGCACACGATCACACCGCTTCCATCTAGCCCACCTACCTCGTCAAAACCAGTTAGGTCACGGTATGATTCCTCCCAACCAGTCAGTGTTGGAGGTGGCCCTCCAAGAATTATGTCATTTGCATTTGACCAAACCCAAAGAAGTATTATTGATAATACAAGTAAGGAAAATAATGAGGATACAGCTCCAATTACCCAAGGTAAGGAATCTTGAAATGAATCATCTTCTATGATTTCGCTAGGCTGTTCTGATGGTGAGGGAATAATCAACTCATTTTCATTCTCTGTATCTACACTATCTTCATCTGAATCAATAAAGCCGTCTTCTCGCAAGCGGAGAAGGCTTTCTTCATACTCTGCATAGTCATCAACCATTGCTTCATCGGAAAAGCCAGGAATCGTCCAATCATGCAGAAGAAATATGAAACCAAAAAAGGCAGAAATTATACCAACAAAA
>ENA-OREB01001398-OREB01001398.1-marine-metagenome-genome-assembly--contig:-NODE-1398-length-11784-cov-1.931494_pt1 | contig 11784 bp, 10 predicted proteins | sample MGYA00248625_ERZ508552 | MGnify/ENA primary metagenome ERZ508552 (study PRJEB26219, sample SAMN06267888) | marine metagenome | isolation source: Monterey Bay, California, USA | place: USA:Monterey Bay...
CCTGCCTCTCTTAACAGAGTCGCCGCACGATCCGCCGCATACTCTTTCACGATGCCGCCAAAATCCAGCTCCATGCCAGGCGTATCGAAAATAAGCAGCGGCGATTCCCAATCGAGTCTATCCCAACCGACCCGTTCTAGGAGTGCAGCGAGCACGTCTGCGTCAGGCAATTCGGTTTGGCCCTCGGGCTGGAAATTCCACGCACGCCTTAAAAGACCAGAGGTAATGTCGAACAGGCCATCACTCTCTACAAAGCACGACTCGGCGTAGTCCAGTAAGGCGGCGGTTTCTTCATCGACCGTGAGTGCGCCACCCACTTCGGCCACTGCGTTAATTTCGCTGAGAAAGCTGTCGGATAAGTAGCGCGAGTATTTGTTTTCGAGCCTTGCTACATCGGCTATGACCACCTCGCAGAGGCTGCGGGCATTGTCGGACGAGTGCGCGTAAAGACTTATCGTGCAAAGCGTACCCATCGCCTGAAATTCGACGTCGAATAATGTCAGACCAGTGCGCGTATCGCTCATCGGTTTACAGTCTCTAAATGAAACGGGGGTTAAGAGAATATTTTTGAGTTGATTTATAGGGTGATTTATAAGCGGTATCTAGAAAGTAAAATCGATGCCTGCGCTTACGCGCGTAAAGTTGATAATACCCGGGCTGCTTGCGCCCGATCCGCCGAGACTCGCGTCTGCCTTATAACGTTCGCCACTCAATACAAGCGTGTATTTTCCAACGCGCGCATTGAGTTTAAGACCGGCGCTCAGGGCGCCGTAGCCACCCAGCCTAAAGTCAGCAGAGTTGAAATCGCTTGCCTGCAAGAAATCGCTTGCCGGGGTAAAAAAATTGGCAGCGTCTTGCTCATAATAGCGCAGGCTCGGCACGAGGGTGATTGAGCGCCTGAAGGTTTTATGTAGCGACAGATCGAGCGTGTGCGAACTGACGCCAAAGTCATCGTCGTAGTATCGATAGTTCGCGTGCAGCGCACTTGTTTGAGCACGGAAATAGCGCCGCCACGAAGTCGTCCAAGTAAATTGGTTTCGCTCTTCGGGCCTGCGGTCGACGAGCTTGTAGGGGTCGCTTAAAAAGCCCGAGGCGCGCGCAGTGCTTATACCGCTCTGTATTATCGAGAACTGATTGAGAATCTGCGTTACCGACACGAACGCCGAACTGTTGGCTTTTGTTGCGCTCGTAATACGATTAAAAAGCAGTGCGTCTGTCGGGCTAAGCTCATCGTCAGAGTAGGATGCACCGCCGCTTATCGTGGTCGAATTGTTTGCCAGTGTAAAACTGCCATCCACTGCCATACTATTAGATCGATAGTCGTTCTCGTCGGAAATCGTTAGGCTGATGCCAAGATTCCCACTGTCGAAATAGCGTCGGCCCGCCGCGGTTATGTCGCGACGCTTCTCATAAATCGTCGCGCCGCTCATCGCGACTTTCGGGTCTCCGTTTACGCTTTCGACAGTGTACCAAGGCGACGCACCGCTCATGCTTTCGTAGGACGAATCTAAGGAGAAACTGTACTTTTCGCCGACCGGCGCCGAATAGCGAAGCTGATGCACTTTGATGTCATAGCGTTCGGCGCTGCCTGCCAAGAGCACGCTTGTGTCGAGGTCGTCTTCTTTGTACGAAGACGCGCGATACGACAAAACGCTTGCCGCGGGAGGCGTGTCGGCGTTGGCCGATGAGACAGCCACAACACCCGGCAAAGCCAGTGCCGAAGAGGTAAGCGCTAAAAGGGTTTTAGAGTGCATCGGCTTTAGTTACAGCCGCAGCCGCCGGCTGCGACACCGTTGCCGCCAGTTGACGCCTCTTTACTGAAATAGATATGCTGATTAAGTCGAGACTCAAGCGGATCTGGATCGAATGCCATTTCGGTGCGCGCAAGGTCGCCGCGCTGATAAGCCGGCACCGCTTCGCAGGCCGCAAGCCCGGTAAGTAGAGTAAGTGTCGCGACTAGGCGAACAACGTTATTCATATTGACATCGCTCCGAGATAATTTCTTAGATTCCTGCTTGGTGCTCTAGCAAGAGTCGCAGCATTTCGCCAAGATTCTGGTGCAGGTCACTACCCACCTCCATCTGCTTGCCCCCCGAGTGACCTACTCCAGTCACCATCGAGAGAATGCGTGTGCGAGCAGCCTCCGACCCATTGAGGTAGATTGCGAAAGCGCCTAAGTTAGTCGCCGCCGAACTTCCGCCAGCACTCACAAACAGCAACCCTGAATTACTAGCGATAAGCCCTTCTTTATGACACACGGTGCATTTAGCTTGCACAATTTGCGTTTCGATAGAATCGCCGAACAGCGTGGTCGCCTGTGCCAGTGCTGACGGCGTCGGCGCGGCCACCTCGGCATAGTCGCTTAGCCTGAACGTAATAGGATCACCGCTAATAAGCGCAAGATCGAGGGAATAGTTTGTTCCGCCAACATCAACCGTTGGAACGCGAAGCACCGAACCATCGAAGATCGATGCACCATCGGTGTTGGTAAACGGGACTTCTGCGGCAGCGAGAACGCCAAAATCATAATTGCCTTGGCTCACACTCAAACCAAGCTCAAGCGCATAGGCAGTCTCACCCACAGTCGCTTTCGACAGTGTTAAGACATTGTCGATGAAGGTCGCTTCCTGAGCGTGGCTAGCGTGCACAAAGACGTAGAGCAGCGGTATACAAAGGCTCAAGGCCATTCTCTTACGCAGTTGATTTAACCTATCCACGTTGCTCTCCTACTCTGGTAATTACTGCCATATAATACAGTAAAACAGGCCGCTGGGCACAACAAGCGACCAAGAACACGGGGCCGCCAACGTATACTATACCCTGAAAAAGTATAGGTTTTCTCCGCTAAGCTTGTAACCATGACGACATAACTAAAGAGGGTCTCAAACTCATACGATCAACGTTCTCAGATTAGCTCGCCCAGAGCATTATAAGGTAAGCCACCCATGTGCTCGATTCCAACCACATTAAATAGCACCGCTACAAGAAGCCTCAAAGGCTCAGCCGAGGTTGCTACGCTTACCGCCTCTCTACTGAGTGCTGGGCTCCATGCTGCGGACATCTACGACCGTGCGACCGGACAAGTCTCTGCGCCTGTTGTGAAAGTCGGCGGTGACTACTACCGCGACGTTGTCGTAACCGTCGGCTCAGTCGTGAGCATCGGTGAAGCCGCCGAAGGCGATGCTGAATACGACACATTTGATGGCGCAACTGGTCAGCTGACTATTTCGGTTATTACCGACGGCACTAGTTTTGCGTATAACGTCGTTATCACGCTGGGCGCTCTGATTAGCCAAGCTGGGAAATGCGAGTCGCTCGCCAACTGCCTCGGGGAACTAGAAGCGCCTGAAGTTGTGCCCGTTGCCTATGACCATTTAATTTTCTATGGCGCGGGTCCTCTCATCGAATGGGTTGAGACAAGCTACAGCGCAAACAGCCTCGCGCTGACTACAAATTTAGCGACACCCGTGCGCGTAAAGTATTTGATTATGCGAGTGCTAACGACAACGGCATTATGATTTCGGGCGCGATGATGTTTCCAGCTTATAACAATCGTCTGGTGCCCTCGCAGGCCGATGCCGAACTGTCGGCTACCGGTTGTCACGCCAGTCAGGGCGACGGACCACATTGCCATGCCGAAGGCTGCGAAAGCCAAGGCGTTCTCGGTGTCTATAATGACGCAGAATACAAAGGCAAAGACTCACAGCACGAAGGCTTCGGCGCTGCGGCCGATTCGTGCCGCGTGCGCTCGCTCATAGTCGGAGCCCATAAGGACGAGCTCACTGGCACGCCTTATTTTGTCCGCAAAAAATCGGAGAACGATGCAACGCTCTTCGGCGGCATCTACACTCCTTCGGGGAATCGGCGCTACAGCGATTCCCACCCGCCCCCTAGCGCTCCACATAGCGCGACGGTTTGCAGCAGCGCATCGGCTTTGCTTGTGACGCGCTGGCTAGTAATAACTTAACTGTTGCGGTGCAGACCGGCTTTGCCCAGCTTTCTTCTATTTGTTACCGTTTTACCCCTATTTTTCCTGCGACTAAATTGCGCGCTTTTCCGTAGGCGAAATAACTTTACTCTCGCCGATTTTTTCTTCACTCTCTAAGATGTGTTGTTCTAAAAGACACCTTATGCCGAAAGACACTTTACTCCAAAATTATAAAAAAGAATAAAAAGAACGAGAGGTATCGAGCATGTCGAAAATCTTTAATACCACCGCACCCACCCTTGGACGCCGCAAATTTCTGCGCAACGCGTCAGTCGCAGCACTTGCGAGTGGCACCGCAGCCACCACGCTTTTTAGCGAAAGTCAGGCGCAGGGCACTGCCCGAACGATGGCACACACGGGAATGAAATTTGATTTCGATACGCCTTACAATCGGGTCGGCTCCAGCTGTGCTCGCTGGGACGGCGCAGCACGCGGTTACCCCGAGGGCGTTTTTAAATACGGCATGGGGGTCGCGTCGCAAGACTTCGAATGCGCACCCTGCATAACCGAGGCACTCGAAGAACGAATCAAACATCACAACTGGGGCTACCTATCTGATCGCGACGGCCTGGTTGCCGAGATCGTGAAATGGAATGGCAACCGCAATCAGCTCGACCTTGATCCCAAAACGATTACAATCTCGGACGGTGTTTATCCCGGCATGATAGCCGCCATGCGCGCCTTTCCCCCGCCAGGTGGAAAAACACTAATCATTACGCCGGCCTACTCCGGCTTTTATACGATGGCGCGCGAGGCAAATATCGGCACGGTTGATAGTCAAATGAGGCGAGTTGATGGTCGCTACGAAGTCGACTGGGCCGATTTAGAAGCGAAGATGACGCCCGATATCCGCACGCTTATCGTGTGTAATCCGCAGAACCCGACAGGCAACGTTTGGCGCGAAGACGAATTAGAGCGCATGGGCCGGCTAGCACTCGACCATAATATCGTGGTCATCTCCGACGAGATCCATGCCGACATCGTGCGCAAGGGTCATAAGTACACGCCCTTTGCCGCGCTAAAAAACAAAGAGATCGTCAACAACAGCCTTTCGTTCTGCGCCATCAGTAAGACATTTAATATGGCTGGCCTCAAGAACGCCTATTATTATTCGTCTAACCCCGCGCTACTCGGCCGCGTTAATCAACAGCACTGGCCCGATGTCAGCACACTGGGCGTTGTGGCTACCGAGGCTGCTTACAAATACGGCGGTGAGTGGTTTGATCAGGCCAATGCCTACATGGACGACAATCACACGTTTATCGAAGAGTATGTAAAAACCAACATGCCGCGTGTCGGGTATACCCGCAACGAAGGCACCTACATGACTTTCCTCGACTTCAGTCAGGTTATCGCAGCCATCGGCCCCGAAGAACTTATGGCGACCTATGACAAATCAACGCCCGAAGACGGCTTTCAAGACTGGCTCGTGTATAAATCGGGCGCCTATCTCAACCCCGGCTCTATGTATGGCAGCGGAGGGGCGGGTCATATGCGCTTAAACATTGCGTCGTCGCGACTCGTTCTTAAAGAGGTGTTCGACTCCATCGCGATGGCAGTCAATAAAGTCTAATTAGCGGGATTCGTTTTATAGCGCTTTCTTTGGAGGGTGATATGGCTACAACTAGGCGAGAATTTGTTAAACGCATCGGGCTTGGCGCAGCGACAGGGCTCGCGCTAAGCCACTCCCTTTCACGGCAAGGCGCTCAAGCACAAACTCTCGCCGACGCCGAGAGGGGCGTATTCGACAACGGTATCATGCAGCTCAATCAAAATGAGAGCGCTCGCGGGCCAGGCCCTAAAACACTCGAGGCAATACAGGCGCACGCGACCAAGCGCGTTGGCCGCGGCTACGCACCTGACCACGTAAATGAACTCCGCGATTCCATCGCATCGAGGTTTGGTCTCGAATCCGACAATGTCTTGCTGGGTACAGGCTCGACGCCTATTCTCGAAGGGTCTGTTCACGCGTTCTGCTCTGCTCGAAAGTCTTTAGTTACCGCCGTGCCCAGTTATTCGACGAGCGAACAAACTGCGCGACGCATGGGCGTTAAGGTTCATGCTGTTCCGCTCGATGCTGGTCTCTATGTCGATCTACCCGCGCTTGCAAAGCTTGCACCCGGCGCTGGGTTGGTTTACGTCTGCAACCCCAACAACCCCTCTGGCACGGTTCACGGCCCCGAGGTTATCGACGCGTTTGTGCGGGAGGTCATGCGCGCGTCGCCCGATACCATTATTCATATAGACGAAGCGTACATTAACTACACCGACCCCGGCGCGATGGAAACCGCGCTGCCGCTGGCTAAAGAGTTTAAGAATGTCTTTATCACGCGTTCGTTTTCAAAAGCTCACGGCCTTGCCGGCATGCGCATCGGCTTTGCCCTAGGGCATGCCGATACACTCGCCAAGATCAACGCGTCTTGGGGCATGGGTGATGTCAATATGCTTGGCGCACTCGCGGCGCTTACGGCACTCAACGACGACGATCACATCGAATGGGAGCGCCAAGAAAATTACGCGATAAAAACATTTGTGATGCAGGCGTTTAAGGACATGGGGTATGAGGTGCCATATACCCAAACCAATCACCTCTTTGTAAATCTTGGCATGCCTGCCAGCAAGTTCCGTGAGGCGTGTCTTGAGCAGAATATTCTGGTTGGCCGAGATTTCCCGCCGCTTGAGAATACGCATTGCCGCATTTCGTTAGGCAGCCGTGAAGAGATGCAGCGAGCGGTAGCGGTGTTTCGCGAGGTTTTTGCTCAAAGCTGAAGACTTCACAGAGAGTCAGTATTCCCTTCGCTTTATAGCCTCCACGGGTTTAGCGAATTGCGAACGTTTTCAGCTATACTCGCCGCCTATCTAGATAAAGGGGATTAACACTCCTTTTAAAAAAACGGGCGCAGAGTGGCAGTAGAGCAAAAAAAAACTAAGCAAACCACTCAACGCCCCGTTTTCGATGTTGTGGTACTCGGTGGCGGTGCGGCAGGGCTTTTTGCTGCGTTTACCGCAGCCCAGCGCGGCCGCAAGGTGCTAGTGCTCGAGCGTGCAAATAAGATCGGTAAAAAAATCTTGATGTCTGGCGGCGGTCGCTGCAATTTCACCAATCTCTATATCGAGGCGCAGAATTTTCTCTCTGCCAATCAACACTTTTGCAAGTCGGCGCTAAGTCAGTACACGCAGTGGGACTTTATCGACCTGATGCAGCGGCGCGGACTCGAATACGAGGAGCGTAAACACGGGCAATTGTTTTGCCTGCATTCGGCGAAGGATTTGCTTGCGATACTCGAAGAGGAATGTGCTCTTACCGGCGTGACTATTCGGACACGGTGCGATGTGAGTGGTGTCGATAGCTCACTCGAGAGAAGCGAGAGCTTAGAAAGCGAGGGCAATAGGGAAGCTGCCTCTTCTACAGCCTCACTAAGTCACGCTGACGCAAATCACCCGCGGTATACCGTGCGCTGTGTCGAAGGCGAGGAAGTGACGAGTTATCGCTGCGAGTCGGTGATCGTCGCGACCGGCGCGCTTTCGGTTCCTACGCTCGGCGGCAGCGATCGTGGCTATCATCTCGCGCAGGAGTATGGCTTGCCGTTGATAGACCGCAGCGCCGGCCTCGTTCCATTCATGTTTAGTGATGCCACGTTAGCTCTGTGCAGCACGCTATCTGGCTGTTCGGTTAGTGTCGAGGCTCGGTGCGGGTCAGCGAGTTTTAACGAAGACATGCTGTTTACCCATCGTGGCCTTAGTGGGCCTGCGATTCTGCAGATTTCAAACTATTGGCAGCCGGGCGCTGCGCTCGCCATCGATCTGCTGCCTACACTCGATGCCGAGACGTATCTTATCGAGCAGAAGCGCGACAACTCGAAACAGAAAATTCGCAGTGTGCTTTCACAGCATTTGCCTAAGGCTTTGGTTACCGAACTCGAAAAACTCTGGTGGCCCGAGAGCGCAGAACGCCCGCTTGCAGAGTGCAACGACTCAGTGCTGCGCAGCCTCGGACAGCGCTTGAATGCATGGCAATTGAAACCGTCGGCGACCGAAGGCTATCGAACGGCCGAGGTAACACTCGGCGGCGTCGCAACATCGGCGGTTAGCTCGAAGACAATGGAGGCGATTGATCATCCCGGACTGTATTTTATTGGCGAGGTGGTTGATGTCACGGGCCACTTGGGCGGATTTAATTTCCAGTGGGCGTGGAGCTCGGGCTTTGTTGCTGGGGTGAATGCCTAGGGAAAACTACCCTTCCCGCATTTTCTCCACGATCGCCGAAGTTGAGCAGTCGTCGAGAAAGTCTAATGACTTTACCTCGCCGCCATAGGACAGCACGTACTCGCCGCCCACAACCTGGTCGATCGAATAGTCGCCGCCTTTGACAAGGATGTCTGGGTTGAGGAGATGCAGCAGATTCTCGGGCGTGTCTTCGGGGAAGCTCACGACCCAGTCTACGGCTTCGAGTCCGGCGAGGACTGCGAGGCGTCGTTCGACCGGATTGATCGGTCGGCCGGCGCCTTTGAGGCGGTGCACCGACGCGTCGTCGTTTATTGCGACGATGAGACGATCGCCTAATTTTTTCGCCTCGGCTAAATAGCCTACGTGGCCGGCGTGAATGATGTCGAAGCAACCGTTGGTAAACACGATGCGCTCGCCGTGGGCTTTGGCGTCTTCGACCGCAATACGCAACTGCTCGGCGCTCATCGCGCCGCGGCCCGATGCCTGCAGCTGATGCAGCGCGCGGCGCAGTTCTGGGCCACTAATGGCCGCCGTGCCGAGCTTACCTACCGCCAGGCTTGCAGCGAGATTAGCGAGCGCAGTTGCCTCGGCGAAGCCCTCGCCCGCCGCGAGGCTAGCCGCCAATACCGAGATCACCGTGTCACCCGCGCCGGTTACGTCGAATACCTCTTGTGCGCGCGCCGGCAAGTGAAGTTCGGGGGAGTCTGGACGCAGCAGCGTCATGCCGTTCTCGCCGCGGGTAATGAGAATCGCCTCGAGATCGAGGTCGAGCATGAGTGCAAGGCCCTTCTCAACCAGCTCCTGCTCGTTGGCACACGCGCCGACGACCGTCTCGAACTCGAGCAGATTAGGGGTAATCAGCGTCGCGCCTCGGTACTTTTCGAAGTCGCTGCCTTTGGGGTCGACAATTACCGGCTTGCCTTTTGCCCGCGCGGCTCTGATAAGACTCGGAACATCCTGCAGAGCACCCTTCGCATAGTCCGAAACGATAACCACCTGCGCGTTGTCGAGCACCGACTCGAAGCGCGCGTCGAGGCCGGCGACGTCAGCAGCATCGAACTGCTGCTCGAAATCCATGCGCAGCAACTGCTGATGCTGGCTAATCACGCGAAGTTTGGTAATCGTGGGCTTGTCGGCCGACTCTAAAAACTCGCAGCGCACGCCCGCCGCAGCGAGGCGCGAGCTTAAGTCTTTTGCGGTGGCATCGGCGCCAACTACCCCGATCAGCGTTGCAGCGCCGCCTAGGGCCGCAATATTTAATGCCACGTTGCCGGCGCCACCCGGGCGGTCTTCTTGGTTATTGACGCGCACCACAGGCACCGGTGCTTCGGGCGAGATGCGCGTGGCCGAGCCATGGTAATAGCGGTCGAGCATCACGTCGCCAACGACTAGCACGCGGGCGGCTTGGAAAGGGGGCATCGATTGCGGCATGGCTGCCATCTCCAGAGTGTCTATTTGTCTCGTTTATTATTTCCTCAGGGCAGCAATAGCGAGCACTGGGAAATTTTTTCAGAGTCTAGCATAGCCGCAATGGGTGGTCGCGGTTCTGCGCTCTGCTACAATCGTCTCTTGCTCAGGACCTGGGGTACAGAACTTGATGCTCAGAACCTGGGGCACATTGGAGTTTGGCAGCTCTTTTGCTCAGTGATACTAAGTCGCCACATTACAATGCAAGGACACACGTAATCATGCTCGACCACCCTGCACTTAATTGGCTTCGCCAGCATCCGCGCTTTTTCGCGCTGATCGGGTCTCTGTTGATCGCAGGCTATGTGTTGTCACTCGGCGAGCGGCCCAACGACGACGCCTACACCTATGTCCGCGTCGCCGACATTCTCTTGCACGATGGCCTTGCCGCCGCTTATGCCCATTACCCGTGGGCGACCTACTCTGTTTTATTCGCGCATTTTATTCTCATCGACCTCGACCTGTTTACCGCGGGCCGCGTGCTCAATGCGCTTCTCTATTCACTGCTAGCGGTGAGTTTTGTCTCACTCACAGACGAACTCGTACGCAATGCAGAATCTCAGCGCCGCAGTGCGATTTTGTTTCTAGCCGCGCTAACCGTGCTGCTTTATCCACAGCTTAACGAATACCGCTCGATGCTCATTCGCGACGTTGGCTATTGGGCGTTTATGCTATTAGGGCTTCAGCAGCTCATTGTTGCCGTTCGACTGCCGGCGCGTTCTTCACAGTTTTGGGGCAGGCTGTTGGCGTTTTTTATTGCGCTGCTCTTCGCGTTTGCGTTTCGGGCAGAGGCACTCGGTTACCTTGTTCTGACGCCGCTATTGTTTTGCTTTTTACGCGATCACATCGGCAATCGGCGCATATGCGATGCTCTGCGGGTAAGCCTCGCCCTTGCAGCTCTCGGCGTTCTCGCGGTGGTAGGCAGTCTCGCAGCCGGCATCGAGTTGTTTGCCTTGTTAAGCAAATTTTTCGCGACTTATTTGCCGTTTTTCGAGGCGACTTTTTCGCCCGACGAAGCACAGCGGACCGAGCTTGGCAGCGTGCTTTTCGGCACGCATGCCGAGGCCTATTCGAGTGACTACCTCCCTGTGTTTTTGATCGCCGGCCTGCTCAGCATTCTTGCCGTAAGTTTAACCTCGGCTGTCGGTTTACCGTATCTGGTTGTTATCGGAATAGCTTCGGTTAGAGTATGGCTTGGAGAAAAGCAGAGAGCCGCTATTGGCTTAGCTGACAGGCTCGGCGTCGAGAAAGATGCGTTGATTCTTATCGCAGGATTTGCGCTGATTAATCTCGGTATTCTTATTGGGTTTGTGCTTATCACGCGCTTCGTTTCGGCTCGCTACGGCATGCTCTTAAGCCTGCTAGTTGGTCTGCTTATTCCTCTTTTACTCCATCGCGCGCTCGATGCATCACGCGGCCGCCGTGTTAGCGTGGCAGTCGTGCTGCTCTTTACCTACTGTTTAATCGATTCGTTCGTGAGCTTTGGCGAGCGCAAAACCTTTCTGCAAGACTCTATTGATTGGGTGCAAAGTAACGAAACCAGCGCGCCCTTCTTAACCAATAATCACACGCTTGCGTACGCGAGCGAGCGAGTCGAATTATATGACAAAACGCCTCGGTATTTGTTACGGCAAACCCTGCTAGAGGCGAGCGCGGCTACCCTGATAGTGATCGAGCTTAACGAGCAGATGCGCGAGACCATGCGATCTTTCGTGGATAGCGGTGAAGGTGAAAACGTTATTGCGTTTCCAGCGGAGTCGCCTCGTATTGGCATCTATCGCCGACTGTGATGTTTAGCAAAACGCATAGTAAAACGCGCCTACCAGTCATCAACTTCTTCGCGCTTGCTTACCAATAAATCACCGAGAATTAGGTAATTGAGATCGGTACCGTGGAAGGCATTAATCGCGTCTTCGGGAGTGCAAACTAGCGCTTCACCAGGCCGGTTAAGCGCCGTGTTTATAAGCAGGCGCTGGCCTGTTGCGTCGGCGAACTGCCTGAGCAAATCATAAAAATCGGCGTTGTTATCGTCGCGCACCACTTGCAGACGCGCGGTGCCGTCCACGTGCACAACGTCGGGATAGACTTCGCGAAACTTCGCA
>ENA-OREB01001402-OREB01001402.1-marine-metagenome-genome-assembly--contig:-NODE-1402-length-11769-cov-2.790797_pt1 | contig 11769 bp, 8 predicted proteins | sample MGYA00248625_ERZ508552 | MGnify/ENA primary metagenome ERZ508552 (study PRJEB26219, sample SAMN06267888) | marine metagenome | isolation source: Monterey Bay, California, USA | place: USA:Monterey Bay...
AAGTCGGCCGCGCAATGGGCTCCCCTGCTCAAGGCCGTCTCGGAATCGGCCGGGGTGGAGTTGAGGTTTCGGACGAAGAAGGACATTCCGGAGTTCGAGGGCAGCCTGGCTCAGGGGGAACCCGATCTGGCCTACATGAACCCATACCATTATACGGTTTTTAGTCAAAAGCCAGGGTACAGGGCATTTGCAAAAGAGGGCGAGAAACGCCTTAAGGGTATTATTGTTACCCGTAAGGACAGCACATTACATCAGCTAAAGGGATTGGAAGGCATGACACTCAGTTTCCCCAGTCCAGCGGCCTTCGCCGCGTCGGCTGTACCTAGAGCTTTTTTGCGAGAAGAAGGTATTGATATAACGCCAAAATATGTCTCCTCTCACGATTCTGTTTATCGTACTGTAGCCGCGGGTATCTACCCAGCCGGCGGCGGAGTCTTGCGAACCTTTAACAATGTTGATAAAAACATAAAAGGTCAGCTCCGTATCTTGTATACCACCGATGGCTATACCCCGCATGCTTTGGCTGTACACCCGAGAGTAGTATCTCGGCAGGTGGCGCTCATTAGGGATTGCTTGATAGCCATGCACACTGATACTGAGGGCAAAGCACTATTGAAGGGGATTAATTTTTCTTCGGTTGTCGAGGCTGAGCATGAAGATTGGGACGACGTTAGAGCCCTTAATATTACCCTGTTGGACCACTTACTTGAGGCTAATGCCATTAGATAGCTGGCAGCTTGGCTACGGGTTAAGGGCGAGGACGTAAATTGTCTTTTCGATTAAAAACGATATTGGGCGTGGCGCTTATTGAAGCAGCTCTGCTGAGTCTATTGGTTTATGAAGCACTTTTTCTATTATCTGAATCAAATGCTCAGGCAATAGAGTATCGGGCACAGGAATCTGCCGAACAGTTTTCTGCTGCGATCAAGGATGCCTTATTGTCACATGATCTCGCCACGCTGGAGACTTTCAGCTCCCAGATTATAGAATCGAAAGGCGTGACGTACACACGAATAATTGATCATGACGACAAGGTCATAGCGCAAAGTGGAAATTTGGAAATACTGCGACATCCGTTTGTCGTCGATCATGCTATTGCTGAGGTTAATGATGGTATTTATGATGTTGAGGCACGGATAATCGAGGGCGATATCCTTTACGGTCGCGTACAACTGGGTATCTCGATTGAGAATTATGAATCGACAATGGCTGATGCAAAGCAGAAAACCGTAGCCATCGCTTTAGTAGAAATGACCCTGGTTGCTTTTTTCTCGCTGGTGCTGGGAACATACTTGACGCGGCAATTGCAACTGCTAAGAGAAGGCGCTAGTCGCCTTGCAAGAGGTGAATTAGGGACCTCAATCGTTGTTACCGGGAAAGATGAAATTGCAGAAACTGCGACTGCATTTAACCAAATGTCCACCGATCTGCTGCAATCCCACCAGGATAATGTCGGGCAAAGTGAGCTGTTAAGAGACCTCCTGGACACGTCTTCAGACTTCTTTTGGCAAACAGATGAAAAGCTGCTAATAAAATTCATATCTGTCGATTACATTGCTGCATTGGATTTGGAGACTAAAAATCTACTGGGTTTGACTTTATGGGGTTTTCTGGAAAGTCAACGCTATAGCACCAATATGGCCTTTGATTCGATCAATTCACTTTTGACTAGCAGGAAAGAGTTTTCAGATGTTCACTTGGAAATACAAAGCAGCAATGGAGACACCAAATACTTCAGCTTAACGGGTAAGCCCGCTTTCAACGAGCGACAGGAATTCATTGAATATCGTGGCACGGGAAGAGAGATTACAAAATACGTGCTTCAGGAAGAGGAGCTGAAGACCGCGAAGGATCTCGCGGAAGCCAGTAATAAAGCCAAATCTTTGTTTTTGGCGACAATGAGCCATGAATTGCGGACACCGCTTAATGGTATTTTGGGCCTGTCGAGCATTTTGGAAGAAACAGAATTAGACAAAGATCAGATGGAACTTGTTGGTTCAATCAATAGTAGTGGCCAGGCGTTGTTCAGGTTAATTACCGATATTCTGGATATTACAAAAATTGAAACGGGGGCTGTTGAGCTCGTTCTCGAACCTTTCTCTTTGACGGATTTAATTGGGCAGATGGTCGCTCTGTTTAGCGACAAGGCTGCAGCTGGTAGAAACGAGATCACCTACTCTGTGGAACCCGAACGAACTGTGATGTTAATGGGAGATATAGTCCGCTTGAAGCAAATCCTGGCAAATTTGATTGGTAACGCTGTGAAATTCTGCTCGGATAGCCTTGTTCGTGTTGATGTCAGATTCGAATCCAGGGAAGATTTTGAAACGTTTTTAGTCGTGTCAGTTCAGGATAATGGTCCTGGTATTGCTGAGGAGTACCGCGAGACTATTTTTGATGCCTTTACTCAGGTTGACAGTAGCCCCGTAAGGAGCTTTGGCGGTACTGGCCTGGGTTTGAATATGGTTAGAAAGCTGGTAACACTGATGGATGGAATAGTGGGTTTAGAGTCAGAGTTAGAGGCTGGTTCGAAATTTTGGTTTGAGATTCCCATGCGGGAGATAGAAAGCGGAACTTCAAGTTCTAGTTAATCTGTCCAAAAGCGATCTAGACTATTTTATTTTTAAGATTGTTAGCGACTGCGGTGATCGTTTTTTAGGAGGATTCGAGTGTCGAGAACAATCCATATAGCTGTATGTTCGTTCTTTTTGATTGTTTTTGGTTATGCTCAGCACGCAGGTGCGGCTAATTGGCAATTACTGCAGGGAAGCGAACCTGCCTCTGCGGGAAAGCTAAGAATTTGGGGTTTCGTCCAGGGAAGTTATCAGAAAGATTTCTCTGATCCCAAGGCGAGTTCGGGCGCATTCGTTCCTCCGAAATTAATCGGTCCGGATTTGAGGTCTCAGGACGAGTTTAATATCGTTCGGGCGAAAGTGGGCGCGAGAGGGGTCGCCCCGTTATCCGAAGGTAAAATCAATTATTTTCTACTGACCGAGTTAGGTAACAATGGCGTTACTGCTGCGATCGACAATCGGCACGTTACCGATGCCAGTATTACGTTAAATTACATTGCGGGAATGCGAGTTCGTCTGGGGCTATTTAAGACACCGGGATCAGAAGAGGCTCAGCAGGCAATTCATACATCCAGTTGGGTCAATTTCACCACGGCCACTAATCAGCTTCTACTGGAGCGCTTTCCAAACAAATCGTACACGGCTAACGCCCAACCTGGCGATGGCATCCCGCCAATCTCTGGCAGGGGGCTGGTTCGCTTCGACAAGTCTGTGGGTGCATTCCGCGATGTTGGCATTCAGCTATTCGATGGTTTTCAGGTCAACGGCTGGGAATACAGCTACGCCCTGATGGTGGGCAATGGTAATGGCTTAGATTTTAGCGATGTCGATGATCGCAAAGACGTTTATGCGTACGTTTCCGCGGAGAAACTGCTGTCTGTCAAAGGTAAGGGCGCGTTTAGGCCTGGTGTGAAATTTTACGCATGGACAGTTAGAGGTAAACGATTGCTGGATAACTCTTTTGCCGATTTAAATGGCGATGGTTTGGACGACAACTATGACCCAGGCGTTTACGACCGTGACCGAATGGGGGTCGGCATAAAATATTTAAAGAAGCCATATAAATTTGAAGCGGAACTGATCAAGGCAGAAGGCATGATATTTGTCGGTCCGCATAAGCCCACGTTTGACCAAAATGGAGGAACGGGAGGAGGTGACGGGACCAGGGGTAAAGCAACAGGTTGGTATTTCTCAGCTGGCTTTGAGCCCGGCCTGCAATGGAAGTTCAATATTCGCTACGACGTGCTTAAGAGACTCGAAGGAGATCGGGGACATCCCTCTGGGAATAGCATGGAAAGCCACTGGAAAACGGTCACCGCAAGTGCCCAGTTCTATTTTGCTAAAAAAACACATTTGAAGGTTAATTACACATCACCTAAAGTCAGTACGCCTGGTTTCTCTTCTGGTACAGGGCCCAATACCAATATGGAAGGAATATCTAATCGGGTCTCTGTTCAGATAACGCATGTATTTTGATCGAATTGCTAGCAGGGGGATCGACTCAACAGTGGTGATTAAGCATCAGAGTATTACGCATACAATTATAGCGGTCGCCACGACCGCATCTTCGAAACGAGGAGCTTAGTGGAGTTAGCGATTGAATGAACAAACAGCATTTCGAAATAGATGAACAGGAATGGAGCAATGGCAGTCTGGCCGAGGAAAAACTCGAGCGGATTCAAGACTGCTTCAATTCGATAGGTTTTGCTGTTGTCCTCGGGCTTGTACCTTCCTCGACTTGTAAACAACTCATGACAGCATTTCTTGAAGACGTTGAATTGATTCGCGAAAAGCCAGGCCTGACGATGCACGAGAAGCATACGGCAGAAGGGCATCTGCAACTGGGTCCGCGTCGTCACGCACCGTACGTTCGAGAGGAGTTGGTCGCCAACCCCGTACTCGAAAGTGTTGTCGCTAAGCTATTGGGGCCCGGAGCCTGGTTGGGTTTTTACAATGGTAATGTGAATTGTCCCGGTAGCGGCTACCAGCCACTGCATTTTGATCGGCCCTATTCCTGGAAGACTGAACAGGCAGCCAAAGCGGCTGGTCAAAGCTGGCCGCCCAATACAACGACGGTGTCTTGCTCGCTGGCGCTGTCGGAGATTACCGAAGCTACAGGCGCGACAGAAATATATCCAGGTAGCCAGCGAGAAACTGAGGTCACAACCTGGGGTAAGGGTGAGCAACCGGCACATCATCCCGAAGCCGTTGAAAAGTGGAGCCCACCGGCGCAGATGACAATACCTGCCGGAGGTGTCTGCTTTCGTGATCCGCGCATGTGGCATCGCGGCGTAAAAAACCGATCGAATATACCCAGGCCTATGGTTGCGTTGACTTATCATTCGGGTATGTCCAAGCATCAGCGTGGCACCCTGGTCAATTTGTCTGAAGCTGACGCAGCCGCTTGTGAACAGGCTCCTTCTTTAAAGGTTCTTGATTCCGGTGTTTTAGGTGATGGTCGGTTGGTGTTTGATGCGGACGCGGCATCTGCTTTCGACGCACCCAATTTGCATGGCGTGTACCGCAATGCGCGATTTGTTGAAGCGCCGTTGTCAGTTAATCACTTCCTTGATGCGCATTTACTAGGTGGCGGCCGCGTGGTGGAAAATCAACCCGTGCATCCTTATCCCAACCATGACTAAAGTTCTCTATATTGGCGGTAGTGGTGAAATTTCCACGGCTTGCGTCGCGCATTCACTTTTTCTTGGCCATGACGTGTCTGTCTTTAATCGCGGCAATCACCCGATTGAAGATGTCAGGAGTTTCAAGGGTAGTGTTTATGAGTCAAGGCCATACCAGGCGCTAGCGAATGAGTCATTTGACGTGGTCTGTCAGTTCCTTGCTTTTGACACGAAGACCGTTGAAGAGGATGCGAGATTTTTCTCATCCAGGTGCAGGCAATATGTTTTTATTTCAACCGCATCGGCCTATGAAAAGCCCTGTAAGAGTCAGGTCATCACTGAGCAGACGCCACTTTCGAATCCTCACTGGGAGTACTCCAGAAAGAAAATAGCCTGTGAAGCCGTACTGATGAGACAAGCCCAATTGCCTTATACGATCGTCAGACCGAGCCACACCTACCGTAGCCGTTTGCCTGGTGCTGTGATCGACGGTAATCACCAGACCTGGCGACTACTGAACGGTAAGCCCGTGATTGTGCACGACGATGGCCAATCGCTCTGGACATTAACCCACGCGGAGGATTTCGCGCGAGCGTTATGCTGTTTGTTTCTTAATGATCAGGCTCTAGGAAAAGCATTCCACATAACCGATGATCAAGCACACACATGGAACAAGCTGATCATATCTAGCGCAAAGGTGCTCGGGGTAGAAGCGGAGATAGTTCATGTGTCTAGTGAACGTTTAGTTCACTACGAGCCACAGTGGCAAGGCCCACTGCTTGGCGATAAATCAAACTCGATGATCTTTGATAATCAGTACCTCAAACAAGTGATTGGTGATTGGCAGTGTGAGGTAGCGCTTGAGTTTGGATTACAGCAAACAGCGACAATGGTACTCGATCGATTGGCGGCGGGTTATGAGCCAGACAAGAGCCTTGATGCCTTAGTCGATCGGATCATTGAAGAAAACACATCCCAGGGCTGTTCCTGAAGAAGGTGGTTGTATGCAGGTAGTGGATGAGCTGCTGGTTTTCAGAGGAGTATAAATGATTTCAAAGCGCCGATTTATTCAAGGCAGCATGTTGGCTACCTTGCTACCCGTAAAGTTCCGACTGCTAGCCCAGGAAAGTTCTATGCAAAGTTCTATGCAAAGTAGAATTGCTGAAATCATCAGTGAGTATGCAGGCCAGGGAATTCACCGGACCGGTACCGATGTCGATAATCAGAGCGCTGACTGGCTAATGCGGAGGATTGAGGCGCTAGGTGTCTCTGCTACCGAGACCGGGTTTGAGTTTCAGCGTTTACAGCCCATCAGGACCGAATTGTCGTTAGCGACTACCACTATCCTGGGCGTGCCACTTTACGATAGCCTTTACACAGACGAGAACGGCATAACGGGCAGCATTGGTGAGCTGGGGAGCGATGCAGATATCGGCGTTGCTATGTCTTTACCATTTGCCAACTCTACCAATGGTCGGCTTATTCATGCGGCAAGAAAGCAAGGCAAACACAAAGCAATTGTTATTGTCACGGACAGCCAGCTACCAGGAGATGGTGTAGCGTTACTTAATGCCGAGGACTTTAGCTCGCCGTTTGGCCCGCCAGTATTGCAGGTAGCAAACAAGCATTGGCCAGGGCTGCAATCGGCAATGAAGTCAGGGATGCTAGCCAGGCTCGTGGTTCATTGTGAATATGTCAAAGCAACCGCAAGAAATGTGGAGGCTAAGATTAAAGGTAGTCGGCCTGAGCTTGCTCCGATTGTTGTGATGACGCCTCGAAGTGGTTGGTGGGTGAACGCCTCAGAGCGTGGCGGCGGTATCGCGTGTTTTCTAGAGATTATGCGCGCAGTGAAATCCTCACGGCCAATAAGAGATGTCATATTTACCGCAAATACAGGTCATGAGTTAGGGCACACTGGCCTGAGTCTGTTCCTTGACAACAATCCGGCCTTAATAAAAAACGCTCACATCTGGATGCATCTCGGCGCCAATTTTGCGGCAAAATTTAGTCCGCAGGTCAGGCTTCAGTATTCCGATGATGAATCCGTCGCGAGCCTTGAACCATGGCTGAAACAAAACGGTTTGACGCCAAGCGCCGTCACGCCGATCGGTCAACGCCCCTTGGGCGAGGCACGTAATGTTTTTGATGGTCAGGGCCGATTTGTTTCGATTCTTGGCGGAAACGGTTTGTTTCACCATCCGGCAGATCGGTGGCCGGCGGCTGTTGATCTGAATGTGACCACCAAATGGGTGACAGCGTTTGTGCAGTTGGCTGTCGCTGAGGCCGGTATTTCAAACTCGTAAAGCGGAAGGTCCCCATCTCGGGTCGTGTTGCTGCTGCATAAAGCACCCGCCTCAAAGAACTGAGCGATCTTCTGCAATAGCGCCTGAGGGGCAGAGGCACGGCGTCACGAACCTGATTGTTGTGTCGCCAACACGTGCTAGAGCGCGTAGCTTGCGCAGCTAACGCTTGCCAATATCAAACACAACCTTAATCGCGCCAGCCGCTCGATTACCGGCTGTCTCAAAAGCCTCGGTAACACCATCTAAGGGATAACGGTGCGTGATCAGGGTCTGTGCAATATCAGGGTGCTGATGCAGGATGGTCCTGGCCTCATCGAAACTGCGGCTGGGACTCTTGCAGTAATAACCTGCTGCGGGAATCAACTCCGCTTCCTTGGCCCAAAATTGCTGTTCAAGTTTTGTGGGCTCCCAGAACATGCCGACCAAGCCAATCCGACCCATCGGTTTTACGCGGGCAGTTGCCTGTTTTAAGGATGAGGCGCTACCAATGGCGTCCATTACTGCATCATAGTGCCCATCAGGGATGAGATTGCCACCAAGCCGCTCCGCAGCCTGTTGCTGATGCGAGTAGCGTGCGGTGATGTCGTAGGCGATGCCGCGGCTGCGGAGCACAGCGCCTATAGCCAGCCCTATAGGACCCGCGCCGATGACCAGTACTCGATCGCCGTCTCGAACACGGGCACGATCTACGCCGTGCACCGCGACCGCCAAAGGCTCTACCAGGCTAGCATTGGCCACGTCCAAACCACTCGGCAGCTCAATTAATTTGTTTGCGGGGACAGTAATATACTCAGCCATGCCGCCATCGGCCATAACGCCCAATAACGAAAAGCCCTGCTCGCAATGAATGCTATGGCCTTCATCACAAAAACCACAGTGGCCACAACCGTTAAGTGGCTCAATGGCCACTGCTCGTCCATCGTCAGTGACACCGGCAAACTCGTGGCCGATAATCGTATCGCCAAAATAACCGGTCTCCATCATATGCAGGTCGGAGCCGCAAATAGAAGATGACACCACCTTGACTCTGACACCACCGCCTTTGGGCGCCGGTACGTCAACCATCACGGGCTTTTTATTGATGACCTTAATGGCTTTCATAGAACACCTCATTTGACCGCAAGATTGCGCTTTGTTCTCGATGCACAGGTTTTTCAGAAATTTGCCAAAGCCTCAATGCTTGCTTGTCATTAAGGCATCGCAGTCGTCCCGCGCTTTGATTGTGGTTTCTGCAACTCACAAGCGGCTGGTTTACCAATAAATCAACTCGGCAATTCTAATACGCCCCGGTTGCTGGTCAAAGAGGCCACCCATTACCGTCACAGCCCGTCTGCTCCAGATATCCGCGACCCGATCGATCGCCAGCAGAGCTCATTACCTCAGCTAATCCCGCCCAACATCGAACCGACAGATCGATCATCTTGTGGTCGATTAAGGCGTTGATCATGAGTGTCTCGCCATTCATCGTCAGTATGCAAGTAATGGACGATCGCATACCGCGTTAATTCTGGTAAGAACGCTGAGGGCTGAGCCTAAAAGCGCCCGTTTTAAGAACTTTAACGCCAAAGTCACCCCGGCCAATAATCGAGGGCGTGTTAGGACCTTGGACTGCCACCAGCGAGCCGTGATCTTAGTGATCTTCGGCTTCGTCGTATTTGCAAAGGTGAGCAGCCTGAAGGCGGCGTTCATCATCCAGCTACAGTGCAAACCAAAATCAACCTGTAAAACCTTCATAAATAAGGGATCAATCGCCAGTCCGGGAAGCTGCTGACAGCGCGGCCTCGTAGGTTGCGTTATTGTTTTGGCGATGCCACTCGAGGAGTAACATTTTCATGGCCATAGCGACGGCCACGGGTTCATCGAACATGAGATGGTGAAAGGTGCCTGGCACTGTGATGGTCGGTAGTAGGCCGTTGGTTATTGCCAGCATGTGGTCTGCATAAAAAGCACCTTCGTCTTCTGATTTTTCACCCAGCATCAAGGCTCGTTTGGTCGTGAGTTGAGCGAAGGTGTCCCTTTGTGCGGCCCCCATCTCCATGTGGTCGAACAGGGCTGGATCAAACTTCCAGGTCCACCCACCGTCAACGGCTTTCAGGCCGTATTCGGCTAGGTGACTCAAAACAGCAGGGTGTACGCCGGGCTGCTCAGGTATAAATCGAAAGCGTTTTAAGGCAGCTTCTTTTTCTTCATAAACGCGCAGTTTGCGACCGGGGTCGACGCCTTCTCGTTCTGCTCGAAGCCCCCACTCCAAGTACTGTTCAGGCGGAGCAGTCGTGAAATCCATAAATAAGATGCCGCCTAATTCGGCATCGTGGTATTTGCCGGTTTCTAGCGCTACCCAACCGCCAAAGCTGTGACCGACCACGAAGGGTTTGTCTCCAAGCGAAGCCGCCTGACAGACCTGCCAAACTTCTTCTGCGAGCAGTTCGCCGGTGTAGCGCTCACGCCAGTCGCTATTGCCGTTGCCCGATAAGTCTAAAGCCGCGACCCGAAAGTTGTCCGCAAGAAAGGGCGCGGTGAACCGCCACCACTCTAAATGGGCATTGCTGCCATGGATGAGCACGATCCCAGGATTCCCAATTTCGCCCCAAGTCTCATAGACAATGTTGGCACCGGCAACTTCAACGCTGCCAGTTTCTGAGGGCGCAGCGAGTGCTCTTTCTAACCAGAAAGGTAAATTCGACATAAGTTCTCTTTTGGGTTTCTTTGAGCCTGTAGTTTAGGGAAGTCAGATGAAGTTAGAAATACTTAGCCGAGCTTGGAGCACTTTTTAATCAGGTACGGAAGCCCTCGGGTGAGGGCTTTTTTTACGCGCTAGGTAGAAGGCATCACGGATCACGCTGAGTCGGTTATGAAGATTTATGCAGCATTGGGTTTTTAATCGCAATAACCTCTGACGATCCACAGTGGGTCTCCCGTAGTGGGAGAATGATCCAAGGCCTCCACGCCTATTAGGCCGCTTTTTTCCATATAGGTTGCGACAACTTGGCAGCGGTCTGAGGGTGTTAGTACCTGAAATGCATGAATGGCTTTTGTGGGAAAGAGCCTGTGTGACATGGCAACGATGCACTGTCCTCCGGGGGTCAGGCAGCGGTTTATCTCAGTCATGACTTCCACAGGTTTGACCAGATACTGAATGGAAACTGCGATTAATATTGCATCAAAAGACTGGTCGGCAAACGGTAATGTCGGAGTGATATTCAGGTCCTGCACGCAAAAATCATTAAGTCGCGGGTTTGCCTCAAGCTCAGCTATGTTCATACCAAGCCCAGAAACCTGCGAATAATCCACTTCGTCCGGTAGATGAGAAATCCATGACGACATTAGATCCAAAACGCGACTTTCAGGCGCAATCTGGTCATGGTAAAACGCAGTCAGATGCCTAATCGTTGTGTCGTCAATGTGAGTCACGAAACGAGGTTGGCTGTAAAAATTCTGATCTGGTGATTCATCTTGGCGTTGAAAAAAATGTTCTGGGAAGTCCGAGTTCATAGGTATTGCGTCCAAGGCTAGTTAGATCTAAAAATTGATTCCACACGTTTACCACAAATCCGGGCGCTCATAAATTGTTGACGTCAGCAGCGCGATGTTCACAGACTATTTCGGGTCGGATAACCGAAGATCTAAACCTTGTATGGGGCGGGTGCGCCAACTTTTAACGGGGTCTTCGTATTGAATGAATTTCTCACGTAGCAGAAAAATTAATACACTCTGTTTTTGGCGCCGAGCCGACTGTCGCAGGCATTCTCGGGCCCTCGGATGAGCGTCGTTACGAAGAAAATCGATCAATGAATCCTAATCGGATTGTGGCTCGCACTCTGGCGTGGTTAACCTATCAAAGCTCGAAGGGCGCGGCGCCTAACGCAATATCGACGGTTGCCGAGATCTTAGGCTGCAATCCGTCAATCACCAGGAACGGGAAATCTCGATAAAATATCCAATTCGGTAGATGAGAAGTCGGCTATTTTACCCAGTTGAATCAGCACTTCACTGAAAGAGGCTTTTGATTCGATAGGTCCATATTCTGGGGCAGAACGCCCGGACGCTTCAATTGCCCGTCCGCAAGAAACTTGATCCCACAGGTCAGTGGTATGCCGGTAATGGCGCCCATACCAATTTCATTGGTACCTGTTCCTTGGTTGGCTAGGCATAGCAGGGACACGCCGACAGTCGCCAGGCCGCCATTTTTGGTGCCTGCCGCTAATCCGTACATTACGGCAAGGCTGGCCCTTGTAGTACCTTCCTAACGTGGGCAACCGCCGGCCCGTCGCG
>ENA-OREB01001403-OREB01001403.1-marine-metagenome-genome-assembly--contig:-NODE-1403-length-11764-cov-5.153589_pt1 | contig 11764 bp, 10 predicted proteins | sample MGYA00248625_ERZ508552 | MGnify/ENA primary metagenome ERZ508552 (study PRJEB26219, sample SAMN06267888) | marine metagenome | isolation source: Monterey Bay, California, USA | place: USA:Monterey Bay...
TATAGTTCGCCAGGTATGCCTGTAATAGTTGCCTCACCTAATTTGATGAATACCACTTCACTAAGATAACGTATAAATGGTGGTGTTAGATGAAACTGAGGACTGCTGTCGACCACACCAAGGAGAGTTCCCATCGATAGCATGAAATTCTCTATACCTAATTCAACTTCGAGCGCGCTAAAAGTTATTGTAGGGTCTGGACTAGGCTCAAAAGTATTTTCATTGAAAGCGTCAATGACGCTGTTTGCCAGACTATAACCAAACGCCCGAGCTTTAGAATGGCTTGGCGTAGTAATAGTTTTCTCTAGAAAAGAATCATAGATGGTATCTTCTGGCCCAGAAGTCATTAAGCCTCCAATATTGCCGGTCAGCCATAATGTCGTTCCACCCAGCCCAGACTTAAATAATTTGTTGTCATAATAAATACCTTCACTGAGTCCTTTTCTAAGATAGCCAGCGACGTCTGCTGTTAATTCTAGATTTTTATCCCAAGCAAGCTCAACATGAATTCCATAATTAACTAATGTGCCTATAACTGAATCATCAGGTCGGCTAAATAATAACGCTCGAATGTCTTCATCTATCACGATGGGTTTACGTTTATCTTTGATGGGTGTTAATGGGTTTGTTGGAATGCGTGCCATGCTCATTTGCGCAGGCTCTAAGTTGTCTATGGCTTGACTCAGTGCGTCTAAAATATTTTGCTGTAATTGCTCCATATAATCAGGATCAACGCCGGAGCTAAAAAAACCTGGCCCCCAAAGACCTTGAGTATCGGGACCTTCATGATTGTGAGTTGCATGCACCATAAGATAATCTAAACCCCACTCTGGAGGGATAGCTTCGCGAACACCAAGTACAAACTTACGCATTAGGCCAACCGTATCTGCAGTTACAATTCCAATACGATTTTTGCCATCATCAATTACCACGGCCACTGCCATAAGGTTGTCCTTGATGCCCTGAGCAGGCCGTTGATTTTGAAAACCTGCCATCCATACAGCATCGAATTCGCCATTGCCATTCACATCAGTCCACAGATCAATGTCGGGATCAAACTGGGCATCATTATTTACGTCGACCCATTGGTCTATAAGGTCGGGTGTAATCGAGAGTTGTGCAAATCCAACCTGCAATTCTTCTGCATGAGCTCGAGTGAGCGACAGAATTCCAACGACCATTAAAGTAAAGAGGATGTTTTTCATTGAAGGATGTCTCGTATTAATTTATTAGTCGATTGACTTCAATGGTTTCTTATCTCTAAAGAGAGCCAATAGAGGCATAAAGAAAAGCCATGTCTTATGATAATTTTTTGGAAATAGTCGTTGAGAAAGATCTAATAGTTTTGCATCTAAGCCAATAAAAATTCGACTCTTTTTTTTCTTTACTCCATTTAGAATTATTTTTGCAGCCTTGCTTGGATGCATGCCTCCTTCTTTAAAAAGCTCTCCCATTTCTTGCTGAGTTTTAGGAGCATTCTTGGTGAAGATAGATGATCTGGCTTCATTATCCTTAAAATCTTCATCACTCATTCTGGCCGTTGCAGCAATATTTGTTCCAATGTGCCCTGGATGAACACAGTGTATTTGTAAATTGGGATTAGTTTCTTTCATTTCCAGCGCAAGACTTTCTGTAAAACCTCTGACAGCAAACTTGGTAGCATGATAGGCAGTTTGCCCAGGCACAGCCACCATTCCAAAGATTGATGAGGTATTAATAATTGCAGTTTCAGAACCATCTACCAGATGAGGTATAAAAGCCCTTGTGCTGTTAATTACTCCATCAAAGTTAATGCCCATGACCCAATCCCAATTATCTTCATCCATGTCTTTAAAATGAGAGCCAGCAGTAACGCCAGCATTATTAAAAACTAAGTCTACTTTTCCATGTTGATCTATGACTTTTTGAGGTAGCGCCTCAATAGACTCTTTATCGGAGACATCTAAAAGATGCGAAGAAACTGATACATTATATTTCCTCAACATAGCTACAGTTTCGTTCAATGTTTCCTCATTTACATCGCAGACACAGACATCAGCTCCATCTTTTGCAAGAAGTATTGCCAGGTACCTTCCCATTCCAGAACCTGCTCCAGTAATTACAGCTACTTTTTCTTTGAAAGTTTTCATTATTCAGTGCTTGAAGGAAGATCAATCATGCCAAGCTTTAGATAAAGGGTTAATAAATCTCCTACCCCTCGCTGACTTATAATCTTGCCATCTTTTATAGTTAGAACAGTTACATCCCTAAAACTAATTTCATCACCACTAGCTGGGTGTGAACCGCTAATTGATAATATGACAATAATTTTATCGCCAGCATCTATAAGTTGTTCAATATCTTCTGTGTAGCCTGGAAGATCATTGTGAACTTGAGTTGCTAGGGCACAAACCCCTTCCAATCCAGTCCCCCAATCTGTATGAGGATAATCAGCCTTAAAATCATCAGAATAGAACTCACTAACTCTAGAGACATCGCATTCATTCCAAATGATCTGCATGGCATCTCGGACTAACTGTTCATTTTTTATCATATTAATTTTCTCTTACTGGTTTAATACAGCTTTAAAAAAGCTAATGCCTTCTAGTTCACTTTTGCCTCCTGCATCAGCATCAGTCCCATAACTGCTATTTGCAGAGAGTTTTACGATAACGGTATTATTTTTGGGGGAAACATAAACAAATTGGTTGTAAACTCCAATCGCAGAAAAATCACCGCTACTATCTGGAATCCACCACTGATAACCATACCCAATTGGGAAGTCTGAAAGAGGATTATCACCCGGCATAAGATGAGGTGCATCAGGTTTTGTAGATGATGCAACCCAGTCACTTGGAATAATTTGTTTATTATTTATATTTCCACCCAGCCGATATAATTCTCCAAGCTTTGCATAATCTCTAGCTGTTGCCATAAATCCAGCATAGGCCATCTCCATATTGTCTGAATCAATAATCCAATAGCCATTTTTTTCCGCACCCATTGGAGCCCACAACATTTTTTGCATATATTCTGATATAGAAATTCCAGTAGCCTCTCTCAATAACATGCCTAATGCTTGAGTATCGGTTGAGTTATATCGATTAAATGAGCCTGGTTCCAGTTCTTTTTGAAGAGAAGACGTAAATTCATCCAAAGATCCACCCATCGCAAAAATTCTTGCAGACCGATTAATATCTGAATTTGGATCCCCGTAGTCTTCATTCCAAGAAGCGCCTGATGACATTTGCAAAATATCTTTAATTCTTACATTGTCATATGCAGAATTCTTTAATTGAGGAACATAGTCCGTGATTTTATCTTCTATGCTTTTAATATACTGCTGATCAATCGCTATTCCTATGAGCGCAGAGATAAAACTTTTTGCCATTGAAAATGAGAACCAATGAACATCCCGACCTCCAGTTAACCAATAATTTTCATACTTAATTTCCCCATTTTGAATAATTAACAATGCAGCTGTATCAGTTCTTGATAGATACTCATCCACGCTGAGCATTTTTCCTTCATAAACAAAATTAGCAGGTAAATCTATAGGTTCTCCAAGTTGAAAAACCATAGGGTTTGATGATGGCGAAAGCGTGGTTGTTGGGAAGAATTTATAGACTCTATTAAAGTTTTGATATTGTTCTTCACCCGCAAACAATGAACCAACAAAAGCTAGTCGATCTTCTCGAAGCAATGACTCATCTTCTTTTTTGCCAAAGGCTAATTCGCTTACAACACCAAAAGTATAAGACGGCAGGAGTAATAGCGTGAGGAGGATATTTTTCATAACTATAAATATACAATAAATGCTGTAGTCACGCTTTGTGTTTTATGTAGTTACTTAAGGGGAGGGCTTAGTAACATAAGATTGGTCTCAAAATTCCCCTACGGGATGCCAATTTCTCTTCAAGCTCTTTAAATAGAGCTTCAGAGATGTTCGATATCACCAAAAAATACATCTTAATATTGCAGAAAGCTAGCACCTGAGTTATTTTTGTATTTGTGCAAATTAAATGCAAGATAATACTGCTCACATCTTTAATCCTTGTTGCCTGCGGTGGGGGCGGAGGTGGTGGCAGCGCTTCAAGTGTTGTAGTTCCAGCACCAAATATTGCGCCCACAATAACAGGCTCAATTTCAGAAATTAGAGTTGGTGAATCATTAAACTTTCAACCTAGTGCGAGCGATCCAAATGGTGATTCTTTAACCTATAACATTACAGGAGCTCCAGAGTGGACAACCTTTAATTCAAACTCTGGGTTATTGACAGGCAAACCTGCCTCAGAGGACTTAGGATCTATCTACGCAATATCTATTTCAGTTTCAGATGGGCAGCTTTCATCTTCCATTTCGTTTAACTTGACTGTAGTGAAGCCATTATTTAGATTGAATATAGAAGTTTCATCTATGGCAGACCACATGAATATGGCTATCATATTTTCAGCGTGTTTCTTTAATCAAGAAGATGAGCAATGCAGCGAAGGAGAAGAAGAAATTTTAATTTCTCAAAATGGAATTACCTCATCAGTAAATTCAATTGAGGCAGGGAGCTTATTTGCTCTATCAATAGATAGGCAGCCAGGACGCCAAAATTGTTTATTATCCGAAGAGCTCGGGCAGATTGGATTTGGAGATCAATTAATTATGGTTGAGTGTGAGGATGACGAGTCCGCTGCCTTATTTAATACCAATAAACTCCATAAAATCAGAATCACCATGCCCATTGAAGAATGGGAAAGATTCGGCTTAGATTATGAAAGAGCTAATTATAAAAATGGAAATGCGAGAGGTGAATTAAATCCTTGGGCCGAAGCCTTTTGGTCCCATAGTGAGATATATCGACAAGCTGATTTTGAATATTTAAATAGTGATGGGGGTGTAGAGACCCAATTAAAAAATGTTGGGTTTAAGATGAAAGGCAATACCAGTCGACGCGCACCTGCTGTAGATGTGATTCAGCAAGATGGCTCTATTAAGTCAACCCCTCAAAGGTTTAGCTTTTCTATTAAGTTTGATGAAAAGTTTGATGAAAATGAAGGAGTTTATGCATGCATTGATCAAACGGGCTCGCCCGCTGCAATTCCAGGACCGCCTTGTCTCAATAGAGTAGGAAAAGATATAGAAGTTGTGCCCGAGAATGATGACAGGGCATTCATGGGCGTAGAAAAGGTTTATTTTAGATACAACAGAGATGACCCTTCTTATCAAAGAGAATTACTAGCACATACAATTTTAAATCAGATCGGAGTTCCCACATCTAGAGTTGCGCATGCAAGCATAGAGCTTGTATTAACAGGCTCATGCAATGTAAATATTTGTGCAGCAAACCAAGTTTTTAATATGGGCATTTTCCAGATGGTAGAGCAGGTCGATAAACTTTTTTTGAAAAGATTATTTCGAAAGAATGGATTCCTTTTTAAGGTGGCGGGAAGAGATTTAGCTGAAACTCAATCTACCGATCCGCTATGCATTCCTTACGAGGACGAGAGCGGTTATTCGAATGCAAAGTTCTGTGATATTGGCGTTGAGAAACCAGATCCTCTATCTAGAGAGGAGTGGCTTGGAGTAGAAAATTACTTAAACCCATCATTTGTTAACTCAGATATAAACGATGGAGGAGAGGTTTCTCAATTCAAACCATATGAACCTAACTACGATTTAAAATCAAAGAAAAGTAAAATCAAGGATGGGAGAGAATTGCTGCAAGACTTTATCAAGTTCGTGCAAACATCCCCAAGCGCAGAAATGCTTGCAGAACAGTTTGATGTTCAAGGTTTTATTAAAGCTCAGGCTGCAGACATAGCTATGGGCGCACCAGATCATTATGCTCGAGTAGCAAATAATTTTTATCTTTACTTCAATCCTTTGATCTCAAGATGGGTTTATATTGCAACCGATTATGATTTTGTTTTTAGAGATCATCACCCTCAGTGGGGCTTGTCATTAAATGCTTTTCAAGATATTGCTTATACTTATGCATTTCCAGCATTTGGTAAAGTTTCATGGACTGATAGAGAGTTAGGCGATGTTACTCCTATTTTATGGGATATTATTTTTGCAACTCAAGCAAACAGAGATTTGCTATACAAGGATCTTAGGTCTATTTTGGATAATCAATTAGATTGGGCGGGTGATATTTCTGGGTTGCTTGATGGACGAGATGATTTAGTTAGAAACGTTATTCAATCGACCGATGCAATCAATCCTCCAGGTTGCCAACATATCTATAATTCAAACGCGATTGATTCAGAAAACATGGATTTATGTGATTTTAATGATATTTCTATTAAAAAATTTATTGAGATAAGAAGGAACACTCTTAATGATGAATTAAGTGCAGCAGGTTTTTAAAAATATATTTAGCCTATAAAAAAATTATTTATTAGTAATTTTTAGCTGGAGAGTTGAGCTTGCCTCTCTCATTCCGCCAATATTTTTTGCATTAATATAACCAATACCTTGTAAGGCTTTTTCTGCTTTGCCTGACCTTTTGCCACTTCTACAGTATAAATATATTGTTTGTTCTTTATTTTTAGTTGCGAGCTCTATATTTTGCAAAATACCATCCAGAGGAATATGAATGGCAGTTTCAATAAATCCTTCATTCCATTCAGCATCTGTTCTTACATCTATAATAATTGGATTTGATGCCTGAGTTAATTGAAGCTGATCCTCAGCAAGTGCCCCAAAGCCTCCAAAGAGCATCAATGTAAGGAGAATTTTTCCCATAATTATTATTTAATCAACCCGGTACATAATGGTTTGCTCGCCATCTAAAAAGTTTGCTTCATCTTTCCTAATAGCTTCAATAACTTCTTCATGTGTGCCTCTTTCAAAGAATTGATTTAAGCCTTCCTCATCATCAAAGGTAAGCTCTGTAATAACGTTGAATAGACTATGGCCACCATCTGACTCCAACGGCAACGCATCATTAAGCATGTGAGACTCAAGTAAATAAGTTCTTTTATAGCCTGATAGGGTTGGAAAAAGGCTCTCAATTAAAGGCACATGGTTGTTTTCATAATAGGAAGCAAAATCTTCTTCAGAGATTGAAGGTTTTTTACAGATTAACGCTATAAGTTTTGGCATAAATTAAGATTAACTCATTGAATAAAATTTTCATATCATCCGCCTAAAGATACTCTTAGGATCAAATGAAAATGTAAAGCTAATTCAAAAAATAAATTTTGATAACATTTTTATTCGGCATTATTTATCTAGTCTCAATTGAACCCAAATCACAAGCAAGTAATTTATAAAATTTTACTTAGCCAAAGACACTGCTTTTCCAGCCATTCTTCCAAAGAAAGTTGCATCCCCAACCGACATACCGCTTGAATATCCTTTACCGGTTCGTGGAAGGCCCGCAGTTGTTCTGCCAGCAGCAAAAAGCTTTGGAATAATGTCACCATTCTTATCTAATACTTCTCCAGTTTTGAGGGTTTCTAATCCGCCCAATGTAAACATTAAAGGACCAGTTTTATCACTGTAGGCCGGGCTTCTTTGAACATTAAAACTATAATCAATTAAAGCATACGGAGGCCTAGAAATTTCTTTAAGCCATTTAGGATCTTTTCTAAAGTCCATATCAAATCCTGCATTAGCATAATTGTTATATTGTTTTGCAGTTTTAGAAAGTGTTCCAGGTTTGAATCCAGCTTCTTTTTCCAAGTCTTCAAAAGTTTCTGCAACTGCAACAATGGGTAGTTTTTCCATGTATATAGAAGGAGAAAAATCCTCATTTTGAACTAATAAATATGCTTTTTGGTCAGGCTGCTTAGAGCAAAAGTGCCCAATTCTAGCCCCATATGAATCCTCACTAACAAACCTGTTTCCTTCTGAATTAACAAAGATGCCGTAAGTTAAGGACTCTGGTGGATAAAAGTAAACCCCAAAAAAAGCCTCATCCATATTTATTAAATTTGCATTCATTAGCTGACCTAACTTAATGCCGTCCCCCATGTCCCAAGAGTTACCATATGGCGCTGCAAAATTTGATTGTAATGGAAGATATTTTGATATCATCTCTTCGTTCATTACAAAGCCGCCTGCAGAAAGCACAACTCCTTTTTTTATTTTTACATGATGGAGGGCATTATTTTTTTTGTAAGTCACACCACAAATTACTTTATCTTCATCAATGATTAGGCCAAGTGCTCTTGAGTCAAAGCTTAAGTTAATTTTTGTTGTTGCAATTTCTTTTTTTAGCGCATCAAAAAAAATTTTTCCTCCAAAATCACCTTCATGAGAGGGTACGTGCCCGCGAGGAACTGGAATAGACGTTTCAGTGAATGGGAAGACTCTTTCGTTCCCGGTATATAGAAGAGATTCGTTTGATTCTGGCACTACAATTCTTCCTAGATGAGCAGCTTCTTTATAAGTTACACCAAGCGACCTTACCCATTCAAAATGAGCAGCAGCATTTTCAGCATAAAATTTTATTTTTTCTGGATCGCCTTTATCTTTAAAGGCTTGCTGTATGTAGTTGATCATATTTTCTGTTGTATCTTGAAAACCACAAGATTTTTGTAAAGAAGTTCCTCCGCTTCCTCCAAGATACATTTCACAGCTTGACAAGGCTGTTGACCCGCCTCCATCAGATGCTCGCTCTAGAACCAAAACAGAAGCTCCGTTTCTACTCGCTTCAAGAGCAGCGCAGCCACCCGCTCCACCAAAACCACATACAGCTACATCAAATTCATCTGAAAAATGTATAGAGTCATTTTTTTTTGTGATATGGATCTTTGAGTTTTGAGACATAATTTAAGCTATCAATAATTATTAAATTTTTTCCTTATGAATAATATATCAAGAAATGGGTATAATTCTAATTAGCCTATATGCCAATCATTACCGCACGAAATCTCATAAAGTATTACCCCTGTCCAGAAATCTCTGGAGAAAATTTTGCTGCAGTTAATAACATTAATCTAACAATCAGCGCTGGTGAGATTTTTGGTCTATTGGGCCCTAATGGAGCTGGCAAAACCACCACTCTTGAAATGCTAGAAGGTTTGAATCAAATCGATGGGGGCGACGTCCTGATTGATGGGATAGATGTTAAAAAAAATCCTTACGAAGTAAAAAAAATTATAGGTGTGCAGCTTCAATCGAATGAATACTTTGATCGTTTGAATTTATCAGATTTATTAACTCTTTTTGCAAATCTTTACTCAACAACCGTTGATCCAATGCATTTACTTGCAAAGGTCAATTTAGAAGATAAGGCTAATGCCAAACCTGACGATCTATCAGGCGGTCAAAAACAACGATTCTCAATTGCTTGCGCATTGGTGCACAATCCTAGAATCCTATTTCTTGATGAGCCCACAACTGGTCTAGATCCGCAAGCTAAACGTAATTTATGGAATCTTGCAAAAGACCTTAATGCTGATGGGATGACCATTGTTCTAACAACTCACAACATGGAAGAAGCAGAGCATCTCTGTGACCGAATTGCAATTATGGATCAAGGCCAAATTATTGCTGAAGGAACACCACAGCAACTAATTTTAGATCATGCTCCTGAGCCGCCTAAAGCAGCTTTGCATGGAAATATAGAAGATGTATTCCTGGTGTTAACTGGCCATGGATTGAGAGACTAAAAATGCTGACCAAACTTCAACTACATCTAGCAGCAATCTTTGTAAAAATTTTTTATAGAGATCGACAAGCTATCTTTTTTAGCTTGCTCTTTCCATTGATCTTTACAGGAATCTTTTTATTCTCAGATGGCGAGCCTGATCCATTGAAGCTTGGATTGGTCAACGAATCTAACAATGAGCTTTCTATTAAATTTGTAGAGATGGTTAAGCAAGAAAAATTTTTTGAAGTGAAAGAGGGCAGCGCAAGTGAATTAAAGGCAGAGCTTATTGCTGGTGATCAAACAGCCATTATCATTATTCCAAGATCTTTTAACAACCTCTTAGACCCAGGCAAGCTTCGGCTGTTGTTAGATGCATCGCAGGTTAGACAAGTCGATGCTATTCAAGATTCTCTTGAGGCAACATTGCTTTCAATCGAGAGGAATATTAGAAATATTGAACCTATGTTTTCTCTTCAGCTTGAGGATGTAAAAGCTCGACCCCAACGATACATTGATTTCTTGTTGCCAGGTATTCTGGCTTACATGCTGATGAACTTATGCATTGCAGGCAGTGGATTTAATATTGTTGAATACCGCAGAAGAGGGATCCTCAAAAGGCTTTTTGTAACTCCTATCCAACCCAAAGATTTCATCATTTCGATTGTCTTAGCGCGCATGCTCATTATTATGATTCAGCTTTCAGTTATCTTGGCGCTTGCAATAGGGCTCTTAAAAATAAATATTATTGGCGGTCTTTTGCCCCTTTATGGCACGATTTTATTTGGTGCCTTTATTTTTCTCTGTGTCGGGTTCTTTCTTGGCAGTCTTGCAAAGACTCAAGAATCAATCCGTCCAATTGTTTTGCTCTTTACATTTCCGCAGTTAATTCTTTCAGGCATCTTCCTCCCCATCACCTCATTGCCTGATTTTATTCAGCCAATTGCTCACTTATTACCATTAAGTGTAATAGCCTCAACCATGAGAGATATTGCCAATGATGGCGCATCTCTAATTGCAATGAATTTAAATTTTTTAGGCATAATTCTCTGGGTTCTTATCAGCTTTTTTGTCGCTACAAAGTTTTTTGTTTGGCAAAAAGTAGCCTCCTAATTTAATTATTAAATCTCTAGCCATTTATATAAATTTATATATAATTGACAACGATATCAGTAGGGCTGATTAATAATTATGAAAAAAGAAGAATTAGTTGAAATATTTTCTGACTTGCATCCTGAAGATACTGCAGGCCAGATGACTGGTGAGGTGCATTTATCTGATGGGACTATTATTAAAACTGACTCCTTAAGGGTAGACATGGATGGCGGAAGAATTATTCTTTCAGAAGAGAAATCCAGCATGTATCAAACAAACAAAAGAAATTGGATTCAGGAACTAATTTTTTATCAAAATAAAAAGCGACAATCTGCTTAGTTTTTAAAAATTAAAATTCCAATAACTTCTTATTGGTAAAATCTGACGTAATCAATAATTAATTTTTGCGAATCCTCGCATGTTAACGAATTACATATTTCCGCTGGAACTGGAGATTGAACGAAGTTGCCACCTACTGCCACATTTAAAATAAGATAAAAATCTTCATTGAATGGGTAGACATCCCCAAGCGAATTATTTAATGAAGTCTCAAATACCAGATGCTCCTTATCAACAAAAAAAGATACTCTGCTTTTATTCCAAACCAATGAAATGGTATGGAATACGTTATTAAAATTAGCTCCCTGTGATTCATTGTATTCTCCACCATCAAACATATGGCCATTTTGATAGAAGTGCAAAGTGGAGAGTATTTTTTGCGTATTACTTCCCCTTGCTTCCATTAAATCAATTTCCCCGCTTCTGGGCCAGTTCCCATATTTATTTTTAACGGGCATCATCCAGATTGCTGGCCATAAACCTCTTCCTTGAGGAGTCTTAAATTTTATTTCTATGATTCCAGGAGCGGAAAAATTAAATTTGTTTTTTGTTATTAACTTTGCTGATGTGTAAGTATTTTCAGCAATATCATCATGCAGTGGAATTATTTTCAATAGACCATTAGAGAGCTCATAATTGCTTGAGTTGTTGGTGTAAAACTGCAATTCATTATTGCCCCATCCTGGCAAATCAAAGTTTGAGCCATCGCCCAGTTGAAATGCCCATTTTTCATCATCAATTATTGTCTGCGTGAACTCA
>ENA-OREB01001412-OREB01001412.1-marine-metagenome-genome-assembly--contig:-NODE-1412-length-11739-cov-3.153576_pt1 | contig 11739 bp, 9 predicted proteins | sample MGYA00248625_ERZ508552 | MGnify/ENA primary metagenome ERZ508552 (study PRJEB26219, sample SAMN06267888) | marine metagenome | isolation source: Monterey Bay, California, USA | place: USA:Monterey Bay...
CCTTTATTTTGGTGTGGTTATCATAGGCCGGCACAGGGTTCCGCGTCGAGGCATTTTATCGTTCCTCTTGGTGGTAACCAATTGGGCCGTTTTCCTAAATTTAGTGCGTCAATTTAGGGCAGATAGGTAGCGGAGGTTATCGGGTAATGATTGGTAATTTTTCCCGCAAGCTTTCGGGAAAAAGCTCATCCGGATCAAAGGTCTCAAAAAAATCGATGCCAAGTTGCTGAGCTTGGGCGTCATTATGATGTTTGCGTAACACCACATGCTCGCCAACGAGATGATGCAGATCACTAATGGTTTGATGAAGGGCGAGGAGTTTTTCGTCACCCGGCACTACAGGCCACAGAGCGCTGTCTAAGGCGAGGGTGTGAGGTTTAAGTTTCTGCAGCACGGCTGTACTGCCGCGCTTGGGATTGACCTCCGCTATTGAAATTTGGCAGCCAATTGACCGCAATGTGCCACAAAAATGGGCGGCATCATTGTCCTCTCTGAGTTGAACTGAATCGGTTAATTCGAACCATAAACGGTCAGTTCCAATACCACTCTCGGAGACTTCATGCAGCAAAAAATCGAGAAACTCAGGGTGCAAAACGGCCTCGGTGCTGATGCGAAGCTGGAACAGTGGCAGGGCGCGGCCCGCGGCGACCACTGACTCAGCGAAGCGGCAAGTATTGCTAACCTTGGAGCAATCGGTCGCGATAGCCAAAGCGGTTGATGGATAGCGCTGGCGTCTCTGACTGTTATTGCCAGCAGCGATCCCATCAGACAGTACCTCGTAACGCGTGTGCACAACTTTCTCGTTTTCAAGAGCGCGTCGGTACAAAGGTCGTAAAGAAAATTGTGGGGGTGGTGTCTCGTTTTGAAGTAAGGCATAAGTCTCCCGAACAGCGCTCGTGAGATTGCTTGGTTGGGGCAGTGGTGCTGCGACCACGCCGATATTGGGCGCCGTTGCGAGGCCTTGCCGTGCGATGTCCTCTAAATGGATCCAGAAGGCTTCAGCGCTCGAGAGAATGCCGTTTATGGTTGCGATGCCAATGCCTGCGGGGGGAGCCATACTACTTTCATCGCTCAGTAGCTTTCGCAGTTGTTCATAATTTGAAGTGTTGACGATGAGACCGTGGGTGGTGGGAGATAGCGCTCCTCTGCAGTCTATGGGCACCTCACTTTTCAGTAATCGGTTGCTCACATGCTCGACACCTGCGGCGTCTTCTGCGTGTATCACAAGCGCGCAGCTCGTAATTCCTTTGCGCTTGGCCCTTCGAATATGGCTCTGCGCCGCGTCAGTCATTACTGAGCGCGATTCCGACGGTGACTGCGGTGTGTTGTTTAGAGTACTCAAGTCCTCTTGGCGTTTTTCTAAAGTTTGGAACACACTGCGCTCAATAATTGGCAGCTCGTCTGAGGGAGCTAAGGGCCTAAGGTTGTTGCAGAGTTCTCGCGCAAGCTGGATGAGGTTAATGTCTTTGACTTTGAAACCTTGCTCGTTGGCAAAAGCAAAGCGCGTCGAATTGGCGTTTTTCCAAATTAGCTGCAAGTTTTGCGACGAGCCATCAGGAGCGATCTCTGCTATCCAGCTCTTTAGCTTAAGTTGATGTGCGCGCTTTACCCAGCTATCAAGACGAGGGAGCGTTGCTAGGCGCTCCGAAAATTTGGGCTCGGCAAATATTTCAGGTTCGGGGAGCGAAGATGCGGCGAGGGTAATCGGTTCATCCCCACCAAGTTGTTGCTGCAGCTGCTTCAAAAGCCCTTGAGTCTCTATCGACAGAAAATTATCTCCCAAACCTTGAGGGAGTATCTCAGCCATTTTTTTCGCCGCGTCTTTCCTCAGAGGGAGGCCTGTCTCCATAGCACGTTGAAGGGCATTGTTAGTTTGTGACACGCGGTCGAGAACGTTGTCATAAAGAGGTGAATTCTCTTCGCGTAGTTGAAGCAGCACTAATTCATCGCGCAGAAAAGAATCGATTAGGCTGAGAAGGCTTGCGGGTATGAGTCCATCAGGGAGCAGTTGGCTAAGATCGCTTTCTACTTGCTGAGCCGCCTGCTCACGTTTTTCCTTACCCTCTTCAGCGGCAATCTGACGCTGGATATTGCGCTGCTGTTGCTTGAGCATAGACACAGCAAGTTTATTGATTTTAGTGAGGGCTTTTTCGAAGACGCTTAGATTTCCGTCAAATTCGCGTCCAATGGTACTCAAGGCCTCATTGATTTGTTGCTCTACGCGGGTGCTGTTTCGGGGTGCTAGGGCACTCAGCTCACTCAGTCGTTCGACCAGTAGGCGTGCGGGATGTTGCTGGTCTTGAAAAAATACAGGGTCCGTCAGGGAGAGTTCTGCCAGGGGCAGCTTTAAATTACCCAAGCTGTGACTCAGGTTTTCGGTAAGAGGCAGAGTATCAAACATAGTTTGATACAAATTATCGATTGGCTGCACGCTACCTCTTAAGGGCTGTAGCTCAGGATCTAAAGTATCTAAGCCCAACTGTTTAACAAGAGGTTCTGTATGAGAAATTCCTTTCTCGGTATGTCGTATAGCGGCAATTCTTGCCGATAAGTCGTGGGCTTTTTCGTCTAACTGCGCCTGTGTTAATGGATTTTCTGGCATCTCAGATTGCAGTGCGGGCAGGCGCAGCCTGGTTAGCATCGCCTCGTCAATCACGGGGGGCGAATCGGGTTTTCCACGTCCGGGTAAATACTCAGCGGTGCCGTCCGATTTTGCTAAATTTGCTAAAGGCGACGTCTGTAGTCTGAATTCATTATGTTCTGAGGTGCCGCTAAGGTCGTAGTGCTCGGGTGAACTCAGTGCATCGGCATGAGGGCTGGAAGCTGCGGATGTCGTTTTTTGGGTTAATGGGCGCTTGGTGCTCGGTACTCTTGTGGAGCGTGGCGTGTCTGGTACTGACTGATCCGAGGGGAGTGGTGCCACGTTGTGGCTGGACAGTTTGTTTATGGATTCGGGAGAATTGCCCTCAGCTTCCGAATTGGGCCCAGCAATGGGCGAGTTACCACTGGCGGTAAGCACCGCATTGAGTTCTTGATATAACGCGCCGGCCTCTGGAAGTAGGTTCCTAGTAAACGCGCGATCGAGCTCAGCAATGATAAAATCAGGGAGCTCAAGCTGATCGATATAGCGACGATAGTTCGTAGCAAGGCCGCGCAAACCAAAGGGGAGTCGCAGCGTCCGCGGATTGGCATCCAATAATGTTGCTAAGCCCAAAGTTAGTGATTCTAGGTGGCCCCAGTACCGCTCCGTACCCGCTTGCACGATTGAATCGATCGCCGAGCTGTTTTCAAACCCCCTAAGTTCAGATAGGTCCAACTCAGCCGGTTTTTGCTCACCATCACTCGGTGGATAACGGTCGGTGATTAAATTTTCAAAGTCCAGGTCGATATCGGCGATCAGTGAGCTTACAAAGTCTTTGCTTCTGGATTTAAAACCAGAGAACGCCTCAAAGGCTTGAGTTCGATGTTCAGGCGCTAACTTTGCGCTGGCGGATAGATTAAATAGATGATCTGCCATTGCCTCGGCTACGAGGCTTAGCCGGGGTTGTAATAGCTTGCGGGTATATTGCCTCAGCGCCATGATACGGGCCGATTGCTGGGCTGGGGCGGCGCTGTCTGAATTTTCCGGTTTCATAGCTCACCAAAATTACTGCAGTACGATTGTGTCGCCTGTAGGCTTGAGATGCCAGTCCCTAATTTTATTCATTACAGCGGGAAACATTGATGGATTCAGAATTACCAGCCCCAGCAGAGCGGCCCCTTAACCCGCCGCGTTTGAGACCGGAATGGTTAGAGGCCCTTGGCGACACTCTTTCAGGGCCAAAAATGCAAGGTCTTGCGCGGTTTTTGCGGGATGAAAAGGCCTTGGGGAAAGTTATATATCCTCCTGGAGCTGAAATTTTTAGCGCATTACAGCTGACGCCCCCAGAAGCTGTTCGGGTCGTGATTTTGGGGCAAGACCCGTATCACGGCCCTGGTCAGGCTCACGGACTTAGTTTTTCTGTTCCCAGGGGAGTGGGCATTCCACCCTCGCTGCGCAATATTTTTAAAGAATTGCAGCGCGACCTCAAGCTAGACAAGCCCTCTCACGGTTGCCTCAGCCACTGGGCTGAGCAGGGGGTTCTGTTACTCAATGCCTCTTTGACAGTGGAGTCTGGCCGTGCGGGCTCACATCAAAATCTTGGTTGGGAGGTTTTTACGGATCGCGTTATTGCAACAGTGAGAGATATTGGCAAGCCGATAGTTTTTATGCTGTGGGGTGCACAAGCACGCAAAACAGTTGGTGTTCTTGAGGGCTTTGACCACTGTATATTAACGGCGCCTCACCCATCGCCGTTGTCAGCTCATAGGGGTTTCTTGGGCTGCGGCCATTTTTCTCAAGCCAATGCTTTTCTTGACCGCTGCGGCCGCGGCGCTATCGACTGGTCACTGCCGGCCTAAGCTTGGTAGCTTGGTAGCTTGGTAGCTTGGTAGCTTGGTAGCTTGGTAGCTTCGTAGGTAGTTGGTAGTGGTGCTCCGTCGCTTAGTCCTGCAGTTGGAGGCTACCTCATGAGGTTTCAACGTCAGAAAAATAAGCAATGGGGGCATCGTTTATTCTGACAGTTTGGTTCATCTCATCAATGTTGACGTCCTGACCTGCCGCACCCTCGGCAGCTTCAACTAAAATCACGCTGCCGCTTCCATAGTTGGCTGCATTTACAATGCTGCCAACCGCGCGAGCATCGGTTTGGTTGACGAGCTTTAAGCCCTCGCTGAGTTGCTTGACTGCCGCACTCCCAAGGTAAAGTCGTCTTTTGGGCGTTCCTCGCCAGTGAAGCCGGGCAATAATTTCCTGCCCGGTGTAGCAACCCTTATCAAAGCTTACCCAACCCGCTAAATCGTAGCTGAGATCCTGAGGTAGGTATTTTCCTGTTGTTGAGGAGGTGATTCTGGCCTCTCCACGAAGACAGGCAAGAGCGCGCCAAGCTGATTCAAATTCGTCGATGGATTTATTATTGAGGTTTATCTCCACCTGCTTTGCGTCCTCTGGGATTAACAAAGAGGTTTGGTGCCCCAAGGGAATTAGCCAGCCTGCGGCTACTGCCGCGACACGATTGCCCTCTGAGAGTTTCTGATCGACATCAAAATGATGGTGCGCTTCACTGCCGACAACTCCCCAAGGCGGCTCTGGGATCCGGTTGAGTTCAGCTTTACTAAACATCAAATACTTAGTGAGATGGCCCGATAGTAAATCGGCCAAGCTCTCCATAACGCATAGAATGACAGTTTCTGGATCGACGATAAGTGCGCGAAAATCGGCGATGACTCGACCTTTGACGTCACAAAAGGCTCCGGGTATCACATCAAGTGCGTTTACCTGACCGAAGTCTGCGGTGGTTTGCCCTTGAAGGAATTTGCAAGCGTCCTGCCCCTCCAATCGTAGCAATGCTTCCTGCGCTAGGGGCGCCCACCCGTTTACTAGTTCATCTGCCGTATTGACGGCTGCGAGGGGGTTATCAGTCATAGGTTAGGGCCTTGGCATCAGTCTCGGTGAGCATTGTATGTTAATTTTGGTCAATGCCAACGCGCCTAGCCATCTAACGGGACTGGTATTTTTTCGTTACTGTAGATCCCGCTGGCTTATTTACCAATCCGTTTGTCTGCATGCAGTGCGGCTTACTATGTTGAACATCCCGGGCCGTTAGAGTGGAGAGCTTATGACCGAAGATAAAGAATACAGCCGTATGCGTTGGGCCAGCCGACGCGGTTTACTCGAGCTCGATTTGTTGCTCGAACCTTTTATGGAGGCATGTTTCAGGGCGCTGGAACCTCAGCTTCGCGATGATTACCAACAGCTCATGGGTCATGAGGATCAGGATATTCTTAATTGGATCATGGGCAGAGAAGCCCTGGCCGACGAGACGCTAACGGCTATTACTGAGCAAATAAGAGCGCATAATCGCTCCAAATTGCGTTAAATTCCGGGCCCTGACAACGCCGTCGTATAACGGGGCAATTGCAAGTCTCTGTCCTGTGGATTGCCGTAGGCTGGATGTTCTGGGGGAATCAATATCGAGTCATGGGTGTTGGCGCTAGCTTCGGGATAATCGCGATTGAAGTGTAGCCCTCTGGACTCCTGCCTCGCGGCAGCGCATCGCACCGTCAGCGCGGCAACTTCAGCGAGATTTCTGAGTTCCAGTAAGGGTCTAGTGATGAGAAACTGGCTGTAATAATTGGCAATCTCAACTTGCATGAGCTCAATCGCATCTGCAGCAAACGCCAGTCTGCGATCGCTCCTTACGATGCCGACATAATCCCACATAAGGCGTCTAAGAGCCTGCCAATGGTAAGGGATGATCACACCCTCATCTGATACGCGAACGCGACTGTCATCCCAGCCCGGCAGTGCTGTGGGAGCGGGTAGATCCGCGTCGGAGATATGTTTGGCGGCAGATGCCGCGTAAACGAAACACTCGAGAAGTGAGTTGCTAGCCATTCGGTTGGCTCCATGTAAACCACTGCAGGCAGTTTCACCGATGACATACAGCCCTGGTAAGTCACTCGCACCGAATTGATCTACGACAACCCCCCCGCAGGTATAGTGAGCGGCCGGGACCACAGGAATTCGATCTTTGCAAATGTCGATGCCCAGTGCGAGGCAGCGTTCGTATACTGTCGGAAAGTGACTGCGTAGAAATTCTGGGGGGCGGTGCGAGATATCCAAATAAACGCAGTCAAGCCCAAGACGCTTCATTTCATGGTCGATTGCTCGGGCAACAATGTCTCGAGGGGCAAGTTCACCACGAGAATCAAAGCGAGCCATAAAGGCCTCGCCGTTGGGAAGCAACAGGCGTGCTCCCTCGCCGCGCAGCGCTTCAGTGATTAAAAATGACTTGGCTTTCGGATGGTACAAGCAAGTAGGGTGGAATTGATTGAATTCCATATTAGCCACCCTACAGCCGGCGCGCCAAGCTATAGCAATACCGTCACCGCTCGCGCCATCAGGATTCGAAGTATATTGATAAGCCTTGCTGGCACCGCCTGTTGCAAGGACCACAGCCCGCGCGGCTATGGTTTTGACGCTGTTGCTGCGGGTGTCCAATACATGGGCGCCGACGCAGCGGCCATCGACCCGAATTAAATCTACCGCGTAGCAGTCGGGGAGTAATGAAATATTGTCTGCAGCGGCCGCATTCTGGGTGAGTACGTCTGAAATCGCGCGGCCGGTTCTGTCCGCAGCATGAATAATTCGACGGTGGCTATGCCCACCTTCCATAGTCAGATGAAATTCTCGAAACTCTGCATCAGGTTGATCTGAGCGATAGTCGAAGGCGACTCCTTGGTCGACGAGCCAGTCGACAACAGAGCGGCTTTGACTGACACAAAACTGCACGGCAGGTTCATGACACAGTCCCGCACCCGCATCTATGGTGTCGGCTTCGTGGGCGTCAAAGGAGTCTCGATCATGCAGAACCGCCGCCATGCCCCCCTGAGCCCAAAACGTTGATCCCGCTGCCATGTGTGCCTTGGACAGGACGCCACAGCGATAATGCGGGGGTAATTGCAGGGCCAGGGACAACCCCGCTGCGCCGCTCCCTATGATTAAAACATCGTAGTTTTCATTGTCTGTCATAGCATTAATGGCTGGATGGGGCCTCTTTTGTCTTACACTGTGGCAATAATTTACGTTTTGGTGTGCGCAGCGGGAACTCTTGCGCGATACAGTAGTCTCAGCAAGCGATGGATATTACGATGAATTTTGTCGCTGCTGGTCAAAAACCTTTAGAAGGCGGTTACGTGACAGCTCGGGAAACCGATCAGCAACTGGTAGTTAGAGCTCAGCGGGGGGATACACGAGCCTTCGATTTACTGGTGCTCAAGTATCAGGGGCGCATAGCGACACTCGTTGCGCGCTTTGTAAATGACGCTGCCGAAGTAGAGGATGTGACACAAGAGGCTTTTATCAAGGCCTTCAGAGCACTGCCAAAATTTCGAGGTGAGAGCGCGTTTTATACTTGGCTGTATCGAATTGCTTCAAATGCCGCAAAGAATTATCTAGTGGCAAGGGGACGGAGACCTGCTACAACTGCCGACGTCCAAGATGCTGAGTATTTTGAGGAAGGCGATGCGCTTCGCGAAATAGAGACACCAGAAAATGCCTACTTTGGCAGTGAGCTGGCAAAGACGGTACAGACCGCACTGGAGGGCTTGCCTGAGGAACTGCGTGCAGCATTGAGTCTCAGAGAGTTTGATGGGCTAAGCTATGAGGAAATAGCGGATGTTATGGCGTGCCCTGTGGGCACAGTACGGTCGAGAATATTTAGGGCGCGCGAGGTGGTAGATAGTCGTGTCCGAGAGCAATTGGCAGGCGAGTAAATACGTTAGGCGGCGGATAAAGCGTCCGTACGGCCTGCGAGCAAAGGAGAGAAGGGAATGGCAATAGCTGATGCGATGAAGGAATCGATGTCCGCAGTAATAGATGGTGAGGGGTCTGAGCTAGACATCGCTCGCGTCCTGAAAGCTGTTGATGAAGATCCTGAGGCAAGGGCGCATTGGCAGCGAATTCAGCAGACACGCAGTTTGTTGCGTACTGGGCAGATCGAGCGCCAGATCGATGTCAGTCAAGCTGTCCGTCAATCCTTGGAAAGCCAACCCAGGCGGCGGCCTCTAGGGCCTCTCGGCTCCTTAGCTGTCGCGGCATCAGTTACATTCGCCATGGTTTTAGGCGGCCAGGCCATGGTAGGGCAGTCCCCCTTGGGTTCTGCAGCAAGTCCAATTGCGACAGCCGTGCCCGGTGGTGTTGTTCCCATTCCGGGTGCCGCTCCGGTGCAGGCACGATTTGGCGCGCCGAATCCAACGATGCCAACACGTTCACCGGCCACCAAGACAGCCCCTTCCGGTTCATCGGCTATTTATAATCAATTGGCTCGAGAGCGTTTTGAGCGCTATGCTCAGGAGCATGCTCGCTCGACCGCCAATTTTCAGCCTAATTCCCTGGTGCCGTTTGCTCGGCTCCCCGAGAAAGCCGCAGCGCAATAGCAATCAAGTGATGAAGTTTTGGATCCTCGCCTTACTGGTTTGGGGGGCATCAAGCACGTCGGTGTCGGCTGCGGATCAGCCCGATCAGCAAACGCCCCCATCCTGTGTAATGTCTGAAACCCTGACTCATGCGGTTCGTGGGTTTCTCGCAGCGTCTTCATCGGTCGGTTACCGCGGCACTATGCTGGTTGAGTACGGGGGTGATCGGGAGTTTATTGCAGTTCATGTGGACCCCGAATCGGGTGAAAATGAACTTACACGTTTGAATCAAGCGGTGGGGCCTGCGCCTCGGCCAGTGGCATCACTGCCTCGCGTATCGCCCGGACCTTGTCACCTAGCGCGTTATTACGGATTGGCGATTGAGCCAGGACCCGCGGTAGCGGGCCGCGCCACCTATCGCCTGTCTGCTCGACCTCGAGATACTCTCCGTTTGGCCTATGTCATGGATCTTGATGCCGAATTTTATGTGCCACTTCGTGTTTTAGCCGCGAGTCCCGAAGGTCAAATCCTCGAACGCTATGAATTTGCCGATATTACTTTTGATGCAAAGGTTGTCCCAACAGACGACGGCATCAGGGACGGCGAATTGGTGGCATCAAAATACTATTTAGCGGCGCTTCCACCCGGATTTACAGTCGTCAATCAGGGGCGGCTGCCGGTTGACTTTCTTGTGTTGAGTGATGGCCTCGCTACCGTTTCTGTCTTTGTAGAAAATCAACCAAACTCGCTACCCAGTGGAGAGGGTTTTGCCCTCAGAGGTTCCTCGCTCACATACACACGAGGTAATGCTCAACGGCAATTAGTGACTGTGCTGGGGGAAGTGCCAATCACCACAGCCAGACTTTTAGCAGAGGCCTTGCGCCAGCGGGGTGAGGCGGAATAAATGCTGCGTGAAATTGGACGTGTTGTTGCTGTCGAGTCTGCTTCGGTTTGGGTGGAAACTATTCCCAGTTCACTGTGCGGAAAATGCGCCGCTAGAGCGGGGTGTGGGCAGGGTATTGTTAGTCGTACAACGGGCCACAGAGGGCTTGTGGAGGCTCTCGAGACGTCCACAGTGCGAGCTCAAGACTGCCGGATTGATGATGAGGTTGAAATTGAGCTTCCAGAGTCTGCAGTACTGAGGGGATCGCTGCTGGTCTACCTTGCACCGTTGTTGTTCGGTATTACCGCAGTGCTAATTGCCCAGCCTTACGGCGAGTTTGCTACTGTAATAGCGTTTTTATTGGGTTTGGGTGCGGGGTTTGTCGCTGTGCGAGTCGCCACTCAGTGGGTGTTGCCAAGACAGAGCTTCGAACCTCGCCTGTCCTCGGTGGTTCACGCACAGCCCATTACGGTTGGCGCTACCGTTATTGCGCGTCAGTAAAAGGATGTCGTGACCTGTGATAGGTCTGAATTCAAGGAGAAGAATGATGTACAAAATAGTCACAATTGCTTTGCTAACCCTGTTGCCATGGTCAACAAAGGCTGCGTTACCAGACTTTCAGCCTATTGTTGAGTCGGCGGCCCCGGCTGTTGTGAAGATCCTCGTTGAGTCTGAGGCACAGTCAATGCCCAGTGCCGACGAATTGGAAGAGCTCCCCGAGTATCTGCGACGGTTTTTTGAATTCAGAGGGCAAGCCCCACAGCAGCAGCGGCAAAACACCGGGTCCGGATTTATCGTGTCTGAAGACGGCTATGTTGTCACTAACCATCATGTTGTCGAGGGAGCCACCTCGGTGACTGTCAGACTACTAGACAGACGCGAGTTTGAGGCTGAGATTGTTGGCACAGACGTCAGGTCAGATTTAGCGTTGTTGAAAATCGAGTCTGATGGCCTTGCGGTTCTGGAAATCGCTGAAGATGACGTTGCTGTCGGTGAATGGGTGCTGGCTATAGGTTCTCCTTTTGGACTTGATTTCTCTGTTACGGCAGGGATTGTAAGTGCCAAGGGGCGCAGCTTACCGACAGAGGCGGGGGAAAATTACGTGCCGTTTATTCAAACAGATGTCGCGATCAATCCGGGTAATTCCGGGGGGCCGCTGTTTGATTTAGACGGCGAAGTCGTTGGTGTGAATTCACAAATTTTCACTCGCTCTGGTGGCTCGATAGGCCTTTCTTTTGCGATTCCTGCAGCTGTTGTCAGAAACGTGGTAATGCAGTTGAAAACTTCAGGGGAGGTCACTCGAGGGTGGCTGGGGGTGAGTATTCAAGATGTCGATCTCGATCTTGCAGAATCCTTTGGGCTGGATCGGCCTCGAGGTGCCCTGATCGCGCAGGTGGGAGTAGATTCGCCAGCCCAGGAAGCCGGTTTGCAGAGTGGGGACATCATTCTTGAGTTCGACGGACAGGCGATTAATTCCTCCTCTGACCTGCCACATGTGGTGGGTCTCATCGCCCCGGGGAGCGAAGTGAAGGCGGTAGTGCGCCGGGAGGGTAGCAATCAAACGTTACAGGTTGTCGTGGGTGGACTCGATGCAGGGGATCGCCCCTCGGTAAGTGGACGCATGCCCGACGCCAATAGCAATGAGGCAGTTTTTGGGATGGTATTGGAGACCGCCGACGATGAAATGATGGCCGAACTGGGTCTCAGCGGTGGCGTGCTGGTTTTGGAGGTTGCACCAGAATCTCCTGCCGCCATGGCGGGTATTGTGGGTGGTGATGTTGTTACTCGCCTAGGGAGTAGCGCGGTGCAGTCGACCAACGACTTTGAAACTGCTGTAGCGCGTTTACGGCCTGGACAGT
>ENA-OREB01001413-OREB01001413.1-marine-metagenome-genome-assembly--contig:-NODE-1413-length-11737-cov-2.848714_pt1 | contig 11737 bp, 9 predicted proteins | sample MGYA00248625_ERZ508552 | MGnify/ENA primary metagenome ERZ508552 (study PRJEB26219, sample SAMN06267888) | marine metagenome | isolation source: Monterey Bay, California, USA | place: USA:Monterey Bay...
TCCGATCTAAGAATACGGTGCTGATGAATATCTGCAGTCACAAAAGCCTCGAGGTCAGAACCGGTTAACGAACGGGGTAATTGGGTGCTTCCTTGGTAATGGAGACGTCATGAACGTGCGACTCTGACATACCAGCTGTCGTCACACGGACAAAGGTAGGCCGGGTGCGCATATCGGGGATAGTGGCACAGCCCGCATAACCCATGGCCGAGCGAACGCCCCCCATTAGCTGCTGAATAATCGCGGAAACAGGGCCTTTGTATGGCACGCGACCCTCGATGCCCTCTGGTACGAGCTTCTCAGCACCCACACTGGAGTCTTGGAAATAACGATCAGAAGACCCTTGTTTTTGCGCCATGGCCCCAATCGAGCCCATACCACGGTAGGCCTTGTAGGTTCGACCCTGATAAAGCTCTACCTCACCCGGCGCTTCTTCGGTACCGGCAAACATTGACCCCATCATGACCGCGTGCGCGCCCGCCACGATAGCTTTAGCAATATCACCTGAGAAACGAATACCGCCATCCGCAATAATGGGAATGTCACGATCGCCCAATGCCTCGGCAACGTTCGAGATTGCCGTGATCTGCGGAACCCCCGTGCCGGTAACAATTCGAGTGGTGCAAATCGAGCCTGGGCCAATACCCACTTTCACACCGTCTGCACCCGCCTCGTAAAGCGCTAGAGCCGCCTCACCGGTAGCAATGTTGCCCCCGATAACATCAACGCCTCGATACTGGTTTTTAATCCATTGGACCCGCTCGATCACATTTTTGGAGTGACCATGGGCTGTATCGACCACCAGCACATCAACCCCAGCAGTTACCAAGGCTTCAATGCGTTCGTCAGTATCGGGGCTTGTGCCCACCGACGCGCCTACGCGCAAGCGACCCAAGTTATCCTTACAAGCCAATGGAAAGCTCTCGGCCTTATCAAAATCTTTAACCGTTATCATGCCGCAAAGATCAAAGTCATCGTTCACGACTAGTATTTTCTCAATACGGTGTTGATGTAAAAGTTGTTGAACTTCATCGGAGGGTGCGCCCTCACGAACCGTCACCAAACGCTCGCGCGGCGTCATGATGGCGGAGATGGGCTTGGTTAGATCAATCTCAAAGCGCACGTCCCTGCGGGTGACGATACCCACAAGATCACTCCCACGAAGTACAGGCACGCCTGAAATACCGTAGGCACGAGTGAGCTCGTAAAGTTCGTTAATGGTCGCGCTTTCCTGAATGGTAATGGGATCTTTAACCACCCCACTCTCATATTTCTTGACGCGTCTGACTTCGTCGGCCTGCTCAGCGACGGTCATATTTTTGTGGATGATACCCACCCCACCGTCCTGAGCCAGGGCAATGGCTAAGCGCGCTTCGGTTACGGTATCCATGGCGGCTGACAACAGGGGAATATTCATGGCAATGTTGCGGGTCAGATGGGTCGCAAGAGACACATCCTTCGCCGTTACCTCTGAGTAACCCGGCTGCAGGAGTACATCATCAAATGTCAGTGCTTCCTGGGCGATTCGCAGCATAAAATCCTCGATAGGAACCGGAGATTAAGGTCCGGTGTCTGGTAAACAGGGTAGTATAACGTTTGCAGCCAAACTCGGTAAATAAGGTCGAGCATAAGAACTTTGATCGATATCAACGAAAAATCGACGACTATCAGCGTCAGCGAGCTCACCCAACGCGCGAAAAGCCTGCTGGAGGGTCACTTTGCCCGGGTCGATGTTGAAGGTGAGATCAGCGATTTCACTGCGGCGAGCTCAGGACACTGGTATTTCACCCTTAAAGACAGCGAATCACAGGTGCGCTGCGCAATGTTTCGCTCAGCTAATGCCAAACTCCGCTTTAAGCCCAGCAGAGGCGATCGCGTTCAAATCAGGGCCAGAGTGAGCCTGTATACCAATCGAGGGGAATTTCAGCTCATTGCGCAACACATCCAGCCCGCGGGCGACGGCGCACTGCAACAGGCCTTTGAAAAACTAAAAACAAAACTTTTCGAAGAGGGGCTTTTTGGCGTCGAACGCAAGCAGCCGGTTCCCAATAGTGCGCGGCGTATTGGCGTTATTACTTCAGCGAGCGGCGCCGCGCTTCATGACATCCTTGCGGTTTTAGAGCGTCGAAGCCCAATGACGGAAGTTTTTCTGTTTCCAGTACCCGTTCAGGGAACAGATGCCCCGGAGGCATTAGTCCGCGCCGTTGATCAGGCGAACAGCTTGCATCAGCAACATACACTGCCGCTGGATGTTTTGATTATTGGTCGTGGCGGGGGCTCTGCAGAAGACCTGTGGGCATTCAATGACGAGGCCCTTGCCAGAGCCATCGCAAATTCAGACCTCCCCACCGTCTCTGCAGTAGGCCATGAAGTCGATTTCAGTATTTCAGACTTTGTTGCAGACCAGCGCGCTGCAACACCCTCTGCTGCCGCCGAACTGGTCAGTCTTGACCAATCTGAGTGGAGCCAACGCCTTGATGATGCCCAACGAATTCTGCAGGGTCTCATGGTTCGACGCCTAAAACAGGAACGCGCAGTCTTGGGGCACTGGCGAGCGCGATTGCGTCACCCCGGCACCACTTTGAAACAACAACGTCAGTTACTCGACAGTCGCAAGCAGCAGCTGTCTTTGCTGGCAGGAAATCGGCTAAGACTGCATCGCTCGGCGCTGACAAATCTGAGTAAGCAAGTTGAAGCGCGCCACCCACGAACCAATATCGAACATCAGATGTCGCTACTGGCACAACGCAAGCGCGAATTGCAGCAACTGATTCAAGGCAGCATGCGCAGGTTTAGAGGGGCATTAGAGCAACAGGAACAGTTAATTCGCACCTTAGGACCAGAAAATACCTTGGCGAGAGGATACGCCCTCGTTACCGGGCCTGATGGTCGAATTATTCGCAACGCGAAAGACGCACCTGCTAAATCCGAGCTTCGAATACGACTGGCTGAAGGCGAGCTTGCTGCAGAGGTTATTGACGTAGACACCCCGGAAAACGGGGTGTCAGCCTAAACCGAGATCAGTACTTAGCAGGTAGCCGAGTATTGATAATGATATGGCGACCTTCAAAGCGGATGTATTCTCCGATCGTCAGATCTTTAAGAATACGGGCCACCATTTCACGGGACGCTCCGACGCGGTCAGCAATATCTTGCTGAGTGAGCTTCTCAGGTATGTACAAGGTACCGTCACCGCGCTCTTCAGACAGGTCCATGAGCACATTGGCCACCCTGCCATACACATCTTGCAGCGCCAGGCTCTTTACATCGGCCGTTAGCTTCCGGACTCGACCCGCCAAATTGCTAATTAACTGGCGCGCAATGTTGGGATGCTCGTCGAGCACGCCGTTGAAGTCTTCCTTCATAACGACTCGGAATTCACATTTCTCTACTGTGCGCACTGAGGCCGAACGCGTTGAGTCATCAAGTAAGGCCAGCTCACCGAAGTAATCTCCGGGACCTAAGGTGTTCATAATAAATTCTTTACCGTTCTTATCGGAGCAGTAAACTTTGACCTTGCCACTTTCGATCACAAAAAGTGAATCCGCAGGATCGTTCTCATGAATAACGACGGTATTCTTGGGGAACGAGCGCGTACTCGAACTACTTTCCAGCGCTTGAAGCTCGCCGTCGTTGAGTCCATGAAAGATTTCCACTTGGTTCAGCATTTATATTCTTTCCTTGAAAACGGCTTAATGTTGCAATATTACCGCAAACAGCTGGTAATCCACCATCCCTAAGACACAGGAATGCATTGAAATGCCGCTAGCTTTATCATGTGACGTGAAATGAGTTCACCAAAAACGAGGTGGCACGGTGGTTAAGCACTCCAATACTGAAGATCCATGGGCGTTAAAAGTGCTGGCTGCCGTCGCAGAACTGGGACCACAAAGATATTACGACCCCGTTATAACCAGCGAGGTCGTCAAAAATGACCTAGTTTCTCTCATCAGAGCCAGCCAAAAGCTGAAAGAGAAAGCCGGAATGGCGTCCCCTGAAGCCCGTCATGATCGCCGCAACATCATTGGTGCAATTCGGGGCTACTCCGAGATGTTGCTGGAAGATAGCGAGGTGCTACCCGCCGCCGTCAGAGCTCATTTGCTTCAAATATTGGCCGCAGCTAAAAATGAGCCGACACCTGCGCCTGAATCAGCGACACCAGCGAAATCTGTGACCCTACTGCCCAGTGAGGAGCCCGGAGTCATTCTTGCCGTTGACGACCTCCCGGAGAATCGCGAGTTAGTATCACGACTGCTGCAGAAAACCGGCCATACGGTCATTTCGGCAGAATCGGGTGAAGAAGCGCTTGAGCTACTCGATACCATGGGGGTCGACGTAGTGCTGCTCGACCTTGTCATGCCCGGAATTGGCGGGGCAGAGGTTCTTAAACGTCTCAAAGACGACGAGCGTCTGCGCGCAACACCGGTCGTGATGATCAGCGGACAACAAGATATGGATCAAATTGTCATGTGCATTGAGGCTGGCGCAGACGACTACCTACTAAAGCCTTTCAACCCCGTCTTGCTGCAAGCCAGAATTTCTGCAGGTATCGAACGTAAGCGCTGGCATGACCGAGAAGAGCTTTACCGTGAACAGCTTGAGCGACGAGAGCAATTTATTCGCGCCACCTTTGGCCGCTACCTGTCCGACGATATCGTCGACGAAATTCTCGAGAGACCCGAGGGACTCGAACTTGGCGGTGACCTTCGTGAGGTCACCATCATGATGTCTGACATTCGCGGCTTTACGACGCTTGTAGAACACCTGCCACCACAACAAGTCGTGACACTTCTCAATCGCTACCTTGGTCGTATGACTGAAATCATCCTTGAATTTGGTGGCACTATCGACGAATTTCTAGGTGATGCAGTGCTCGCGGTATTTGGTGCTCCTCGTCGAAATGATGATGATCCCGATCGAGCCGTTCGTTGTGCCTTAGTAATGCAAGAAGCGATGGCAGACATCAATATCGCAAACAGTGCCGATGGACTTCCCGAAGTAGAAATGGCCATTGCCCTAAACACAGGATCGGTGGTCGCTGGTAATATTGGTAGTGAAAGACGTTCAAAATATGGATTTGTCGGTCATGCCATGAACGTCACCTCCCGTATCGAAGATGTCGCCAAGCCGGGTGAAATTCTCATCTCGCAGACTACCTACGAAAAGCTGGAAAGTGACTATCAGTTCGGCAACTCACGCTCCCTATCTGTGAAGGGCATTGAGGCAGAACTTCGGGTTCACGCCGTATTGGGAGGCATTCAATGACAACAAATATGAGCCGGCATTTACTGTTAGTAGAGGACAACGAGGTCAATCGCGAGATGCTACAGCGCCGACTGCAGAGAGTCGGATACACCCTGGATTGCGCAGCTGATGGTCAGGAAGCACTCGACAAAATGCGTGATGTAAAACCTGCCCTGGTCTTATTAGATATCAATCTTCCCGTCAAAGATGGTTGGACAGTCGCCAAGGAGGCTCGCTCAGATTCAGACATTCAAGACATTCCCATTATTGCCCTAACAGCACACGCCATGGAGAGCGATCGGCAGCAAGCACTGGCGTCGGGGTGTCGAGATTATGCGACAAAACCTATCGACTTCCCCGAGCTGGTCATCAAAATAGAAAACTTGCTCACAGCATGAAGCTGTCCCAGACATCGCTAAGCTTAAGAGCCCGCCTGTACCTGTTTTCAATGGCGATTCTGACACTGTTTGTGGTGAACGTGGCTACCCACCTGTGGGGAAGTTTTGCTCGCAGCGAGAGTTTAGTGGCTTATCGCGATGCCGCAGTAGCGGCTCAACTGGTTAACGACCTTCAGCAAGGCCTCGAATCAGCTCGTCAACAAACCCTTGTATTAGCAACGCTTCGAGAGACCACTGACGAACCTTTGGGAGATGCCGAACGGGAAACAGCGACGGCCGAGCTCGACACCCTGCGACAACGATTGGGAAAGTTAGGCGCACTGGGAGGCGAGTCGACCGAGGACTATTACCGCAGGCTGTTTGACAGCGGTTCGCAACTTCTTGATGAATGGCAGGCCTTCTATAACAACTACAATCGTTTAAGCAGCCAATCATCCGTTGAATCACCAATTCAATATAATGACACTTGGCAAAAGCTCAACGAACTCGAGCAACGCCAGGAAGCGCTTGCTATCGAGCGTTCCCGTACCATTGACGGCACCATCACGCTGACAGATCAGATTACCGTTATCGGCTTTATTACTACTATCGCGGTCACCATGCTGCTCGTTATTTTGCTGATTCGATCAACCAACTCCAGTCTTTTGCGGCTAAAAACGGGGGTTCAACGATTCGGCTCGGGTGACTTGAGCTACCGTATTGATGAGAACCGTGATGCCGGTGAAATACAAGATTTAGCACGAACCTTTAATGACATGTCTGGCAAGCTGTCGACGGCGATTGAAGAAGTTAATAGCTCTAAAGCCGATGCTGATGCCGCAAACGCCGCAAAATCAATGTTTTTAGCCAATGTTAGTCATGAACTAAGGACGCCTCTCAACGCCATCATTGGCTACAGTGAAATGCTGCAAGACGAGCTGGGCGATCCTGGAGAAGTTAATCGGGAACAAGTACAACACGACCTAGGCACCATTATTATTTCCGGGCGGCAACTACTTGGTTTGATCAACGAGATTCTTGACTTGTCTAAAATAGAAACTGGAAAGATGCAGATCAATCTGGAGTCTTTTCAGCCAGCCGCGCATATTTTGCAGGTGTGCGACGCGCTATCGCCCTTATTGTCACAACATAAAAATACGCTAGAACTCAATCTCGTGGGTGCTGAGGGCCACACCATGCACAGTGACCCCGGTAAGTTGCAGCAAATTGTGACCAACCTATTTAGTAACGCCTGTAAATTTACCGACAACGGTACCATCGTTGTAGCTGCAGAGATCAGCCAAGACCAACTCACATTGACGGTAACTGATGACGGTATCGGTATGACCGCCGAGCAACAGGGGCGAGTCTTCGACACCTTCGTTCAGGCGGGGGCTACAACAGGTACGAAATACGGCGGCACTGGCCTGGGGCTATCAATCGTTAAGGATTTTTGCGCCATGTTAGGTGGCGAGATCAGCTTGACCAGCACCCCCGATGCCGGGTCGTGCTTTACAGTAACGCTTCCGACTATTGGCCCAGCGTCAAATCCCGAAGCCGCTTAAGCGCCTCTTCGCGCTTTTCTAAATCTTCTGAGATCGCCTTATTTAAAGCATCGAGTGCCTCAAGACGCCCTTCAAGGGTCTGCACTGCAGCCAACGCTAAAATCATCACCTCAGCACGCTCATCGACACCACTCGCTGCAGTATCGGCTGTTGCGATGCTCGCCTCACTCATCAACGTCACAAAGGCAATGCCAACATCGGCCTCACGCTGGGCCTCAGAGCCTGCCGAATCACGATGCCGTTCAAAATAGGTGGCAGCCTGATCGTAGTCTCGTGCAGCTAAGGCTCGAACGCCGCGGTCAAAATAATTTTCCTCCACGACAACCATCGCTTCGCAATTACAATCAGCAGCAAGAGGATCAGGTAAGTTAAGTTCAGCAGCAGAGACTTCGGGCTCCGGCTCAGGGGCCGCAGATTCAGGGCTCACACAGCCGGAAACAACGAGTGACGCCAGAATTATTATGACAAAGCGTGAGCAGGTATGAGGCACAACAGTCAGGCTCTTAAGTTTTGTGTTTTGAGGATAGCACCCGCTCAACCCAGCGACCAGCGCTAATCTTCTGGTCGCATGTGAGGGAAGAGTAATACGTCGCGAATAGAGGCTGCGTCAGTGAGAAGCATCACCAGTCGGTCGATACCGATACCCTCCCCGGCCGTCGGTGGCATGCCATACTCTAAGGCACGCACGTAGTCGTGATCAAAATGCATGGCCTCCTCATCGCCACTGTCTTTTTCAGCCGCCTGGGCTCTGAAGCGCTCGGCTTGATCCTCTGGGTCATTAAGCTCGCTAAAACCATTGGCAATCTCGCGGCCACCGACAAAAAACTCAAAGCGATCTGTGATGAAGGGGTTTTCATCATTACGCCGCGCCAGTGGCGACACTTCCGTTGGATAAGCTGTGATAAAGGTGGGCTGTTCCAGACGATGCTCCGCCGTAGCTTCAAATATTTCGATCTGTATTTTACCCAAGCCCCAGCTCGGCTTTACTTGGATCCCTAGTTCATGAGCGACCGCTGCGGCGGGCTCTCGGGAAGCGACTTGCTCCGGTGTAATATCGGGGTTGTACTTATAAATTGCGTCCAGCACCGACAATCGTGCGAAGGGCAGGGAAAAATCTAGCTGCAACTCGCCGTAAGGTACTGTCATCGTACCCAAAAGGTTTTGAGTTAACTCACGCAACAACGCCTCTGTGAGGTCCATGGCATCGTTGTAATCGGCATAAGCCCAATAGAACTCGAGCATGGTGAACTCAGGATTGTGCCGCGTCGATAATCCTTCATTACGAAAATTGCGGTTTATCTCATAGACTTTTTCGAATCCGCCAACGGTCAAGCGCTTCAAATAAAGCTCTGGAGCAATACGCAGGTACATAGGCATATCGAGGGCATTGTGATGGGTCTCAAAGGGCTTGGCAGCTGCACCACCCGGAATAGGGTGAAGCATAGGAGTTTCTACTTCCATAAAGCCCCGCTCATCGAGAAAACGACGAATGAAGCTCACAGCTGCCGAGCGCGTCCGAAACACAGCCCGGCTATCCGGGTTTACGATGAGATCGACATAACGCTGCCGGTAGCGCATTTCTTGATCTGACAACCCATGGTACTTGTCAGGCAAAGGGCGCAGCGCCTTGGTTAACAGACGCGCACTCTCCATATTGATATAGAGATCACCTTTACCACTGCGATTAATGGGGCCTGATGCAGCGACGATGTCACCCAAATCCCAAGTTTTTATGGCCTCTAGGGTGGCGGCATCTAGCACTTTTCGATTGATGTACAGCTGAATAGTCGAGGAGCCGTCCTGAATGAGGAGAAATGCACCTCGATTACGAATCAGGCGCCCGGCCACAGCAAAGACCTCGTGCTTTTCTTCAAGATCTTCCTTGCTTATCGCTTCAAAGTCTTGCTGCAGCGCCTCTGCTTCCGCCGTGCGCCGAAAATCGTTGGGGAACGGCTGTACGCCGGCCTCACGTAACGATGCCAGCTTCGATCGCCGCTCAGCGATCAACTTATTTTCTTCTGCGGGGTCTGCTCCCCCTGCTTCGGTTAATTCCGAGTCACTCATAAGGCTGTTCCTGAGGTTTCATCACAATCCCTTTTTAAGGGATGCTTCAATAAATTTATCCAAATCACCATCCAAAACCGCTTGGGTATTGCGCGTTTCAACCTGCGTACGCAAGTCTTTAATTCGCGCATCATCCAAAACATAGGATCGAATCTGGCTACCCCAACCGATATCAGCCTTGCTGTCTTCGAGGGCTTGCTTGTCTGCGGAACGCTTCAACACCTCAAGCTCATAAAGCTTGGCTCGCAACTGTTTCATCGCATTGTCTTTATTTTGGTGCTGGGAACGTTCGGTCTGGCAACTCACCACCGTATTGGTCGGCTCGTGGGTAATACGCACCGCAGAATCGGTTGTATTCACGTGCTGACCGCCAGCGCCAGAGGAGCGGTAGGTATCTACCCGGAGGTCGGCTGGATTAATGTCAATTTCAATATTGTCATCAATTTCGGGAGAGACAAAAATCGATGCAAAAGAGGTATGACGTCTACCGCCACTGTCAAAGGGCGACTTGCGTACCAGCCGGTGTACACCCGTTTCGGTGCGCAGCCAACCAAAAGCGTACTCTCCTTCAAATTGAACCGTTGCACTCTTGAGGCCCGCGACTTCACCTGCCGACGCCTCAACCACCCTGGCTTTGAAGCCTTTACTCTCACCCCAACGCAGATACATTCTGAGCAACATTTCAGTCCAATCCTGAGCCTCTGTACCCCCGGAGCCAGACTGAACATCGAGATAGGCATTATTGGGGTCCATCTCACCAGAAAACATGCGACGAAACTCCAGCTTTTCTAGCTGCGCAATCAAATCGCTGGTATCTGAGGCCACCATGTCCGCTGTGTCGATATCGTCCTCGGCAACGGCCATTTCCAGAAGATCATGGGAGTCGGTACTGCCGCGATCTAGGTCATCAATAGTTTTTACCACCAACTCTAAAGAGGCGCGCTCCTTGCCTAGAGCCTGTGCACGCTCAGGTTCATCCCAAACGCTGGGCTCTGCAAGTTCTAGCTCTACTTCGGCGAGGCGATCTTTTTTTTCTGCGTAGTCAAAGATACCCCCGGAGCACATCTGTACGCTCACGAATGTCTTTAATCTGGTTAAAAATGGGGGCGACTTCCACAGGAATCTCGCGAATCAGCTCAAGGGGGCGAAAGTTTATCGGAGGCTAACCCCAAGCGCCATAGCGGAATCCAGCGACAGCTTTAATTTAACCCTGGGTGCTACCGGCGTCTTAAGGTGTAAAGCCTAGGTATTATTTTAAATAACCAAGTAACGACACACGGCTTGGTGATAAAAAAATCGCGCTGGGGATTGCAATCAGGTTTCGGGCCAAAGATGCCGAATCATAAGCTGCAGACGTCGCTCACCGCGATAGGTATTGATATCGGGCTGAAACGCTATGCGTACCCGCGATATTTGATCGTCGGGCCAGCACTCGCGGTCAACATTAAATGCAATGGCCTCAAAGTTTTCGCCCCCCGCCTCAAGCGTAAATTTTAGGTGCTTATCTTTCAATAATCGTTGGTTCACTATAGCGAAGACACCCTCAAACATTGGCTCGGGAAAGTGCTGCCCCCATGGGCCCGCAGCAGCGATCAGCTCAGCACTATTTAAGGTTAGGTCCTCCTGTGCCAGCTCGCCATCAGTCATCACGACGGGCTCCGGAGGAACGTGCTCGAGGGCCACCGCTACGGCAGTATCAAAGGCCTCCTGAAATTGATCCAAATCTTTACGACTTAGACTTAAGCCGGCGGCCATAGCGTGACCACCAAACTTACCGATTAAATCTGGATGCATCGTCGCCACATGGTCTAGCACGTCACGGATATGTACCCCAGGGATAGAACGCCCGGAACCCTTCAATTCGTCATCACCCGCATCAGCAAACACAATGGTGGGCCGGTGGTATCGTTCTCTTAGACGCGCTGCAACAATACCAACGACCCCTTGGTGAAAAGTCTTGTTGTACACACACAACCCAAACTTCAGCGTTTTATCGTCCACTTCCAAAGCGCTGAGTTGGGACAACGCCTCCTCTTGCATATTAGATTCAATGTCACGCCGCTCGCGATTGAGGTCATCCAACTGTTGCGCGAGCGGTCTAGCCTCAAAAGCACTCTCGGCCAACAAACACTCAATACCAATAGCCATGTCCTCAAGCCGCCCCGCCGCGTTTAGCCGCGGGCCAAGAATGAATCCTAGATCGCTACTGTTCAACTCACTCGAGCTGCGACCGGCAACCTCTAGCAGTGCATCGATCCCAGGGCGACCACGCCCAGCACGGATACGCGCCAGACCCGCAGCCACCAAAATACGATTGTTACGATCAAGTGGCACAACATCAGCGACAGTACCAAGAGCGACTAAATCGAGCGCATCACCCAGATTAGGCACGGCCATACCGCAGTGCTCAAACCAATCTCGATTACGAAGTTCAGCGCGCAGGGCGGTGAGCACATAGAACATGACACCCACCCCTGCAAGAGACTT
>ENA-OREB01001416-OREB01001416.1-marine-metagenome-genome-assembly--contig:-NODE-1416-length-11724-cov-2.581094_pt1 | contig 11724 bp, 8 predicted proteins | sample MGYA00248625_ERZ508552 | MGnify/ENA primary metagenome ERZ508552 (study PRJEB26219, sample SAMN06267888) | marine metagenome | isolation source: Monterey Bay, California, USA | place: USA:Monterey Bay...
GAAAGGTTAAACGATTTGGTAGAAAATTAGATGAACGTGAGGCTAAATTGTTAAACAATCTCCTTCAATCAAAAATGAAATTATTTAGTAAATAAAGATTATGTACGGAAAATTAAAAGAACACCTAACGTCTGAATTGACGCAAATCGAGAATAATGGCTTGCTAAAGCGAGAAAGGGTAATAACCTCCCCTCAAGGTGCAGAAGTTAAAATTAGCACCGGTGAAGACGTTGTTATTATGTGTGCCAATAACTATTTGGGTCTTTCTTCTCACCCCGATGTAATTCAGGCCTCAAAGGATGCGCTTGATTCACATGGATTTGGCATGAGTTCAGTACGATTTATATGTGGGACCCAAGATTTACATAAAAATCTAGAACAAAAGATCGCAGAATTTTATGGTACCGAGGATACTATTTTATATGCTGCAGCATTCGATGCAAATGGAGGATTGTTTGAACCATTATTTGGAAAAGAGGATGCGATTATTTCGGATGAATTGAATCACGCCTCAATTATTGATGGTGTGCGTCTTTGCAAAGCACAGCGCTATAGATATAAACATTCTGATATGTCAGATTTGGAAGCACAGCTTAAAGCTGCACAAGACCAAAGGTTTAGAATTATTGTTACTGATGGTGTATTTTCAATGGATGGTGATATTGCTAAAATGGATGAGATTTGCGATTTAGCGGATAAATATGATGCGCTTGTCATGACAGATGAATGTCATTCTGCAGGTTTTATAGGAAAAACAGGTAGAGGCGTTCCTGAGTATTGTGACGTTCTTGATCGTGTTGATATCATTACCGGTACACTTGGAAAGGCGCTGGGTGGCGCTATGGGTGGATATACTACTGGTAAAAAAGAAGTCATAGAGATGCTACGCCAAAAATCAAGACCTTATTTATTTTCAAATTCGTTGGCGCCGTCCATTGTAGGTGCTTCTTTAAAAGTTTTTGATCTTTTGAGTGGTTCAACCGCACTTAGAGATAAATTAGAGGAGAATACTAAATATTTTAAGACGAAGATAATCGCAGCAGGTTTTGATATTAAAAAAGGGGATTCTCCTATAGTTCCTATTATGCTTTATGATGCGGCACTTTCTCAAAAATTTGCAGATGGTCTTTTAAAAGAAGGAATTTATGCCATAGGATTCTTTTATCCAGTAGTTGCAAAAGGTGCAGCTAGAATTCGAACACAAATATCTGCGGCTCATTCAATAGCTGATTTAGATAGAGCTATTGCTGCTTTTATAAAAGTTGGTAAATCACTTGATGTAATCTCCTGATTTTTTTATTTTTGAATTGCAAAATCATGAAGGCGCTGCTTAATAAATATCTTTCTTTCTTTTGCCTGATTTTGTTTTCATTTCAGGTTCTATTTTCTTTTGTCAACTCTCAGGGTAATGATTTAGAATCGAAGCTAACATGGACCATTTCTCATTTGATGCCTTCTTCTGATAGTCAAAACGATTCGGATACTGAGAAAAATAGCCATGACCCGGAAGAGAATGAGGAAAGCGAAGAAAATCAGGAGAGCGAGGAGAGCGAAGAGAATGAGAAGGGTAAGGAGCTAGAACTTTTATATGGTGCTTCAGATCCTTCTAAATATCAACAGTTACAGGATTCTCCTGAATACTTTTATTTATTAAAGTCATCCGAGGGTATTCTCGAAGAACAATTTTCGCCTCCTGAGTGTAGAGTATAAATACAAGACTTCGATCTTTTTTTAAACTTTATAATCAATTCATGAATAAAAATATTTTTAAACATTGGCAACAAGACCTACCCGCTAGTATTGTTGTCTTTTTTGTAGCCGTACCACTTTGTTTAGGTATCGCGCTCGCAAGTGGGGCTCCACTCTTTTCTGGCTTAATTGCTGGTATTATAGGAGGTATTATCGTTGGTACAATAAGTGATTCATCTCTAGGTGTAAGTGGGCCTGCTGCAGGCCTTGCCATTATCGTTTTGAATGCAATTCAGGAGCTAGGAGCTTTTGAGATTTTCTTAGTAGCGGTTGTAATTGGGGGAGTATTCCAAATAATATTGGGATTACTTAGAGGCGGTTTAATAGGTTTTTACTTTCCGTCATCCGTAATAAAAGGAATGTTAGCTGCGATAGGTATCATTATTTTTATCAAACAAATTCCTCACGCCTTCGGTTATGATTCTGACTATGAGGGAGATTTGACCTTTCAACAAGTAGATGGTCAGAACACTTTTTCAGAGCTTGTAAATATGATAGATTATGTTTCTGTCAGCTCAATGCTTGTGGCCTTTATTTCACTTACCATTTTATTACTTTGGGATATTGTGTTGGTGAAACGGAGTAAGTTTTTCAAAGTCGTTCCAGGCCCACTCGTAGCAGTGGTTTTTGGGATTCTTTATGAGGTTATAACCTCAACGTATTTCCCTGGTATGAGTATTAAAGGAGAACACCTTGTGAGCGTTCCTACATCAGCTAATTTTAGTGAATTCTTAACAAACTTTACAACCCCTGATTTTGCCCATGTTTCAAATCCAAATGTTTGGATTACTGGTGTCACTATAGCCGTGGTAGCCAGTCTAGAGACTTTACTTTGTGTAGATGCAACAGATAAGCTTGATCCTGATAAGGGAACAACCAGTACTAATAAAGAGCTTATTGCGCAAGGTACAGGTAATATAGTTTCGGGTTTGATTGGTGGACTTCCTATTACTCAAGTAATTGTACGAAGCTCTGCAAATATTCAGTCAGGCGGTAAAACAAAACTCGCTGCAATTTTACATGGTCTTTTTATCCTCATTTGTGTGAGCTTTATTCCATTTGTTCTGAATCTTATACCTCTAGCCGTTTTGGCGAGTATATTGTTTATTGTTGGTTTTAAATTAGCAAAACCAGCTTTGTTTATATCTATGTTTAAACTGGGGTGGAAGCAATCCATACCATTCCTAGTAACTGTCGCAGGTGTAGTTTTCATTGACCTTCTCAAGGGGATTTCGTTGGGTATGCTGGTTGCCATATTAACGATCATTCCATCTAAACTTTCAGAAGCATTTTCAATAGTTGAAGAGCATGTGGATGGCGTCAAAAAAATAAAGATGGTCTTTACAGAAAAGCTAACCTTTTTTAACAAGCGTTCGGTATTCAGAACTTTGGAGGGAATTGAGAGGGGGGCCGAGCTCACAATTGATATGACACAGTCTAAATACGTTGATAGTGATGTTGTGGAGATTATAGATGAATTTGCAGCAAGTGCCAAAGAAAAAGAAATTCAGGTTTCATTATTAAAATAATATTATGTCTACAATTACAAAAGAAATGCAGGAAGGCATCTCTCCTGATCAAGCAATAGAGATGTTGAAAGAAGGAAACCAAAGGTTTTTGAATAAAAATGAGATCTCTAGGGATTTACATGCACAAGTAAAGGCAACAAGTGGTGGTCAAAACCCTTATGCAGCAGTCTTAAGCTGTATTGATTCACGAGTACCTGTCGAATTGGCATTCGATCAAGGAATTGGTGATATCTTTAGTGCAAGAGTCGCGGGAAATATTATCAATGAGGACATTCTCGGGTCCATTGAGTATGCATGTGGAGTTGCAGGTTCAAAAGCGATTTTGGTTCTTGGGCATACCAAATGCGGTGCCGTTACTGCCGCATGTCAAGGTGTTGAACTTGGAAATATTACAGCTTTGTTGAGTAAAGTAAAACCTGCAATAAAAGAAGTTGAAGAACGCACTGGAGAAATTGAAGTAGAAGAAGTGACGAAATCAAACGTTCAGCAATCTATTGTTGAAATTCGAGAAAAAAGCACCCTACTATCTGATCTCGAAAAAGAAGGAAAGATTAAAATTGTTGGAGCTATTTATCATGTAGAAGACGGAAGAGTAACGTTTTTATAATAGCAATTATTATTATTAATAAGGGAGTTCTAATTAGAACTCCTTTTTGATTCGTAATACTAAGAGTCTTTTTAGAGTGGTTCTTCAATTCGTAAAACTGAGTCAATATTTCTTATATTTATCAAGTGCATATAGAACAATTAGATATGATCACCCTTCACAAGCGAATACTTTGCTTTTTTTTCTTGTTATTTACAATGAACATCACTGCACAAGTTACCATTTCTGGAAAGCTTATAGATGACTATACAGGCGTACCCATGGATGGTGCAAAAATCAAGGTTAAAGGTTTGAATGCTGGTGCTTTTACTGATGATAAAGGTTCTTTTACCATATCAATTCAAGCGCAGCTTCCTGTGACATTAATCAGTTCTTATTTGGGATATACTGATGTCGAAACAACAATTGATAACACCTCTGAACCCATTGTGATTCGCCTATCAACGGATAAAACGTTAAACCTTGAAGAGATTAATGTAAGAAGCTTTGCAAGCGATAAAGAAAAAGAATCGGCATTATCTATCGAAACCATGTCTTTAAGCGACATACAGCAAACACCATCTACTGACTTTTATGAGGGGTTAAGCCATATGAAGGGTGTGGATTTGACATCAGCAAGTCTTGGCTTTAAGGTCGTGAATACACGAGGTTTTAACAGTACTTCCCCGGTTAGAACACTTCAAATAATTGATGGTGTAGATAATGCTTCTCCCGGATTAAATTTTGCTTTAGGAAATTTTTTAGGTGCCTCAGAATTAGATTTGATGAAAGTTGAAGTGATCTCCGGTGCCAGCTCGGCATTCTTTGGGCCAAATGCCTTTAATGGCGTGATCAGTATGTATACTAAAAACCCATTTAAGTTTCAAGGGTTTAGTGCGAGCGTTAAAGGTGGTGAGCGACTACTTAATGAGTATTCATTTCGATATGCCAAGGCCTTTCAAAACAAAGCGGGAGAAGATAAATTCGCTTTCAAGGTTAATTTTTCCTACTTGTCAGCCAATGACTGGGAAGCCAACAATTCAAGTCCTGTCGAGGGATTGGATACAGATAGAAACAACCCTGGTGGATATGACGCCGTAAACAAATATGGAGATGAAAATTTATCACCAAATATCAATAATGCTTTGGATAATCAAGCAAAATGGCAAACACCTGGTTTAGGCCGTTGGCACAGAACAGGTTACTGGGAGAGAGACATTGTTGATTACGACACAAAGAACTTAAAGGCATCTGCGGCACTTCATTATCTGATTAACCCGGATTTAGAGGTGGTTCTAGCTTCAAATTTCGGAACCGGAACAACGGTTTATCAAGGTGATAATAGATTTAGTTTAAAAGACATTTTATTTTTTCAAAACAGATTAGAACTAAGAAAGAAGAATGACTTTTTTATAAGGGCATACGCGACAAATGAGGACGCCGGAAATTCTTATGATGCAGTTTTGACAGCATTTCTTTTACAGGATGCGGCTGGTGAAGATTGGGACTGGAGTGAAAGGTATCGTCAATATTGGTCTTCAAATGTAGTTGATCGGGTAAGAGCTTTGGATGAAAACGTAGTTTGGGAACCACAATTAGGAGTCCCATTTGACATCGATGCTATTGATGCGGTTGTTTCTGCCAATCCTGACTCCATGTATGTTTGGCATCAGGAAGCAGCAAATTACGCAAACAGCGAATACGAAAATTGGAGTATGTCAGATTTCTATGAACCAGGAACGGTACGATTTGATTCTCTTTTAAATGACATAACAAGTAAAACCTCTTTTTTAGAGGGGGGATCAAGGATTCAAGATCAATCGGCCTTGTATCATTTACATGGAGAAAAAATATTTAACACCGATTTCGCGAAGATTACTATTGGTGGTAATGGTCGAATCTATAATCCCAGATCTCAAGGGTCTTTATTTAGTGATACCAGCGGTGTAACGATAGTAAATAAAGAATTTGGAGTTTATGGTGGTATTGAAAAAAAGTTTGATGATGAAAAATGGATAGCAAAAGCGACCATTCGTCTTGACAAAAATGAAAATTTCAATTTCTTGCCTTCACCTGCAGTCTCATTGATTTGGCAACCTAATAAAAAACATACCTTGCGAGGTACTTTTTCAGCTGCAATAAGAAATCCTACTTTACTCAATCAATACATGTATTACAATGTCGGTAGGGCCAAGTTGGTTGGAAATATTGAAGGATATGATTCATTGGTAACCATCGAATCTTTAAGGGATTTCTATTATTCTGAAAATGCAGACACCCTCGATTATTTTAGTTTGGACCCGATTGAACCTGAAAAAGTAAAGTGTATCGAATTCGGTTATCGGGGGGTTCTTTTCGATAACATGTATTTAGACATGAATTACTATTTCAATTTCTACACGAATTTTATTGGGTTTGTAAATGGCGCTGATATATTTGTTCAGCCTTTAGGAGGAGTCTACATAAAAGACGTATACCGTATCGCAACCAACTCTAAGGAAACAATTACGACACAGGGACTTTCCGTAGGACTCAATTATTATTTAGGAGACAATTACTCTATAAATGGCAATTATTCTTGGAATGTTTTAAATAAGCAATCTGACGACCCAATTATTCCTTCTTTTAATACGCCTGCAAATAAATTTAATATTGGATTCAAAGGACGAGACCTCGCCATCAAAAATTTTAAAGGAATAGGATTCAATATCAATTACAAATGGATTCAAGGATTCATATATGAAGGATCTCCTCAATTTACAGGAAGTATTCCTACCTATGGTTTACTAGACGCTCAAGTAAATAAGCTTTTTGATAAACTGAATTTAACTTTAAAACTGGGGGCATCGAATGCTTTAAACAACCAAGTCATACAGGTATATGGAGGACCATATGTAGGTCGTATGTTATACCTTTCCTTATCTTATGACTGGAAAGATAAATAATCAAAATTATTGAGTTCTGATTTTAATCTTTATCTTAGAGCAACTTAAAAAAGAAAACATGAAAAAAATACTTTTACCTTTTATTTGTCTATTTATTTGCTTTGGATCTTCTATTGCCCAAGTAAGATATATTGACGAGGTATTTACTGAGTTTACAGTAGATAGCTCAAATGTTTATGCTGAAAACCTTACGGTTCTTGCTGCAAATGCAACGCCTCCACAACCTTATCTACCAACAGGTCAATTTGGAATACCTGCACTTGAAGTAGATGTTTATGAGCCAGTTGGTGATACGGAAACTGAAAGACCATTAGTTATAGTACTACACACAGGAACTTTCGCTCCTATAATTTATAATGGAAACCCAACAGGGTTGAGAGATGATTATGCTACGGCTGCCATGTGTCAAAGCTATGCCAAAAGAGGTTATGTAGCTGCAAATGTTGAATATCGTTTGGGATGGAATCCTGCAGCTCAAACTCAATCAGAAAGAGCAGCAAGTCTAATGAAAGCGGTTTATCGAGCGATTCAAGATACGAAGTCGGCGGTTCGATTCTTTAGAAATGATTATGAAAATGGAAATACTTGGGGTATTGATACTTCTCGAATTATTCTTTCTGGTCAAGGCTCAGGAGGCTGGGTAGCACTTGGTTATGCAACTGTGGACAAGTTGGCGGAAATACAGTTGTCTAAATTTTTAGACTTATCTGATCCCGCTAACCCTGTTGCACTCATTGACACAGCTGAAATCGGTGACTGGGACGGTTACGGAGGACTTTACAATGTGGAAAGCAACCTAGGTTATTCAAATGACATCCATATGGTATGTAGTATGGGCGGTGGAATTGGAGACTTGAGCTGGCTAGAAGCCGGAGATGTTCCTATGTGTGCTGTTCATTGTCCTACTGATCCAGTTGCAATCTATACTACTGGAGATGTTGCGGTTGCGGCAGCTGGTGTAATCACCACAGATATTTCTGGGAGCTACGATGTAATGACGAAAGCAAATAGTTTAGGGAATAATGACGTATTAGATCCAATAAATGCTGGAGGAGATGCATACACATTGGCAGCGCAAGCGGCGTCTGCGAATGCTCAAGGAATGTCAGATTATGGAGGTACAGTTGTTGGAGCTCCAGTAGATAATGTATTCCCGTTTGTAACTCAAAATCCATTTGAGGCTTCTCCATGGGATTTATGGGATTCTACCACTACAGTTTATATAGCTTCTGTCGTACTGGGATTGCCAGCACAAGCGGGTATCGATGCCCACATGTCGGCAATAGCACAAAATCCGGACATGAGTCCAGTAAAAGCCAATGCTTATATAGATTCAACAATGGGTTATTTTTGTAGAAGAATTGTTAGAGCAACAAACCTTGATGGTCAAAACAGTATTGACGAAATGAGTCAATTGGAAAGCTCAATTGATATTTATCCTAATCCAGCATCACAATCAATTACAATTGGTTCTAAAGAAGGATTAATAAATACCATCGAAATGTATTCGGCAACAGGCGAATTGGTCAGAATTGCTTCAAATCTTTCTTCAAATAAAATTTTACTTAGTAACTTAAATTTGAAAGAGGGTCTTTACATGTGTACTGTTGAAATCAACGGTCAACGAGTAACAAAAAGAGTTGTGATACATTAATTCTATTTAAGAACAACATTTAAAGCGCTCTTAGTAGCGCTTTTTTTTGTACCTTTTAAATTGACTATAAACATCAAACAGATGAAGAAAATTTTTGGCCTCATCTTTCTTATTTTGATTCTTTGGGCCTGTTCCACCATATATAACTATAAATCAAGCTATCATGCCCCATAGAAATCTAAAACCGTAGTTCCAATAATTATAAATAAAAATTTTGGAGCCCCCCAAGCATAAAAGAATATACTCGCAAATAGAATGAGATAGTTTTTATATTTTCGATCAATAAAATGATACACTAATAAAAATAACGGCAGAAAATAGAGTAGAAATATTATAGAGCTAAAAACCATTTATTAATGATTATTCACTTTCAAAAACACGTTCAAACGAACCATCGCTATAAATATAAATGAGCGGAGTATTTGGTTTAACTATGGTTTCTCTTCCTAGAACATCAATAATCTTCAATAATTCTTTGTTTTGTATAGAAAGCTCAGGGATATTCGTAACTCCACATTCGGGAACAATACTACTAATTGGATTTAAGGATAGAGCATAATCATAAAGCTCATCACAAATGTAAAGGTTTGTCCCACCTCCATTGGAAAGTACGCATAACCCAATATTTGATTCCGGATCGACATACATGTCTGTTGAAACACCAAGTTCACCTCCATTGTGACCCCAGAGTAAAGTTTCACCTCCACTGTGATAGAGTAACTCTTTATACCAATTCAACCCTTGTTTACTTTCAATCGAAGGAATTTGTGGTGTCCACATTTCACTGACAGATGAGGGAGATAATATGGCATTACTTCCCAAAGTCCCTCCATTTAAAAATGCAATCATGTAATTTGCCAGGTCCCTAATGGAACTTCTTAATTGACCGTCAGGATAATCGGCAAATCCATAATGTGGATTCGCAGTATAATTCCCATTGGAATAGGAATAGGGTCTTGCCACCTCATTAGAGTCAAGATCCGACATGTGCCATGCTGTTTTTTCCATGCAAAGGGGTTCGAAAATATGCTCATCACAATAGTCATCAAAAGGCATTGAACTTACAATTTCCGTGATATAGCCATTGAGTGCAGTAGCCATATTCGAATAGTTGAAGACTGTTCCTGGAGCAGCACTAAGAAAATTTTCATTGGCATTGTAATTTGCGCCAGCTACGGTAAAGTAATCTTGCATGCAGGCCTCTAGACTCATGGTTGGATCGGGATATCCATAATAATTACTCATGGCGGACCAATTGTCTTTAATTGAAGATGAATGTGTCATGAGCTGTTGAATCGTCATTGGTGTCGTACTTTGCACAGGGTGATTTAATGGCCAAGGCAAATATTCGTTGATGTCATTATTGAGCTGCAACATGCCATCTTCTTTGAGTTGCATGGTGGCCGTTCCGGTAAATAGTTTTGACATTGATGCCAATAAAAATTGAGTGTTGTCTGTCACTGGAATTCCATTTTCTATATCAGCAAACCCGTAACATTGCAACCAGACAATTTCACCATTTTTCACAATGACGGTGGCCATTCCGGGAAAGTGCTCTGCTTCCATTTCATCCATAATGTACTCATCCAGAGGTACACTCGGATTTGGGTTTTGACCTAAACAAATTGCCGTTTGCAGGATCATAAATAAAACAATCAATTTTTTCATAGTTTATATATTCTAGATGATAGTTTCTTTTTCATTTCAGTTATTATTTTGAAATCAAAAAAGTGGCTCCACCAGGAATCGAACCTGGATCTAAAGTTTAGGAAACTTCTATTCTATCCATTGAACTATGGAGCCGTTGGGCAAAAGTATCTATTTTCTCAAAAATTTTTCTAATACAAGCCAAGTTTCTTCTGATGTTTTATCCCATGAGAAATCTTTAACTCTTTCTTTGCCATTTTCAACCAACTCTTTTCTAAGATCTGAATCTTCATTGAGTCTGGACATTTGAGAAGCCATCTCTTCGACATTAAATGGGTCAAAATATATGGCTGCGTTACCTGCAATTTCTGGAAGACATGTTTTGTTACTCGATACAATGGGAACGCCACTTTTCATTGCTTCAACTAGAGGTATGCCAAAACCTTCAAAGTATGGCGGATAAACAAGAGCAAAAGAGCTACCCATTATTTTTGCCAAATCACTAGAATTTACATGACCCGTAAAAGTCACAAATTCTTGTATTTCAGCAGGAATATGAATGGATTGATTGCGCCACATATTGCTTCCCACGATGACCAAATGATATTCTGTATACTTTTTGTGATATAAAGAAAAAGCTTGGAGTAATCGTTCTACATTTTTTCTGGGATGAATTGACCCAACAAAAACAAAAAAAGGTCGACCACAAGCAAATTTGGTTCGTATTTCATTCTTTTCGTCTAGACTGATCAACGAGAAGTGATCACAAGCACCATTGTATATAGTACTTACCTTTTCAGAAGGCAGATCGTAAGATTTAATGATGTCATTTTTAGAGAATTGGGATACGCTAATGATATGATCCGCTTTTTTTGCAAATCGAGGATAATAAATGCGATAATAATTTCTTACAAACCAAGGTAAATCTTTAGGATTGTGTTCAAAATTCAAATCATGGATCGTAATTATCTGCGGGGTGTTGGTTCTGAGATTACAAATTCCATCAGGGGACCAAAACAAATCGATATTGTATTTAGCCAGAGCCCTCTTTAGTGAGATGCTCCCCCAAATCACATTGAGTATCGGATGTCTTGTAACCGGACCAACAACAACGGCATGAACATTCTTGCTGAAAATGTATTCCTCCGAAAAAGGTCTGTCGAAAAATAGATAAAATTGATGTTCAGGGTGGTTTTTACAGATTCTTTTACAAATCTCAAGAGTATAATTACCGAAACCTTCTAGCTTATTAGAAAGGAGATGTCTACAATTGATTGCTATGTTCACGTCTAAAATTGATGTATGTAATTGTCTTTTTTTTCTTTGCCAATTGTTGTTTCAGGGCCATGTCCACAATATACAATGGTATCTTCTGGAAGCTGAAACATGACGTCAAAAATAGAGTTTTTTAACGTTTCTAAGTCTCCTCCTGGTAAATCTACTCTTCCAAAGCTGCCATTAAAGAGAACATCTCCATTAATAACAAACTTATTTTCTTGATTATACAGGATTACATGACCTGGAGCATGACCAGGCGTATGATGAATTTTGAATTTCATTAAACCAAATGAAATTTCTGAATTGTGAATGAGGTAATCATCAGGATCTGGGGAT
>ENA-OREB01001429-OREB01001429.1-marine-metagenome-genome-assembly--contig:-NODE-1429-length-11648-cov-3.303085_pt1 | contig 11648 bp, 6 predicted proteins | sample MGYA00248625_ERZ508552 | MGnify/ENA primary metagenome ERZ508552 (study PRJEB26219, sample SAMN06267888) | marine metagenome | isolation source: Monterey Bay, California, USA | place: USA:Monterey Bay...
TTGGAAAATTCCTTAGAACTTTCAAGTTGCGCTGCAGCTTTTGTCGGACCAAATATAGCTAAATTATTTTTCTTAAATTCATTAACGATGCCAATGGCAAGAGGTGCTTCTGGGCCTACTACAGTTAAGTCAATTTTTTGTTTACTAAGCGTTTCGGCTATCTGCTTGTTGCTGGTCAGCAACACCACCGAGGCAGAAGAACCGACGAATGGCCCACTGGTTACAACCCCCAGTACCCCCGCGACAACAATAAATAATTCCGGCAAGAATGCTCAGGACGATAGAAAAGCAAAAGTTCCGAAAGGAGTTGATGTTTACATGGGGCGACGCGTTGCTCAAACCATGCACTACCTCGGAGCGGAATGGCTCATTCGAAATGAACGCGAGCGCGAAGAACGCTGCTCGCTGATGCTTGCCAACCTTGGCATCCGTAAAGGCATGACGATCTGTGACATGGGCTGCGGAAATGGATTTCACTCGCTTGCGATGGCGAAAATGACTGGCAAAAATGGGTTGGTTTTAGGTGTCGATGTCCAACCTGAGATGCTTGGTTTTTTACGTGAACGAATGGAGTCAGAGGGACTCGAGAATGTCGTTCCAATTCTCGGCTCATTCCACAATCCTCATCTCCCCCCGAACACCGTTGACCTCTTACTTATGGTGGACGTCTATCATGAGTTTTCGCACCCAAAAGAAATGCTCGCCTCAATTCGCAAAAGCTTAAAACCGGATGGGCTTGTCGTACTCGTAGAATACCGCGAAGAAGATCCCAAAGTTCCGATTAAGCCACTTCACAAGATGAGTAAAAGGCAGGTCAACAAAGAACTCAATGCCAACGGTTTTACACTCGTCAAAGAATTTGACAAATTACCGTGGCAGCACATGATGTTTTTTGGAAAATCAGATCTGCCGTTGGATGACTAGTACTCATTCGGCAACCGGTTGGTAATCCTGGGTCAGGATAAACAGGCTCAATATGACGCTTCGGAAAAGAATTTGGTTTTTAAATCAATTTCTTTTCGCCAACCGTCCAGCTCGACCGCGGTATTAACCAATAAAGCCTTGGCTTTCACTTCCTCGCCTTGCCGAAAATAAGATTCGACATCTTTTTCTAAATCCGAATTTTTCGTTCGACTCAATGTTGCTGACTTAGCTTCTTCGAATTCTTTTGCCACACTCTGGTCGTTTGGATTCATCGCGATGTAGGTGCGACCGGCAATATCCATCATCCGGTACGACTTCTCAAGCTTCATTACTGCATTCCGATAGTAAACAACCTCTGCCAACTGCTCGTAATCCGTGGAAAGTATTTCACGAGCCTTCATTAATCGGTTGAAGTTTACTGCGACCAACACCGTCACGAGCAAAAAACCACCAATCATCCCAAACATCACCACTCGCCGGGTGCGTGACACCTTTCTACTGGCAAGTTGAAACTGGGGCGTAAAATCCTGCTGGTTATCCTTCGACGGCTGCCCCAACAGACTTTTTTCACCCGATGTTTTTAGAGACGGGATCGAAAATTCGAAATCGCCAACATCTGACCGATCTTCCTTTTCAGCGGGTGTGACAGTTACTTTCTGTAACTCATTCGCCGCCCCTAAAGCTTCCTTCCCCGAATTCAAATCGCCAGAATGGCTCTCCACCAAAGGTCCCGAAGGAGCCACCACTTTAGGAACGATCTCGACGCTATCGCATTTTGTGCAGCGCACACGCCGGCCAACAATTTGCTCATCGGCTTTCAGCTTCTTCCCGCAATTTTTGCAACGAAAACGAATCATCCAAATCTCAACTGCGTGGTTGATTTTATTTTTGCCCAGATTCTAACGTGTTCCCTTGTTTCTTCCTAAGCTAATTCCAGCTCAAAAAATTCCGCTGATTATTCCCGATCTTGCGAATTAATTGATTCAGCCTCACCCCTCACCCATTTACCGGTAAACAAATTGCAGGTGGGTTCAATGGGAAAACCAAAACACTCGAATCAATCAGGCCAAAATCGATTTTGCCACATTTCCATGCACATCTGTCAACCGATAATCCCGACCTTGAAATCGATAGGTTAATGCTTCATGGTTGATCCCCAATGTATGCAGTAACGTCGCATTGAGGTCGTGGACATGCATTGGATCGCGAGTAATGTTGTAACACCAGTCGTCTGTCTCTCCGTAACGGAACCCCTGTTTGATCCCTCCACCAGCCATCCAAATTGAGAAACAACGCGGGTGATGGTCGCGTCCAAAGTTACTTTCATTGCCACCTTGGCGATAAACCGTCCTTCCAAACTCTCCACCCCAAATCACCAATGTATCTTCTAGCATTCCTCGGGCTTTAAGATCCATAATCAATGCCGCCGACCCCTGATCAACCTCTTTCGCAATCTTTCGATGGCGTGAAGGAAGGCCGGAGTGATGATCCCAGCCGCGATGATAGATTTGAATAAAGCGGACACCTTTTTCAGCCAGTCGTCTCGCCAGCAAACAATTGGCAGCATGCGTCCCAGGAAGCTTCGCTTCGTCACCGTACAACTTAAAAGTTGACTCGGGTTCACTAGAAATATCTGTCAAATCCGGAACCGATGTTTGCATGCGATAGGCCATCTCGTAAGCCGCGACTCGTGTATCAATTTCAGGATCACCTACTTGCTGCCTATGCAGCGAATTTAAACGAGCAAGATCGTCTAACATCTTACGCTGCTGAGCAAGTGTTTCTCCCGTCGGATCCTTCAAATATAAAACTGGATTCCCCTCACTCCTCAACTTCACTCCCTGATGGTTACTCGGCAGGAATGCCGATCCCCATAAACGAGAGTAGTTTGGCTGAGCCTGAGGATCACTGTTTTTATCAAGCAGAACAACGTAGGCAGGCAAGTTCTCACTTTCTGACCCCAAACCGTAACTCGTCCAGGCACCGATTGAGGGACGCCCCGGTTGCTGATGTCCCGTTTGAAAAAAAGTAATCGCGGGATCATGATTGATCGCTTCGGTGTACATCGAATTGATGATGCAAATATCATCAGCGATTTTGTGATGGTGGGGCAGTAGATCACTGATCCACTGGCCACTTTTTCCGTGTTGCCGAAACGGGGCAATCGATTGGGCTGCAGGGAATTTTGTTTGTCCGGACGTCATCCCCGTTAACCGCTGGCCATTTCGAATCGAATCCGGCAACTCTTGCCCGTTGAGCTTACTAAGCGTTGGTTTGTGATCAAAGGTATCGATTTGCGATGGTGCCCCCGACTGGCAAAGATAGATCACTCGTTTCGCCGTGGGTGGGAAATGCACCGGACCAGGTTTCCCCGGACCATATCCCGGGCCGTTCGAAGTCGCCAATGATTTTTGCCGGTCATCTAACGCTAGTGCAGACTGTCCCGAACGCATCAACGAATAAAAAGCGGCCATCCCAATTCCAACTCGAGACGAAGCTCCGAGAAACTGGCGGCGGTTTTGGCGTTGGCAATAATCCTCAAATGGATGCATCTGCTTTAACCTTTCGTCAAAAATTCACTTAAATTCATTAACAGTCGAGCCACCTGAGTTAAGGCAGCCAGCTCGGCGCGATCCTTCACAACCGTGAGTTTAATTCCACCAACCCCCAGCGTTTGATCCGCAGCAGACAAATCCGCTTGGTATTGCTCAAGCCGCTGATAGTAAGTCTCCACGAGGACTTTGAGCTCGGCTTCCGCAGGATCCCGAGAGGTACAACACTTAAAACCGAACGCAATCTTTGACTCAATCGTGGGTCGACCTGAATCGAGCATTCGCTTCCCTAAAAAACGCGCGGCTTCGACGAATTGCGGATCATGAAGCATCACCAATGCCTGCAATGGAGTGTTGGTGGACGATCGCCGCACCACACAATACTCGCGGCTCGGTGCATCGAACGTCGACATCGACGGAGGAGGTACCGTGCGTTTCCAAAATGTATAGAGCGTTCGCCGAAGCAATTGCTCCGCCTGGGTCTGATGTGGATAAGCTCGCGAATAACCAGGTCGATTGTTGACTTCCATCCACAAGCCCTGGGGGTGATAAGGATAGACACTCGCACCCCCAATTTTATGATCAAGCAACCCGCTGACAGCAAGTGAGTTGTCCCGAATTTCCTCGGCATCGAGTCTCACTCGCGGGCCTCGCGCTAAAAAGCGATTCTCAGGATCCCATTGAAAACTGGCCTCGGTAATTCGAGACGATTGCATGTAGGTTCGTGAAGAAACCATCGTCTTTAAAATAGCTTTGACGTCCCATCCCGATTCCATGAACTCAACCGCCAGCCAATCCAGCAAATCAGGATGGCTGGGATACTCGCCCTGGGCGCCAAAATCTTCGCTGGTTTTCACAATCCCGACTCCGAACAGCCGCTGCCAAAAACGATTAATGGTAACTCGTGCAGTGAGAGGTTGTTTCGAGGACACCAGCCACTGGGCCAACCCCAATCGGTTTTGCGGCCCGTCTACACCGAGCGTCCCAAGCGTCGATGGAACTCCGGGAGTAACAGGACGTTCTTTAATCGGTTTATCATATTCCCCTCGCTCTAAAACATAGACAGGTCGAGGCTGGGGCATTTCCTGCATCACCATCGTGGCCGGTACGACCAATGCCTTTTTTAATTCCCCGCGGACCGTCTGAAGTTCTTTAACGATCTGGCGCATCTCCTTAGAACCCAATCTCATCACTAACAATTCTCTTAATCGGTTCGTTTGCTCGACGGATCGATTTGCGACGTCAATCGCCAGCAAATCCTCTAGCGGGCCAACCATGGGTGCGGCCGTTGAAGCTGAAACTCGAAATCTTCCGATTTGATGAGAGCCACCATAGCGGTGCAACATTTTAATTCGAACCGCCGTCCCACGCGGTATTGGCGTCTCTAAACTGTAGATCGCCAGCCGATTATCAGGACGAACATTTCCGTCAACCGCCCACCCCGTCGCGTCAACACGTCCGTCAATTGTGAGATCTACCGTGTATCGTTTTTGCTCATAATCGGCACTTGCAGAAGCAATTTTCACCGGTTCATACGAATCACCATCACCCAATTTCGCCTCCACAATAAATTCAGAAAGTACATAGTTCCCATTAAAACCACGACTTGCAGAACCGTTAACCAGCGAAGGATCAACCATCGCTTCCAACCGAATTGCCTGAACAGATTGCTTTGTCTCAAAAACAAATTCGTAATCATCCTTAATGGGATTTTCCCCGACCATAAGCACGCTTTGGTCTTCCATGATTTTCGGGGTCGCTCCGCCTGAAGAGATGACATTAACCGGCGGCAAAATTTCCCAGTTGGCAACCTGCTTACGAACATCACTCTCCCATTGATTGATGGGCGCTTTTAATTCAGCCAATTTTCCTTCAAGCTTTGCTATTCGCAGTTCCAACTGGTCATGGCCTGCTTTAAGCGGCGAGGCAATCACCCGATTGGGAGCAAACCCATTAAGTCCCCGCTCAGGCACGTTGTTAAAGAATGCGTAAAACCGGTAAAAATCTTCCTGCGAAATGGGATCATATTTGTGATCATGACAACGGGCGCAAGTGAACGTCTGGCCCAACCAAACCGTCGATGCAGTCACGACTCGGTCAATGACATATTCGGTTCGATACTCTTCGTCCACCACTCCACCCTCGATCGTGATGGGGTGATTGCGGTTAAAACCAGTCGCCAATCGTGTTTGATCCGTCGCCTCCGGTAGTAAATCTCCAGCAATTTGCTCGACCGTAAATTGGTCAAATGGCATATTGGTATTGAAGGCATTAATCACCCAGTCTCGCCAAACCCATTGCTTGCGCTCGCGATCGTATTGGTAGCCGCTGGTATCCGCATACCTCGCCGAGTCCAGCCAAAATCGTGCCATTTGTTCGCCATAATGCTCGCTTGAAAGCAATCGATCAACAACTTTCCCGTAAGCAATCCTGAGAGGCGATTTGTCATTTTCAAACGCTTCAATTTCGGCAAACGAAGGTGGCAGACCTGTCAAATCAAATGTCACTCTCCGGATTAAACTGCTCCGTTCAGACACAGCTGACGGCTTGCGATTCTCCCGCATCACACGAGCCACCACAAACGCGTCGATCGCATTAAAGACATCTGCTTGATCTGGAACCTCTGGTAGCTCCGGACGTTGGGGTGTTTGATACGACCAGTGTTTCTCGTAATTGGCGCCTGCCCCAATCCACGTACGTAGAATTTCGACTTCTGCACTGGAGAGCGAGTGTTTTTGAGAGTCGGGTGGTGGCATTTTCGTATCCGGATCTGCCGTTGTCACCCTCGCAATCAACTCGCTTTCGGCCGGATTTTCAAAATCAAAAACATCAAATTCAATCGCCGAAGCACGATCGTCTAACCGTAAATCAGTTGCCTGGCCTTCCTCGCTGGCCCGATCAGGTCCGTGGCACAAAAAACAGCGATCCGAAAGGATCGGTCGCACGTCTCGATTGAATTCGACCGTGTCGTCCTGCCCGTAGCTGAGATGAAGGATTGAAATCCAACAACCAAATATGATTCCAACCATTTTCAAACTAAACATTAATTCACCAATTATGCGAACCACGGCTAATCAAACGAATCACGAAGAAAACTATTTCACCCCAAGTTCACTCGAAGCCGATTTTCGTTTCTTTTTCATCTGGTTTGCCAAATCCTCACGAACCGAGCGATATTCTGGTCGATCGGCAACATTTACAAATTCGCCCGGATCGTTTTTCAAATCGTATAGTTCCGTCCCCTTTGCTCCTTGAGCCCATTCTGTATAGCGATAACTGCCATTTCTTAGACTGGCGCCTTTACGCGTAGAAACAGAAAAAACCGTATCCTTAGTCCACAAATCTGTTTCTACATCGTTGAGAATTGGCACCATACTTTTTCCCTGAATGTATTTTGGCGGAGACAACTGACAAAGAGAACTAACGGTTGGATAGAGATCAATCAACTCACACATGTGTTGCGTTGATTTCCCATGAAACTTGCTTAACCAGGGCGCACTGAAAATAAACGGGACTCTGGTAGTCTCTTCGAACAAATGCTGCTTTTGCCATTTATGATGTTCACCCAAGTGATAACCGTGATCACTGGTAAACACAACGAGCGTTTTTTGTTTCAAATCCAGTTCATCGAGGGCATCTAACAGACGCCCCACTTGAAAATCCATGTGGCTGACGCACCCATAGTAAGCACTCAAAATACCGGGCATTTGTTCGGTTGTAATTTTTAAAGATTCGTTTGTTTTGTATGTTTTCGTCGGCTGACCCACATCCTCGAGATCATCGGCGGGCACTTCGGGCAAAACCATTTCCTGCTCAGGGTACATTCTGAAATATGCCTCGGGCGCGACTAACGGCACGTGGGGCCGCACAAATCCACAGGCGATAAAAAATGGCTCTTCCCGATGTTTCTTCATCAGTTCAATCGTCTTGGTTGCCGCCAAGCCATCGGCCATTGCCAGATCACCATCGGTCGCCTCAACCCGCTGAAATGTTTGACTCGCTTTCCAACCCGGCGAATGTTGAATCGTCTTGCCGGGCAAATTCTGCTCACCGCATTGAATATTGTAGGTCTCGCCCCATGATTGCGGATCGTCTGCAATCGCAGTCCCATCGATCACTTCCTGCGGAATTCCCATGTGGTAGATTTTCCCAACCCGGGCAACATAGTATCCGTTATTCAAAAATAATTGAGGAAGGGTAACCGCTTTAGGGCGATACTTGCGAAAGATCGTTGTGTTTTGCAAGTCGCCTGTACTGTACGGATACAGCCCATTCATCATCGACGAACGCGAGGCGCCGCAGACAGGAAACTGACAGTACATTCGATGAAAGCTAACCCCCCGGCGGGCAAGCCGATCCAGATTCGGTGTCTTGCATTGAGGATGCCCAAATCCACTAAGGGCTGTGTTCAGGTCGTCCGACATAATCAAGAGGACATTAGGGCGGGCAGGGGCTTCGTCTGCCATCAACTCAACCGGTGCCGTTAAAAACCAAATCAGACCCAAAAACATTACACCGCGACACACCATAGCCTGACCTCTTGTTACTTCGTTTGAATGGTTGATTCTAACAAATTCTTTGTTAGCGATTTTGTTTGGGCTCATGACAACAAGCCCCTTACCTAAATGGCAGAGAGAACATTAATCCCCGGAATTCTTTTTCGTCTTTCCAGGGTTAGCACGCTTTGATTTCCAGAGATTAATTTTGTCGACATCGTTTTTTGATGGAGCTCCCTCGACGCTTCTTCCAGATTCGACATCGTTTACTAATTGATCCAACAGTTTTTTCGCGACATCCGGTTGTTGACGGTAAAGATTGTCTTGCTCTCGTGGATCCTTCGCCAGATTATAAAGTTGTGCCTCCTCAGAATCAGCTCCCATATCTTTTTCTTTGGGTGAACTCCAGCCACCAGACCCTCGAGCCAGTAACAACTTCCAGTCTCCCGAACGATACGCAAAATGCCCGGATATCGAATGGTGGACTACGCCGGCGCGGTTGGATTCAATTTGATTCCCAAATAAAGCCGGTAAAAAACTGACACTATCTTCACAACTGCCCGGAGGTACCTGTACACCAAGTACTTCTACAGCCGTTCGGAAGAAATCGGTCAAACAGATCAACTGTGAACATTGTGATCCGGGAGTAACTTTCCCCGGCCATCGAACAATGAACGGAACACGATGACCGCCGTCCCAGATATCAGCCTTCGACCCTCGCATCTCACCACTTACCTTGTGCCCCTGCTCAGCCAGTCCTTTAATGTCAGCCGCCTTAGAACAGCCATTGTCACTCGTAAAAATCACAAGTGTATTTTCGCTGAAACCTTGAGCTTGAAGAGCTTTCGAAATTTCCCCAACGGCGTGATCCGTCTGCATGACAAAATCACCATAATCTCCCAGTCCACTCATCCCAACCCAACGCCCTGTTGGCACGATCGGAGTGTGGGGCGACCCAAGTGGGACGTAAAGAAAAAATGGTTTTTCCTTTCCCTTGCGAGAATTAATATAGTCGACACTCTTTTTTGTCACTCGGGGAAGAAAATTCTCAACTGGATCATGTTCAATCACTTCCCCGTTTTCAATGATTGCCTCCATACTGCGAGCATGGTGAATTCCATGAAAATAATCAAACCCTCGATGAACTGGGCCGTCAGGAATGGTCGATCCCACCGGTGGCACTGCTTTGCCTTTCGCCTTCAGGCGTTTCCCCGTTTGGGGATCGAGATACTCAAAATTTAAATGCCACTTTCCTATGATGGCAGTATCGTATCCTTGAGCTCGATAAAACCCGGCAACCGTCGGTCGATCTTCTGCAATCAAGCATGGAGAAAACCCCTGAACAACTCCTTTTTGCAACTTGGTTCGCCAACTATAACGGCCAGTCAAAAGACCGTAACGAGTCGGCGTGCACACGGAGGATCCGGAGTGAGCATCAGTGAAAATCATGCCCTCGGTGGCCAACTGATCAACGTGGGGAGTTTTTATCTTGCCGTGTTCAGGATTCAAACATTGGACATCCCCGTACCCAAGATCATCGCAAATAATAAAAACGACATTAGGCTGCTCCTGTCCGAAAGCTGGGACAGCGAGTAAGAGGAAGGCAATTATGGCGAAAGGAATTTTCATTTCACTGATTCCTTCTCGTTAATTGGCGTTTGATCCCAGAGACGATACGGATCATCCAACCTCACCATCTCCTGATAAAGCAGGGCCTCCATCTCTTTTCGTTTCTCAGCATATTTCGGATCATCGGCCAGATTCAACTGCCCGTCGGCAGGTGAATTTCCAGTCAACTTGATCACATCCGAGTGGTGATGCTGCTCAATATATTCCTCTGGATTGTCTTTCAGATTAAACAGTTGCGTCTCTCGGACTTCCCCATCGAGAACGTCGTATTTTATTAGCTTCCAGTCCCCCTTACGCACAGACCGCATGCCTGGCTTTGTTCCACCGCAATAAACGCCAAACAAAACATCCCGCACAACTTCCTGTTCGCCTTCTAGCACAGGTTTAAAACTTTTCCCCTCGTTAGTCACAGGAAATTCAGTTTCCGTCAGGTCGCACATCGTCGCTAACACATCCAACAAGTAAACATTGCCCTGACAACGTTGCCCCGCCTCAATCCCCGGCCCCTTTACGATCATGGGGACTCGCCAAGTATGCTCGTAAAGATTCTGTTTCCCCTGAAGCCCATGACGTCCGATCGCCATCCCGTGATCAGATGTGTAAAAGATGTAGGTATTATCAAGCTCGCCCATTGCCTCAAGTTTTTCGAGAACACGACCAATCTGGGTATCGATGTTTTCGCTGCATGCAAACTCGCGACCAATTTCATTCCGAATCGTTTGCTCGTCGCGATTTTTCCAAACTCCCGAGACATTCACTTCATCTCGGAGACCGGGATGACCATGGTGGAACGGATGGGCTGGTAAATAATTAGATGGCAATTCTGGCTGCGCTGGATGCGCTGGAGGCAAAGACCTAGTATCCTTATGATTTATCGCTCCGTATTTATCTAACAGGTCAGGTTTTCCATCGCGAGTGTCATGAGGATGTGAGAAGCCAAAGTAGATCAGAAATGGATCCGTTTTAGTTGCTGTCTCTCGCTGATTGAGATACTGCAACACTTGTTCGGCGTGCCAGGCACTTCCTGACTCGTCAGTTCCACCACGTTTGGTACTATCATTGCGGATTTTAAACTTTGCGTTTGCAGCCTCGAAACTATTCCCTTTCTTGCAGGTCCGAACGGTTTCGTACCCCGCTTGATTGAACACAGCCGCCATCGAAGTATTAGCCAACTCCGGTGCGGTCAACTTCTCCGTCACTACCCCTTTGCTCTTGCGGCGACGGTTGCGAGGCAGATGCCAAACGGTCCGGCCCGACATCACCATGTGTCGCGACGCGGTACAAACAGCACCTGACCACGCCCCCATGTGATACGCCCGATCAAACACCATTCCCTCACGGGCTATTTTATCAATGACCGGCGTGTCGAGTTTCGATTTAGGATTGTAAATTTTCAAATCGAACGGAGATTGATCATCCACAATGATGAATAACAAATTTGGACGCTCATCTGCCAGCGAACAAACGGGCAGGACAAGGCCTAACAGCATCGCCAAACAAACAACCTTCTTAAATAACAATGTCATCAACTTACCTTTTCATCTTCAGTGATTGAGCTCTAAGTCGGATCTGAATCCTCAATTATTTTGTGGACTTAGCCAATACGGCTCCTTAAATTGGTGGGTTGTGATGATAACACTCTGGTGAAACAAAGGCTAATAAAAAGCAAATCTAAATCTACGTTGGCAACAGAATCCAATCTTTAACGCACCAACTACGGCCTGCAAACAATTGGGCACCCTCGCCATCGACTCCCATCGACATGACTCGGCGAGGAATCAGAGAGAACACCACTCGACCTGTGGCCAAGGGAACACGCCTTACGGGCTACTGCTAGCGACCACTTGAGGTTGCCCGAGAACCGGCCTTCTTTTAAAAAACATCTCGCCTAATGCCTCCCTCAATTACGCGTCTGACGCCCTAGAATGCCTCACACCAAACTCGATATCGTCATCCCTGTTTTCAATGAGATAGAAATCATTGAACAGCTTCACGAACGGGTCGTTACCGCGTGTCGTCAAACTGGCGAATCATTCCAAGTCATTTA
>ENA-OREB01001432-OREB01001432.1-marine-metagenome-genome-assembly--contig:-NODE-1432-length-11646-cov-3.253263_pt1 | contig 11646 bp, 6 predicted proteins | sample MGYA00248625_ERZ508552 | MGnify/ENA primary metagenome ERZ508552 (study PRJEB26219, sample SAMN06267888) | marine metagenome | isolation source: Monterey Bay, California, USA | place: USA:Monterey Bay...
TGCACGGTATTTGTGACAAGCTGGTGACCCGACATCCACACATCTATTCGGATGTAGAAGCCTCCACAGAAGAAGAGGTCAAATCGAACTGGGAAAAAATCAAGCTGAAGGAAAAAGGAGAGGGAAGGAAGAGTGTCCTCGGTGGGGTTCCTTCCGGCTTGCCTTCATTGGTCAAGGCCCAGCGCATTCAGGAGAAAGTGCGCGGTGTAGGTTTTGATTGGGACCACGCTGGTCAGGTCTGGGAGAAAGTTCAAGAGGAGCTGGGAGAGCTTCAAGAAGAGGTAGAAACGAAGTCAGACCGCATGGCGGATGAGTTTGGCGACGTGATGTTTGCCCTCATCAATTATGCCCGCTTTTTGGATGTCAATCCAGACGAGGCCTTGGAACGTACAAACCGCCGTTTCAAAGCGAGGTTCGAGGAAATGGAGCACCGCATCGCGGTATCAGGCGGAGATTTGGCATCCATGCCTTTGGAGGAGATGGACCGACATTGGGATGCGGCCAAACAGGCCTTGGGGCAAGGGAAATCCTGAGCCATGGAGCGTCTGCCAATGCTGTTGTGGGGTTTGTCTCTTTTCCTGGCCGCAGGCTGCAGTGGGGAAGGAGCGGGGTGCTGGACGCCTCAAGGCGATGCGACTTCAGCATCCGTCTCTTTGGACTTGCCGATTGAAGCGGTGCAGATCGTGGACCGCATCGATGTCGAATGGTTGCCGACTGCAGGGCCGGAGGGCCCTCGGCTTACTTGGTACACGGGAGAGGGATTGATGGATGGGATGTCTGCGGATTTGCAGGATGGGACATTGTTGATTCAGGACCTCAACCGCTGCCGTTGGGTGCGCCCCCTTGATGCCGCACCTCTGGTGCGCATAGAAGGCGTGGATTGCAGGAACTGGCTGCTGGAGGGCCAAGGCAGTTTCTCGATGGCCGATACGCTGTTTGGCGGAGATTTAAGGGTGACCGGCGACGAAATGTCTGGACCGATGCAGCTGTTGTTTAATGGGGACACGCTACAGGCGCGATTGCCCAATGGTATTGGGCATTTGACGGTCAGCGGAAAGGCCCGCAGGTTGAGGGCTTTTCGGGCCGGCTTTGGTGATTTGGACGCGCGACTCTTGGAGGCCAATCAGGCCATGGTTCACCATGGAGGATTGGGAGACCTTCATTTAAATGCCTCGAATTATCTGTACTTGGAGGTTGCTGGAGCAGGCAACACCTTCCTGCATAAAGAGGCCGAAGAATCCCTCATTCAATTCCTTGACGGGGCCATGGGGACCGTTGAACCCGTGCCTTGATCAGTCGATGAGCTGGGCTTGAACGTCCGCAGCAAAGGAGGCCACCCACGCCGCATACTGCGGACCGCTGGGGTGCAGGCCGTCCGCTGCGACCCAGTTGGAGGCTGCCGGCCATTGTTGGCTGATGGGCGTGATGTTGTAGTGGGCAATGCCCGCTGCAGATGTCAGGCTGGCGCAAGCTGCATTGAAAGTGGCCAGATCTTGCGAAATAGAGCTTTGGTTGCCTTGACCAAAAGGGGTGTAGCCGTAGTCAGGTATGCTCACCACAAACACCCGGTTGGGCTGTCCGTCAGCGAGTTGCACTGCACGCTCCAACAATTGTACAAACTCGGTCTCATAGACCTCGAGTGACTGTCCTTGGTATTGATTGTTGACCCCAATGAGCAGGGAGACCAGGTCAAAAGTGGACGTGTCAATTTGCTGAGCATCCATTCCTTGAGACAGGTTTGAAGTGGTCCATCCCGTCGTCGCAATGATGTGCGCGGGTTCGAAATGGCTCTCGGGAAGCCGCAACGCCAAAGAGTCGACCAGCTGGTTTGGCCAATCGCCGGCAGAGGGGACGGACTCTCCAATGGTGTAGCTGTCGCCCAGAGCGAGGTACCGCACCGTATCCGGCGCTGCACCGTTTTCCTCTTCTGGAGGCTCAACCACCGGCGGGGCAGGCGCTGGAGAGGGCGCAACGGGCACGGGTAAGTTGGCAGAATCTTCGTCAGGGGTGCAGGCCATACACAGCATGAGCGGGATGGACAGCAAAAGGAGGCGCGACTGCATCATGCCGCAAGGAAACACATTGACGTCAATCGGACTGCAGCAGGAGCACAAGGGCCGTGCTGGCCAAAAGCCATCCCATCAAATTTCGCCGCGATGGACGCTCAGAAAAGAAGGCCATACCGGCCAAAGATGTGGCGAGGACAACGCCGAGGTTGATCATCGGAACGATGGCCGACCGCGAAAGTGGCATTTGCTCGTACGCGGACAACAAAAAGAACAGAGATCCTACGTTGATCACACCCAAGATGATGCCGCCGAGTACCGTGGCACGGTCCAGTCGCGGGGCACACCGCGGAATGGCCACCCATCTGGAAACACCAATAAAAGCTGCCATTGTAAAGGGAATGGAAGCAAAGCTCAGCCGATCGGCATCGCAAGACATGTGGGCAGGGCTCGAAAACCAGCCAAAACCCAAGTCGATGAGGCCCGACCCCACAAAAACGATGGCGGGAAGGGTCCAACTGGCCAATTCCTTGACGACTCCCGCACCTTCGGACTGTGCCTCTCGGCTTTTCTTGCTTTGGGTACTGGCCAGCCACACTGCAGGAAAAGCCAAGCCGATGGCTGCCCCTTTGTGCCAAGTAAAGGCATCCGACGGATCCAATGCGATGAACACCAACATGGGCAGGACCATGGACATTTTGGTCGCAATGGCCACAACGCCCAATCCGAGCTGCTGTGTGCATTCGCCAATCTTGCGGAACATGTACAGGAAGATCAAGCCCATGCCAGCACCGGCGAGTGAACTTGGTGCAGCCAACCTTTCTAGGGCGTGCCCGGGCCCTGCCATGGCCACGGACAACGTGGCGGCGACCATGTAATTGATGACAATGGCATCTTCAAGCCGAACATTCATTCGGGGGAACAGCCGGAAACAGCTGAACATGAGGGTGGAAACGAAGATGCAGAGTCCCAGTGCAATCATGCCGGCAAAGGAAGGGCCAAAGTGGGAGCTGGCGCATCACCAGTCCAAGCCAATGAGGCAGGGTTGACGAAATAGCGCACATGATCATCTCCAAACGGATGCGTGCCGCGCAAAGCAGCACTGCTGGGCAAGGCTGGGGCGCGCATCCCACCGCGCGTCGGATTTGACCCCGTGCACCAGCGCGCTTCGTCCCACAATCCAGATTCAAAAAAGCCCTCCAGCGTTGTGGGGCCACCTTCGACCAGTACCGAGCGGCATTCTGCTTGTTGGAGGTGGGCCAAAACAGTCTCAATGGCGCTTTTTTCAGTCGTGTTCAACCGCACCACGTGGTCCGGAAGGCCTTCTGGCCCGCCCAACACCACAGCGCCGGGATGGGCATAAACGCGTGCTTGGGGCGAAGTGCGCCCGTGGGGGTCCAGCACTACAGGAATGGGGGTGGGGCCATGGGCTTCGCGCACATCGAGCCGCGGATTGTCGGTGTCGACGGTGCCTGCTCCTACCAAGATGGCCTGTTCTTCGGCGCGCCACTGGTGGGTAAGCCTTTGCAAAGCTGGGGCTGTGATGGGCAAGCTGCCCCGTTCTTCTGCCTTTCTGGGGGGGTCGGCAAATCCATCTGCGCTGATGGCGCATTTCAGCACCACCCATGGTCGCCCCCGTTCAAGAGAAGAAAGGAAGCGGCGGTTCAGCCAGCGTCCACCGCACAGGTTGTCCATGACGGTAACTTCGATACCTGCAGTGCGCAGCCGATCGATGCCGCTGCCGGAAACCCGAGGATCTGGGTCTTGCATTCCAATGACCACCCTCTGAACTCCACGCTCAATCAACAAGGCGCTGCACGGTGGCGTGCGTCCGAAGTGATTGCAGGGTTCTAACGTGACATAGGCAGTAGAAGAGGACAACCGGGCATCAGCAGGGTCCAGTTGGTCCAAGGCATGCACTTCTGCATGCGGGCCTCCCAACTTGGCGTGCCACCCTTCTGCGATGGCCTCTCCTGCATGCACAATGACACAACCTACCCTGGGGTTTGGTGCCGTATTCCAGCGTCCGTTTTGGGCCAATTCGTGCGCCCTGTGCATCCAGCGTAGATCGGCTGCAGAACGCGTCATAAGTCAGGCTTGGGCAGCAGAGCGGCGTGCCGCAAGCAAGGTGTTCTTGAGCAGGCTCACAATGGTCATGGGGCCCACGCCGCCAGGCACAGGGGTGATCCAGCTGCATTTGGGGGCTACAGAGGCGTAATCCACATCCCCTTTGAGTCGGAAGCCCCTTTTGGCAGTGGAATCTTCAACACGGGTGATGCCCACATCGATCACAACGGCGCCTTCCTTCACCATTTCGGCCTTCACCATTCCGGGCCTGCCCACGGCTGCGACCAAGATGTCGGCTCGAAGGCAATGCGCTTGGAGGTCCTGCGTCCTGCTGTGGCACAACGTGACGGTACAGTTGCCCGGTTGGCCAGACCTGCTCAGCAACAGCGACATGGGGGTTCCCACGATGCTGGAGCGGCCAATGACAACGGCGTGCTTGCCTTCGGTCTCCACTCCTGAGCGGTCGAGCATGGTCATGATGCCTGCAGGTGTTGCGGGCACAAATCCCGGCAAGCCCAAGGCGAGGTTGCCCATGTTGGATGGATGAAACCCATCCACGTCTTTGAGCGGTGATACCGCCTCAATGACCGCTTGATCGTCAATGTGAGCGGGGAGGGGGAGCTGTACGATAAACCCATCAATGGAGGGGTCTTCGTTGAGTTGTGCGACAATCGTCAGCAGTTCTTCTTGGCCAATGTCGGCAGGCCTTTCGATCAATGTACTTTCAAAGCCCACCTGAGCGCAGCTCTTGACTTTGTGATCCACATAGGTTCTGCTCGCACCATCTTGACCCACCAAAACAGCGGCCAGATGAGGGCGCCGGTTGCCTTTGGCCACCCAATCGGCCACTTCAATGGCGATTTCCTCTTTGATTTGCTGAGACAGGCCTTTGCCGTCGAGGATGCGTGTTTCCATGGATTCTGATGGCGGGATGGTGTTCATCGCGGCATGCGCATTCCACCTTGCCCACCTGTTCTTGACATCATGCCGGAAAGTCCGCGGCGGCTTCCACCGCTCATGGCTTTCATCATTTTCTTCATTTCGCCAAATTGCTTAATCAACTGGTTGACGTCCTGCACACTGGTACCGCTTCCTTTTGCAATGCGTCCTTTGCGGCTGCCATTGAGGACGTCGGGATTTTTGCGTTCGTCAGGGGTCATCGAGCGGATGATGGCTTCGATGTGCTTAAAGGCGTCGTCATCGATGTCCACATCGCGCAAAGCCTTTCCCATTCCGGGAACCATGGCGAGCAAATCTTTGACGTTGCCCATTTTTTTGACCTGCTGAACCTGCTCTAGGAAGTCCTCAAAATCAAAGTTGTTTTTGCGGATTTTCTTCTGAAGCTTCTTCGCGCTTTCTTGGTCGAATTGCTCCTGTGCCTTCTCCACAAGGGTCACCACGTCGCCCATCCCGAGGATGCGCTGGGCCATCCTGTCAGGGTGGAAGGCCTCCAGGGCTTCGGGCTTTTCTCCAGTACCGATGAACTTCACCGGTTTGCCTGTCTCCTCGCGGATGGACAGGGCGGCACCACCTCGGGTATCGCCATCCATCTTTGTGAGGATGACACCGTCAAATGCAATGCGGTCGTGGAATGCTTGGGCTGTCTTGACCGCGTCTTGACCGGTCATGGCATCGACCACGAATAGGGTTTCTGAAGGGGTCACCGCCGCTTTGATGCGGGCGATTTCGTCCATCATATTCTCATCGACGGCCAGTCGTCCGGCGGTATCGACAATGACCACATCGTTGCCGTGGCTCCGGGCATGGCGCATGGCGGCATGGGCGATTTCGACGGGGTCCTTTTGATCGCGCTGGGTAAAGACATCGGCGCCCACCCTTTTGGCCATGACCTCGAGTTGGTCGATGGCAGCAGGCCTGTAGACGTCACAGGCCACGAGCAACGGCCGTTTGCCCATTTTGGTGCGAAGGTGGAGGGCCAGCTTCGCCGTGTGCGTTGTTTTACCGGAACCTTGCAGTCCACTCATCAAAATGACGGCGGGTTTGCCTTTGATGTTCAGCTCCGAATGAGAGCTTCCCATGAAATCAGCCAACTCTTCCTGGGTGATTTTGACCAGGAGTTGACCAGGCTTAACCGCCGTGAGAACTTCTTGACCTAAGGCTTTCTCCTTGACCCGGTTCGCGAAGCGTTTGGCTACAGTGTAATTGACATCGGCGTCGACCAGGGCACGCCTGATTTCTTTGGCGGTCTCGCCAATATTGGCTTCAGAGATGGTGGCCTCTCCGCGGATGCGTTGAAAGGCTTTTTCGAAGCGGTCGCTCAGGTTCTCAAACATGGATGTAGCAAAGGTAGCGCCCCACATGGGTCGCTTGGATAAGGCTGTGTTTCCGGTTAAATTATTCGACTAATCACAAAAATATTTCGACAAACAGCGTAAAGTATCGACGAAATGATGTAATTTAGGGGGCTTAACTGCATGAACATGCGCTTTCAACTGTACTCCCTTACTTGTTTGCTGGTCGCCATTTTTGGCACGGCAACCGCTCAGAATGCTTGTTTCGATGTCTCAGATGACGTTGCGGGCTTTCAATTGGTCGTGGAAACCCACGCTACCGATGTCCTTGACGGACTGACGACATACCGCGTCTATATGTCCACTCCGGGCACGGACGACTTCGTCTCAGCCTGCATTGGCGACAGCGTCAATCCGCTGTTCATCAATACGACGACGTCCTTTTATCAGGACCCACTCGGAGGAACGACGGCAGCATCCATCAACCCGCTGTATTACGGCCCCTTCCCGGATGCCGCATATGACAGTTGGGTCACCATTGGAATTGACGAGCAGCCCAATTTGTCCGCTGGCGAATCGGATATTTCTGTTTTGGTCGACCCCAATGTCGCCTCTTGGGAGGTGGGGTTTGGCGCAGGATCTGGGGTGGACATCAGCTCGCCCATCGGCGGGGGATGGTACATTCTCCCCAGCAGCGCCAACGGGATCTCTGGAGATGATCAGAGAGTCTTGCTCGCACAGCTCACCACCGACGGAGAGATCAGCGGACAGCTTTACATCCAAGTCTTTCCAAACGGAGACCAAGCTCAACTCATTGAGAGCACCTTCACATTTAGCCAGGTTTCCTGCGGTGTCGAAGGTTGCATGGACAGCAATGCTTGTAACTACGATGGTGCAGCCACTTCAGATGATGGTTCTTGTCAATTTGCAGCAGTCAACTTTGATTGCAATGGCGATTGCTTGACCACAGAGACGGAGTTCAACGTGGACATGTCATGCAGCGGAGAGGCTTTCTCCACGGTGCATGTGACAGGTCCATGGTGCGGTTGGTGCGGCGCAGAATCCTACAACACCTTGAGCGATGAAGACGGAGATGGCACGTACAGCGTTTCCGTTTGCATTCCTGCTGGTGATGTGGAGTACAAATACATGTTGGACAACTGGGCAACACAGGAGAACCTCATCGACGATGCCCAAGCAGGGAGTGCTTGCGCAGCCGTAACCGATGCATCCAGTTACGCCAACCGTTTGACTGCCGCAGGCACGACAACCTCCGACATCTATGGCAGCTGCCTCACTTGCGCAGAGCAGGCTGAGGCTGCATTGGGTTGTATGGACGATGATGCTGTGAATTACAACGCCACAGCCACAACCGACAATGGATCTTGCATGTACAACCTGACCTTGCAAGTGGACATGGAACAGGCCAACCTCCAAGCTGGAGATGTGGTCTATGTGAATGGCACATTCAACGAATGGTGTGGCGCTTGCAACCCCCTCTCCGATGAAGATGCCGATGGCGTTTGGACGGTCACTTTGCCTTTGGCACCGGGTTCATTTGAGTACAAGTTCACCATCAACGGATGGGATGCCCAAGAAGAGCTGGTCCCCGGTTCAGCTTGCGATTTCAATCCGGAAGACGGGTTTGCCAACCGGGGCTTTACGCTGATTGATGCGCCCGTTGTGATGCCATTGGTCTGTTACAACAGCTGCACAGAATGCGTCGATGACATCGCAGGATGCATGGACAGCACTGCTGCCAACTACAACGCTTTGGCCAACATTGACAACGGTCTTTGCCAGTTTGCAGTGACCTTCCGTGTGGACATGGGCAACTTCCAAGGCACGTTTGGTATGGTCAATGTCAACGGCAGTTTCAACAACTGGTGCGGCGATTGCAACCCGTTGACCTCAATCGGTGACGATGTGTACGAGGTAACCTTGAACATTTCCGCCGACACGATCGAGTACAAGTTTACCCTCGACGGGTGGTCGCAACAGGAAGAATTCACCCCTGGAGGTTCCTGTACGTCCACCTTGGATGGCTACACAAACCGCAGCCTGATCGTCGACGCTCCACAAGACCTTTCGACTGTTTGTTGGAACACTTGTGCCGCATGTGTTGATTTCCCCGGCTGCATGGACCAATCGGCTGTCAACTACGATGCTACAGCCCTGACTGACGACGCATCTTGCCAATACAGCATCACCTTCCAGGTGGACATGAACCAATATGGTTTGGCCCCTTCAGATGTGGTGTACCTCAACGGCACCTACAACGGCTGGTGCGGCGGTTGCAATGCCATGGACGATTCCGATGGAGATGGCATCTGGGCCTTTACAGTGGACCTCACTGAAGGCGCACAGGAATACAAGTTTACCGTCAACGGATGGTCCGCTCAAGAGATGTTCGACGGCAGCGAAGCCTGCACAACAGATCCCGCCGAATTCGTGAACCGCGTGTTGGATGTGACTGCAAACGCATCATTGGATGCCGTCTGCTGGAACAGCTGCAGTGCATGTCCAGTTTTGGGCTGTACCGACAACACCGCGTGCAACTTTGTTCCAGGTGCTGACCAAGAAGACGGCTCTTGCAATTATTGCTGTGCCGATCTCGGAAGCAACATGGAAGGCTATGGCTTGGAGCAGGAAATCGTCTCTTTTGACGGTGTCCCGGGCATGACCACCTACCGCTTTTACATCACGACACCAAACGCTACCGATGTGGTGAGCGCCGTCAGTGGAGATTCTGATGTCCCCACGTTCATTAACACCACCACCAGCTTCTATCAAGATCCGCTGGGCGGCCCATTCCCCAACAGCGTCAATCCACTGTTGTTCGATGCTTATCCTGGTCTCGAATTTGACAGCTGGGTGACCATTGGAACCGATCAAGCCCCCGATTTGGGTGCTGGAGAAGTGGCCATCGGCATGGCAGAAGCAGAAAGCTGGTCCACCGAGTTCGAAAGCGGACAAAACCTCGCCATCGATGGCTTCTTCGGAGGCGCTTGGTATGTGACAAGCGACAACAGCAACGGCATTGCCGGCGACGACAACAGGGTCCTTCTGGCCCAATTGACAACCGATGGTGAGCTCAGTGGCCAGTTCTTGGTGCAGGTGTTCCCCAATGGTTTGGGAGAAGGTTTGGGAGATTTGGTCACTTTGACCTTTGGCCCCAATATCGATTCTGACGCACCTGCGTTTGTAGACTTCCCATCTGATGTGACGGTGAGCTGCTCCGATGCACTGCCTTCCTCTGAGGTCACCGCGACCGACCAATGCTCGGATGCCACAGTGACCATGACCGAAACCACATCTGGAGACGGTTGTTTGAGCACCATTGTCCGCACCTACACAGCGACAGACCTCGCAGGCAACAACACCATCGACGTTTGGACCATCACGGTCACAGACAATGATGCTCCTGAATTTGAAGCGCCAGCAGACATTGCTGTGTTCTGTGGGGACGATCTGTCACCGGCAAACACCGGCGATGTGACTTCAGCCCAAGACTGCAGTGACTACACAGTGTCTTACAATGATGCGGGCATGTTCAACATGTCACCTTGTATCGGGGATCAAATTGCCCGGACCTGGCGCGTGATTGACGCTTGTGGAAACGAAGCGGTGGACATTCAAGTCATCACAGTAGAAGACAATGCTGCCCCCACCTTTGTGGAAGTTCCGTCCGACACGACCATCGCATGTGATGCAGCTGTGCCTGCATCCAGCGTTGTTGCTGCCGACGATTGTGGAAGTGTGAACACCAGCCAGTCAGATGCTTCAGAGGATGGCGAGTGCTTGGGTTCTTCTACCATCTACCGCACGTTCATTGCTGTCGACCCTTGTGGCAACAGCAGCACCCATGTCCAGACCATTTCAGTGGTGGATACGGTGGCGCCTGTCTTCTCCAGTGTGCCAGACGATGCAACGGTAGGGGTGTATGACGACGTAGAGGTTGTCATGGCCGAAGCTGCAGACAATTGCAGTGGTGCGACAGTGTTGTATGCTGACGAAGTCGACGGCAGCGCCAATGACTTTGCGTTGATCACACGGACCTTTACTGCAGTAGATGCCTGTGGCAATGCGTCCACAGCCACCCAGCTCATCACGGTACTGGAAGTACTCGGATGTATGGACGCCTCAGCGTGCAACTACAACGAAGTGGCCACTGCCGACGATGGAAGCTGTGATTACTGCTCCTGTGACGGCGTCTATGCCGCGACGGGTCCCTACAACCTCGACATTGATACCATTCAAGACGGCATCGATGGCATGACCACCTATCAGGTGTACATCACCCTCGAGAGCGCAGATGATTTCCTTAGCGCTGTTACTGGCAATGCGCTCACTCCAGCCTTTGTGCGCTCCAGCACCTCCTTCTATCAGGACGTTCTCGGTTCAGCCAGTGCCAACGGCATCAACCAGGCCGTGATCGATGCATTCCCTTCTGTACAATACGACAGCTGGGTATCTGTAGGACTCACTTCTTCAGCCGACCTCGCAGCGGGGGAGGGTGAGGTCTCCGTTGTGGAGGGCGAGCCTTGGATCGCCTCCTTCGAGAATGGTGAGAACATTGAGCTTTCCGGCCAATACGGTGGTGGATGGTATGCCTTGAATGGCTCCTCAAACGGCATTGCAGGAGATGACCTTGATGTTCTCGTGGCTCAATTGACCACCGATGGTGAAATCAACGGTGTGATCAACTTCCAGATGTTCCTCGGGGGAGACTCCAATTCCGACATCCGTCCTACGGTCAGTTTCTCTTCTGAGGGAATGGCATCGAGTTCGGTTTCCATCTGTGGTTGTACCAACCCTGAAGCGAGCAACTATGATGAGACAGCGGTTTATGATGATGGCTCTTGTGGCGCGGTTCCGGGATGCACATACCCCACGGCTATGAATTATAATCCGGCTGCATTGGGTGACGATGGTTCTTGTCTTTACTCTGGATGCACCGTGGATTTTTACCGCAACTACACCACGTATGCGACCGTGGACGCAGGCAACTGTTCCGATGCGCCACCTTGCCCTGATTCAAACGGAGACGGCAGCATTGGTGCCTTGGAGATTACAGATTTGTTGGTGTTCTACAATACAGATGGGGGCGGATGCGGAACTTTCAGCCCACTGAGTCCAGCTGAATTGAATGTAGAGCCTTGTGCCATGCCTGGTGTCGATTGCGGAGAGGAAGGTTGCATTTATCCTTCAGCACCCAACTTCGACCCAGGGGCCACCATAGATGATGGGTCGTGCTACTGGACAGGATGTACCGATCCATCAGCACAGAATTACCAGCCTCTGGCCAGTTTGGATGACGG
>ENA-OREB01001439-OREB01001439.1-marine-metagenome-genome-assembly--contig:-NODE-1439-length-11634-cov-2.794410_pt1 | contig 11634 bp, 11 predicted proteins | sample MGYA00248625_ERZ508552 | MGnify/ENA primary metagenome ERZ508552 (study PRJEB26219, sample SAMN06267888) | marine metagenome | isolation source: Monterey Bay, California, USA | place: USA:Monterey Bay...
CAAACCAACGCAGCACCGGCAAGCACGCCAAACAGCCCACCCATCCAGGCCGTCCCCGTTGCAGTCTTTTTCGCGACATCACAAGCAGTAACGAAACCGTGAATCTGTTTTTCGCACTGTAGATCTTTGGCCAAAATTGAAATTTTATCGGCTGGAACTCCACCCTCGATCAATTGCCCAACTGCGGACTCAGCCTCTGATATCTTATTAAACGCAGCGACAGTTACCGGCTCGCTCATGGCAGAATTCCTTTACAGCTTAAAATCAATTGAATAAATATTGTTGCCGCACAATGCCGATTCATGAAAACAGAACGGACGGCACGGGACTTTAACCGACTCTACAAAAACTTCGATCGCCGCCACTCGATCTCAGTCTAACGAAATCTCTCGTCATCGTCACGTATCCGGAAATCAATTCTCGCCCGCGACTTTTTCGGACTTCAAAAACACGCTAGAGGATAGGCCCGAGGGTCGCCAAGGTGTTATTCCAGAGCCGAATCGAAAAGGACCACTCGGCCACCATTTCCTTGGTAACTTGCTGAGAATTTTCGAGGTACTGCTGCTGCCGCTGGCGGACACTACCCGTCAATTCCTGATCATAAAACAGAATGTTATTTTCATAATTGAGTTCAAAACTTCGGCGGTCCATATTTGCAGAACCAATCAAAGTAACCTCCCCATCAAGCGTTAACGACTTGGTGTGCAAGACTCCATGCTGATATTCATAAATCTCCACTCCTGCGTCTAGCAATTCTTGGTAATAACTGCGGCTTGCCGCGGCAACAATGAACGAATCGTTCCTCGCCGGAAAAATAATCTTCGTTTTCACGCCTCGCCAGGCAGCAGCACAAAGCGCATTTTGAATCGATGAATCCGGAACATAATAAGGCGTTGTTATGGTCAACTCATGACGAGCTGCGAAAAACAACGACTCAAACATTTCTGACATCGCAGAGTTTCGAGCCGTCGGCCCTGTACCTATAACCTGAGCCGGAAACCCAGGCCTCGGGGCGGGGATGGGTTCTCGCAAGTAATGCGTCAAATCCTCATGAACGCTACTCATCCAGTCACCAACAAACAACTGCTGGTTCTGTCGCACGATTGGCCCCTCGAATCGAAGCACCGCATCCACCCATGGAGCGTATTTTGCCTTCACTAAAAACTCGGCATCGGCACAATTTTGACTACCGCAATACGTAATCGCACCATCAATCACCACAATTTTCCGGTGATTACGGAGATCCAAACGCCCAACGAGTGGACGAATCAATAAACTTCCAATCGGTAACGCCGTGGCTACATTCACTCCAGCGGAAACCATCCGCTCCCAATGCTCCGAGCGGATCATTGATCTCGAACCAAGGTCATCGACGATCGCTCGACAAGTCACCCCGCGTCCCGCAGCGCGGATTAAAGCTTCAACCATTCGCAAGCCGTTGTTATCCGGGAGCCAGATATAAAACAAAATATGTACGTGGTCAGTCGCTTTATCGATATCCGCGACCATTGCATCAATCACTGAGTTGGAATCTTTGAGCAACGCTGCCGTGTTTCCACCCAGCGGTGCAAATCCGCTGATCGACTCGCCAGTATTAAACAGGTGCTGATATTGATCAGGAATAATCGGAATTGCATTCTCTGAATCAGCCGCAACTACTTTTGCTACCGGGGGAAGTTTTGAAAGAATTTTATGAATTCTAGCAACGCGGCGATGACCGATGTTCACTTCACCAAAAAAGAGATAAGCGGCCATTCCCAAGCCAGGGACTGAGACAATGACTGCCACCCAAGCGATCCGCGAAGCCGGATCGCGGTGAGCCCGCGTCATTACCCTGAGAACCAAACACACCTCTGCCAACAAATGCAGAGCAATCCCAATCATCGTCAGGTGGGCTATTGTCATCGATATTCAACCATCTTTCGTGCGTAGGCGGTCAGTCGTCAACCTCTTAAAAAACATTCCCAAGTCGATTTCTGAAAATCAAAGTTGGGACTTATCGGGAACGACCATCAACAAATCTGCCGCAGCTCGCTGGGCCGCGGTGGTCATTGGTTCCACTTTTAAATCTTCTGTTATCTTACCGTCTCGACGAGTCACCCAATTGACCTTTCCCTTGGCCAGTAGCTCCAACTGCCAACTGTTCCCAGGGGCAATGTCGTTTTTGATACTCGAAGCGACCGCTACCGCCAATTCCGGACTGTCAACCAACAGCCCCATTTCAGTGTTTAAATTGACCGAACGAGGGTCAACGTTAAACGACCCGACAAACGTATAGCGACCGTCGAACACCATCGTTTTAGCATGCAATCCAAATTTAGTATCGTATTTCTTTAACAAAGCTGGACTGAAAAGTGCTTCTTCTGAGTGATCATCTGGTCGCATCTCGAAAAGTTCGGCCCCCGTCTTTATCATCTCCTTCCGCTGCTTTCGATAACCGACAAACGCAGACAAATGGTTATCTGATGCCATAGAATTGGTCGACAGCACGATCTTTACCCCTCTCTGGTTTGCAGCCCGCAATGCATCAAACCCACCATCAAGCAAAATCAAATAAGCACTTTGAATATAGACTTCGCTTTCGGATCGATTCATGATCTTCAAGAGTGTCTTTCCAGTTTGATCGAAGCCAAGTCGATTCTCAGGTTGCCCCTTGAGCGGCGGGACGGCATCAATTAGTAGCCGGGCATTGCCCCAGTACAACTGGTTCTTGACTGCCTCCCAGGCCGTTTCAAAATTGGCAGGCAGATCAAAAAAACCGCTCGGATAGTGATCTTGATCCGTCGCAAACTCTACTAGCTCGTCCCAAGCTTTGCGAGACTTTCCAGCATTTGGGACAGATGAAATGACATCTTCGATCGGAACCGTCCAGTCACTATTCCAATATTGATCAAACCCGGCAGCAGTAGATTCCACCACTGGCCCGACCGCCAGTAAGTCACGACATCGAAAGCAGAAAGGGCCGATATACTCAAAATATTCATTGCCGATGTTTCGGCCACCGACGATCGAATAACTACCATCAACTACAAATACCTTGTTGTGCATGCGGCGATTGAGAACCTTCAAATCCGAGGCATAGTCTAGCCATCGCATCACCAACGACTTCCCTTTGGGGCCGAACGGTTTGTAGAGACGAACCGAAACATTGGGGTGAGCTCCGAACGTCGCCAGATATCGCGGATTGGATTCCGTCATAGAGTCGTCAACCAAAACTCGCACGCGTACACCACGATCAGCTGCAGCCATAAGCCGCTGCATCATTATCTTTCCAGCTTCATCGTTCTTCCATAAAAAATATTGGGCATCAATGCTCGACTCCGCGGCATCGGCTAAGCGTGTTCGCCAAGCAAGCGCTTGGTCGCCGCGGTCGAGCAACAGAAAACCAGACTTGCCCGATTGGTTTTCCGCAGCCAAATTGGCGGTTGCTCCCAGTAACGACCGGGCTGCTGGCTTTACAGATTCAACCACGGGCTTTTCGACGGAACTGGTTTCAATTGACTTGCGGCAACTCACAACCAAAAGTAGACCAATCGCCGTCAATACCGTTGCTCGAAACACACCAATTCTTAATCTCGGAAGTCGCATCTCAACATCCTGCACTGGTTCAAACTATTGCACTTAAGACTTCCCAAAGCTTTGCGACAAAGGCCGTGCAAGACTTTGAACAAGCACAGGCTAATTTGATTGACCTACTTCGCCGCTAACGACTTTCCTCGATGGCCGCTTCCAGTCCAACCTGTCCAATCCTGCGTATTTGAAAGGCAGCGACAACTTGAATGATTCCACCGAGTAACGACAATCCGCCGAGTACCATTAAATATACTTTCGCGGTTCCCAGTGGATCCATGATTAAAATCAGACCTACGATTAGAGCCAAAATTCCACCGACTATCATCGCCCATTCTCCATTCAATTCCTTGCGAACTTGAAAACCGGTGTAAACCCCCAAGGCTCCGAAAGAAATTGCCATAAAGGCCACAACATACGCTAGAACTTTTACCGTAATCACTGCACCTGCAAGCGGGTGAGCAAAAACGAAAGCTCCGGTAACAATTTCCAACAAACCCATGATCAAACCACATCCCCATCCCGGCATGTACTTCCGACCAAGAATTGATTTGGCAGTACTGAACAAACCATCAACGAGAAAATACGCCCCTAAGAACTGAACGAGTACAATTCCAGCAATTCCAGGTTTGAAAAGAAACAAGCCCCCTAAAATGGCAAGCCCGATTCCTCTTAACAAAATTAAGAACCAGGCGTTGGAGCAAAACTCTTGAAAAGGATTATTAGCTTCTGACATTATTTTCTCCATGCATTTTTTTGCATCCTAGACAGCTAGAACGCGTTGGCTAGTACGCAGATCGACGTTGCAGGCTATCACATTTTAAATGGCCTCGAAACCTTGAGAGCGGATTTGAATTGGCGACTTCTAACAGGATTCGACAACGCTCCGGAGAACCCGCCTAACCGAAACAGTAATCACTCAAACTTGACTCATTCTCATGATCGAATGAACTTCTCAAAATAAAAATCGACCTAATGCGTAACCCACTAGAAAACCAAGAAGCAAACCCCTTTAAATTCTCGCCAACCAAACTTTCAATCTTGGTAATCGAATCTGGCATTTCGTGAGTACAGCAGTTTGAAATTAGCAACGCGCGCGTCTTTGACCTCAACAATTCAGGCTAAATCAACTTGCTACAATTCAACCTACTACAGTTCGCTAGTCGCAACGCAGATCGCGAATTCGAGAAATGCCCCGGTAACATCCAAATGTCGAAACGATTTTCTTCAGACAATGGGACACGCCTCAATTAATCGCGAAAACACAAAACCAAATGCCTCAACTTCACATAATCTAAGACTGAAAATAAGTGCCCCAAAAGCCTTCGCACTCAAACACCACCTGTAAGGAGGGTGCCGGGCAGTCAGTGTTTCAGAACTAAATGGTGCCAGCACTAAAGCACTGAGATGATAAATTTTCGCTTTTTCGCGGCAAACAGCCCCCCCAAAACTGCAATCACCGCCACGACTGGCCCCACTCGCATTGAAAAGGAAATCTCAGCTGTTTTCGTTTGATTTTCATTGTTTTGAGGGCGATGATTCTTTAACATACACGGAGATTTCCAGAACTTTCTTGGGAGACAGTTGCATGCTCTACAATTCGAAAGTGTCTTTATTCTGTTTGTTGGTTGCTTCGCTTGCTTGCAACCATAGCTTTGCAGATGTGGAAGTCAGTAAAACCGATTCCAAAACATCGGTTGCAGTTCCCAAAACGGAGAACGTGCTCCGCCAGAAAACAAGTAATCTGACCGCTCCCAATATCGGCATGGCGGTGACACAACCACGGCAATTTTCAAATCCGGTCACCCCGCCGACGCCTCGCTTGAGTTCTTCGAACCTTCAAGCCTCTGTCGCAACGAATTCGTCTTCGCCGCTCTTCGAAGATTCAAAGCAACAACGGAAATATGAGTCAGTGCTTAATGGAATTCGCAATCTTAAACTGAACGACGGCAACGAAGGCACTAGCAACGATTGGTTTGTGGTCGGCGGAGTCGTTGGAAACCAGGCAAACTTTGATGCTTTTCAGGGCGAAGAAGATGTGGCCAGGAGGGTTGTCGAATTCCTCGATCAAACCGACAACCGTTGCCAGTGGAAAATATTTTCGAGAGAGACGGATGCGTACACCGCACAAGAAAATGTTTCCAAGGTACAATCTGAGTATCAACAGTGGCGGCAGGCACAGATCAACCGCCAAAATGCCATCAGGCGATCGCAGCAGCAAGCAGCAGCCAACGCCTATCGGCGGCGTTGCTCCTCGGGAAGCGGCTGACGCTAACCGAATCATCTGCCGTTGGCAGATCTCTCAAAATGATTAAATAGCCTTCCTTCGAATTCAACAGTTCGATTGCCTTGCCTGCCTTGTTCGCATGTTCCCAAGACGCTAATTGAGTTTTTAGCCTTGGAGCATCCAAATGCTCTATATCAAGGCAGAAAACCCACGATTCCCTAAAGACTTATCACAATCAAACGTTGCCCAAGCGTACTTTTTGCAGTTAATGCGAGGTAAATAAGAGGCTTTCCGGCGTTTCGGACCTCGAGAGATCTTAGGGAGTCTGATGCCGGCCACCTTTCTTGGCTTACACGCTCAGGCTTTCGATTTACTAGCCGATTAATTCAACGTTTTGTGGGCAATCATGTCAGGAACCAAAATGACTTTTTGGATAACCACTTTTACCGTAGTGGCGTTTCTTTTTGTAGGCTGGAAACTGACTGCGAGAGGGAACTACGAGACCGCGGCTTACCAAGTAATCGACTCTGATGGCGCCTTCGAACTTCGAGATTACCCAGAAATCATGTTGGTCACGACCGACATGGCCTTGAATTCAAATGGTAACGACGGCAGCTTTGGACGCCTCTTTCAGTACATCAGCGGCGGCAACGAGGTCGGTCAAAAAGTCAAAATGACGACCCCTGTCTTTATGGAATCCGACGCAACCGGGGCAACTGGCACAATGGGTTTTGTCATTCCGCAAAAGGTAGCAGAGTCAACCATTCCTCAACCGACGGGGGCTCGTGTTGAAATTGAGAAAAGAACTGCTGGCAAGTACGCTGTGTTGCGCTTCAACGGGCGACTGAATGAACGAACTCAGGCGGACAGTGAAGCTAAGTTAATTGATTGGATTGAAGAGCAAGGTTGGGAACGAGAAAACCAGACGGAATTTGCCGGCTACGATCCCCCATGGACTCCAAAGATTTTACGGAGAAATGAAACACTAATTCGCCTTAAATAGTGCGGGATTTCGAAAGTCCACACGCACGACAACCGCAAGTAGAGCTCATAGGAATAATCGATGTTAGGATTTGGTAATAAAACAAAAAAACTCGAAAAGAGGTATCAACAACTTCTCGAGGAGGCATTTCAGCTTTCGACTTCCAATCGCGCCAAGAGCGATGAAAAGACGGCTGAAGCGGAAAAGATTCGCATCCAATTAGATGCACTAAAACAGACGGACTAGGATCTGTTTGGCGGAGTAAATCCTGCTCGAACTGCCCGCCGCTTGTGGGACAAGAACAAATCGGTCAGATGAGCGATCGCTTTGAGAAACGAGTTAATTTGCACCATGATTTTCAGTCTACTTGGAAGCAGTCCGCTTTTGAACTTTTGATTTGGTAAGTATCAGCATGTCCTCCATTAACCGCTTTTCTCTCAACCGCCCTGATTACGTTTTGACCCTCGTCGAGAAACCAGCAGGCTGGAAACCCCGAAATTACTTCGAAAAACCGCGTCAGGCGGTAATTCTGTCCCGCCATCCGGTTGCCAGCTACGCTGAGGCTCACGATGATCTTGTGCGTTGCAATCGGCTCGCCCTAAGGCATTCGTTAGGACAGTGGGCGGTGATTGAGACAGCGGGCGCTGAGTCTCACCAAGAGATCGAATAGCGATGGCGGGCTTAAGCCGGACGCAGTGATGTCACCAACCGTTCCGCTGTCATTCGCCCTGAACGCAAGGCTCCTTCTAGTGATGCCGTCTCTAAATAGTCACCGCAGAGTAGAATGTTGCCAAGCCGAGTGCTGTCGAGTTCCTTGCGATTGAAGTGCGCGGGATTTGCTGAGGGCAGGGCGTAGGGTATTGAATAAGTTTTCAGATGTTGCCATTGATCGACTGTCTTTCCAAACCAGTCTCTGGCCTGACAGACAATCTCATTTCTCAAACTGTCTTCACAATCGTCGTCTATCGCTCCCAGGCAACTGATTGAAATCAGTGACTTTCCAGCTGGAGCACACTTTGGATCGACTAGACTGGGCACGCACATATTGTTAATCGGACCGGTTCCCTCACCATTCAAGATTAGCATTGGCAGTTCGACGGGTGATTTTTCTGAACCGAAATAGAAACAGGTGACGCCGTGCGGTTCTAAAGAATCCGTTTCCAAATCGAGCAATCGGCTGACCACTCGCTCAGGACAGGCCATAACAACCCGAGATGCTGTAATCTGCTCGCCGTCTTTCATTTCAATGGTGTTTGTTTCGGGATCGATGCGCTTCACCTCAGCATTGACACGAATTGCCTCATTCGGCAGGCCAGAAGCAAGTTGCCGAGGTATCGCCTCCATCCCCCCCGATGGAATGGCTGCATCGCCTGAGGAGAACATGCGAAAAACTAGATCAAATTTACGCGTCGATGTCGCTAATTCTGGCTCTAAGAAAACGCCGCCGAGAAACGGTTTGAAAAATCGATCGATAAAACCGCTTGAGAATCCCTCTGATTTTAACCGTTCAAGCGTCGATGTTTCTGGGCGGGTGTAAAGGTCTTCGATTGCTCCACGGCAGGAGTTGATCTTCAGCCTCGCTAAACGCAACTTGTCACCGAAGGAAGCAACAGGAGACTTCAACGTCGAAAACAACTTTCGTGGCCGACGAATCGGGTCAACGAACTGATGAAATTCTCCCCGATAACGGATCAAAGCCCCAGGCTCGTAATTTCTTAGCTGGAGCGAGTCGAAATCTAAAATTTCACGTGCTTCTGGATAAGCGGTCAGCAAAATCTGAAACCCACGGTCCAGAGAAAAACCATCGACAACGTCAGTACGAATACGACCGCCGACCGCTTCAGAACATTCCAAAATCAAACTTGAAACGCCGCTGTCGTGTAGATGCTTCGCACAGGAAAGTCCAGCGACACCACCTCCAATGATAACGACTTGCGGTGACGACATTTTCTTCTACGTGTGAAACAAGTGGGACGCCTATCTAGCAAACAAATCAAAATGACTGGATTGCATCAGCATTATCAAAACAATCGGACGATTGCCCGATCTAGTTTAATTCAGTCTGAGAAATTCCCTCGGGCTGCATGAGTTCACGCAACCTGCGAATAGCCCGCAAATAACGCATCGAGGCAGCAGGTTCCGAGAGGTTCAGAATCTTACTGATTTCCTGATTTGTTAAATGTTCATAGTGCCGCATGATGATGATCTCGGAATCTCTCTCTTCCAATTGAGAAATTGAGTGTTCTATTTTTTTCGCGAGCTCTTTCTGTAACGCCGCAGCAGCAGGCGTGATCTTTGAGTCTCCCAAAAGCGAAGCCAGCTGAATTGATGATTGATCATGTCCGCCGGGAGCAAACAGTTGCTGTTCTCTGTCAACTGATCGTTTCGCTGAAACTCGGTGCCTTCGGTGCGCGTCAATGATTCGGTCTTTCGCAATCTGCCTAAGCCACAGATGAAACGGCATTACCGGAGTTTCCAGATATCGCTGGAGTCGCCGGTTTGCTTCGACGAGAACGTCCTGCACAACATCGCTAACGTCGACTCGATTTTGAACCTTCTTATCGAGTCGCATTCTCACCAAATGGTTCAGCGAATTCCGATGGCGATCCATCAGTTGGTTCACTGCGGAGTGGTCGCCGGCCTTGGCGTTCGCAATGAGTTGCTCAGTCTGAGGAGATTGGGGCCACATGGTTATCACCGAGTAAAGGGTTTAAATGTGATCGAATGGGGTTAAATTTGATCGAATCTCTGCAAACGCTAAAAAGTTGACCGATCTCGCTTCTAATCAATTGGCAGCATCGTCCATAGTTCGGGGCGGCCAACATTGCAGTGAACCGCCCGAGACAAAACTCCGAAACAAGCCCAGGAAAAAAACAGTGAGGTCCGAGCAACGTTCCAAGCGGCAGGGCCCTGTTGGGGCAGAACATCTCGGCGGCTGACACTGGGAACAGGATGGAAGATCGTTTCGATCCATCGGGGACGCGAATGTTCGCCATCCTGCATCTGACTAAACGAATCAGCTGCGTTTAAAATTAGCTCTTTCGGTGTTCCATGCTCGCTGAGCGAATGATCGATCTGCAAAGACGCGTTACGGCTCAATGTTGGAAGTGTCAACAGGCCGAGGAAGGACCAAAGCGTAAAGCCGCAAATTGTATTGGCAAAGGCGGCAACCGAATCCACACCTGCGTTGGGAAGTTGCGTGCACACTATGAAGCCTAATAAGTTCCAAACACCCGCAAATGCGAGTCCCCGATAATAACTCCCGCTGTTAAACGCAATAGCTCGCCGAGCGATCACCGTCGCTAATTCTGCTCGCGACATCGTTTCTATCCAAGCCTGAGGAATCACGATCGTTGCTCCGTTGCCGAAACCAATAATGCCTCCCGTGAAACCGACATCTCGATGTCGGACGACGATAATGTTTGGCACGAAGATTTGCCACGACTGAATCAACGTCAAGCAGTCGAGCAGTTTGTTTGAACCTGCATGCGATTCAACACGTCGAAGCCTCATGGATTGATTGCGGAGAATGAAGCAGAAGCCGATGGCGAGAACAACCATCGAAATTGCTCCGCGTAACCCCACCCATCTACCGAAAACCAAAATCAACCACGCGAAGGCAATGAACAACAGCGATTGCCCAACCGCCGCCCGAAAATAGCTAAAAAGCCAACGCCCAAAAGATTCTTCCGATTTTAAAAAACGCTTCGGAAGTCGGTAACCACCGAGAAAATCGAATGGTGCCAACCAAGCAATGAAGAGCAGAGCCAAAAAGGAAAGCTGGATCAGATCTGTCGTCCCAAAACTTGTGGATTGAGACAGCAACCGAGATGGCAATCCCATCACCAACGCAACGGTGCTAATCGTAACAAGTGACCCGACACCGCAAATCCCTAGCCAAAGCCTAGCACGGGCGTAAGTCATTGCTGTTTTGGTCATCGATGGAAGCTTTCGTTAAAAATACGCCGTGGCTCCTCTAACCGAGTAATGCGTTTGTAAAGTAACGGTTTTCTCGCTTTTCTTCGGATAAAACATCTTTAATCTGACATGCTAAATTTCCAAATTTTGTTAACTTTTGGACGGTTTTTGACCTACGCAGGTCGTAAAGCGTCCGAAACATCCCAATTCTCCCCCTGTGGTGACCACCCATTTAAAAAATCAGGGTTTTCAACCGAGAACTAGTTATGCACAAAGGTGAATCACGGTTTAGCGGCCACGTATGTGACCGAAACCGATTGGCACATTGTGCTCGAGAATTGGGAAGCGTTCCAACGTTTCGGCAAAGAGCAAGACTGGGGTACTGCCAGATCAATGCGACGTTCTCATTGATTTGTTAAATTGAGGCTGTCCTGATTCAGAAGAGCACTTGGAGTTAATCGATTTTACAAAGGTTGAACAACTCTGACGTTTAGATCGCAATTCACCTCTCCGGTTCTCCCGTTCCGGACTCAATACAAAAGAGCCTAATTACCGTACGCCCTGAATAACTACTCGGGGTTAAATCCGTTTCCCGAAGCATCTCAAATGAAAATACTACTTACAGGCGCAACCGGTTATGTTGGCGGTCGGCTTCTGCCACTCATGCTTGAGCGAGGGAGCGATGTCAGGTGCTTGACACGCCGCCCTGATGGCCTGGAAGACACTATCGGGCCGGTCGATGTCGCGGTGGGCAATTTATTAGATCCAGATTCGTTAAAAGACGCCTTGAAAGACGTCCACACCGCATTCTATTTAGTTCACTCGATGGGCTCGACTGACGACTTCGAGACAATGGACCGACGTGCCGCGGAAAACTTTGCAGCGGAATGCACGCGTCAGAATGTAAAAAAAATTATTTATATTTCTGTTGAACTGA
>ENA-OREB01001443-OREB01001443.1-marine-metagenome-genome-assembly--contig:-NODE-1443-length-11609-cov-2.317985_pt1 | contig 11609 bp, 5 predicted proteins | sample MGYA00248625_ERZ508552 | MGnify/ENA primary metagenome ERZ508552 (study PRJEB26219, sample SAMN06267888) | marine metagenome | isolation source: Monterey Bay, California, USA | place: USA:Monterey Bay...
ATGGCGTGCGGCCAAATTCACCGCCCCAAACGATGAGCGTGTCGTCCAACAGCCCACGCTGCTTGAGATCACGCAACAATCCGGCGCTCGGCTGGTCGGTGTCTTTGCATTGGGTGTACAGTTCAGTGGTCACGCTGCGGTGCTGGTCCCACCCTGCGTGCATCACCTGCACAAAGCGCGTGCCGCGTTCAATAAGCCGGCGAGCCATCAGGCAATTATACGCGAAGGTCCCGCGCTCTTTCACCTGCGGCCCATAAAGATCCAGCACGCTTTTGGGTTCGCTGGAAACATCCGTTAACTCCGGCACGCTCGTTTGCATTCGGTAGGCCATCTCATATTGCGCGATTCGTGTTTGAATATCTGGATCGCCAAATTTAGAAAACCCTTTGGCGTTGAGCTTGCCAAGTGCATCGAGCATCGCTCGCCGATCACTTCGATCGACTCCTGGAGGATTATCCAAATAGAGAACTGGCTCCGCACCAGCCCGTAGGACCACACCGCTGTGCTTACCCGGCAAAAACCCCGGCCCCCACATTCGCGAGTAGAGTGCCTGTGCATTAGAACCAGCGGGGAAGTTGGGAACCAATGAGACAAAGGCTGGAAGGTTGTTCGTCTCTGCTCCCAGACCATAAGACACCCACGAACCCATGCTTGGTTTTCCAGCCACTTCACTGCCCGTCATCACAAACGTACAAGCTGGATCATGGTTAATCGCATTGGTGTGAACCGTTTTAATGACCGCAATGTCATCGACGATTTTTGCCGTGTGCGGCAGGAGCGAACTGACCCACCGGCCACATTCTCCATGTTGCTTGAATTCGTACTTCGATGGCGCGACAGGAAATTTCGCCTGACCGCTGGTCATCGTCGTGATTCGGTCACCCAAGAAATCTTTGGGCAAATCCTTCTCGAATTGCTTCACTAAATTTGGCTTATAGTCCCACGTATCGAGTTGGGACGGGCCACCATTCATATGCAAATAAATGACGGATTTTGCTTTGGCCGGAAAATGCGGCAGACCAGGCAGCGGTGGATGCACCCGTTCTGGATCTTCCGAACCCATCGCCTGAGCGGCTAATCCGGGGCCCATCATGGACGCCATTGCGATTCCGCCCATTCGCAGTCCCACATTGCCAAAAAATTGACGACGCGTTTGCAGCAGCTGGTGTTCAAAAAGTGGGTTTTTATTATTCATCAGTTTTCTCAATTGCGAACAATCGTCTCATCGAGGTTAAGAATCAAATTAGCAACCAACGTCCACGCAGCAAGTTCGACCTCATCGACGCCAGCGGGTGGTTTGGATTCACCATACTGAATGGTTTTTTTGGCCTCCTCTGGGGCTGCCTTGTATTTGGCTTGCTGACGATGAAAGAAATCGAGCACGATCGCAGATTCTTCTTCACTTGGACGGCGGGACAAGGCCACTCGATAGGCGAACTCGATCCGGGAATCTGGAGTATCGGCCGAGGCCATCATTCTCCCAGCAAAGGCTCGGGCAGCTTCAAAGTGCTGCACATCATTTAACAACTGGAGTGCCTGCAACGGCGTATTGGTGCGGTCACGACGAATGCAAGATTGCTCACGCGGAGGTGCATCAAAATTTTCAAGCATCGGATGCGGAGCTGTCCGTTTGAAGAAGGTGTAGAGCGTTCTCCGGTAGAGATCATCGCCATTGCCTCGCTTATAGAAACGAGTATTCGACCCTCCAAACCCAATGGGTTCCCAGATGTTTGGCGGTTGGTAAGGGTTAACGCCCTTCCCTCCCATATCGTGAACCATGAGCCCGCTAACGAATAAGGTTTGATCACGAAGCTGCTCAGCATCAAGACGAAACCGCGGACCGCGTGCGAGTTGTTGATTCTCTGGATCCGCCGACCATCGCGATGGTGGAGCGATACTCTGTTGGCGGAATGTTTTGCTGGTCACCATCAATCGCATTAATTTTTTTACATCCCAACCATTCTCCTGAAATGTGACCGCCATCCAATCCAACAATTCGGGATGGGTTGGCAGTGTCCCCTGAGTACCAAAATCATGACTTGTATTCACTAGACCAACCCCGAACACTTGCTGCCAAAAACGATTGACAGCAACCCGGGAGGTCAGCGGATTCTCCGGAGCGACGATCCAGCGTGCCAGATCAAGTCGATTGGCTCGCTCACCCGCCTGCTTTAAGGCCGGAAGAACGGCGGGCGTCCCTGGCATTACAGGTTCACCCGGCGCATCGTACTCGCCTCGAATCATCACGAAACTATCTCGTGGCTTCGGCAAGTCTTTGAAGACAAATGTTGAAGGCACAGCGTTGTCATAATCAACTCGCTGTTTTTTTATCGCAGCCAATTCTGCTTTCATCGCATTAAAAGGCTCTCGCGTCGTCGAGCAGACATTGGCCACATAATAATCTCGCAAACGCTTCACTTCTTCTGGCTTGCGTTCTTTATCTGGACCTTCTTTAAGCCACTGCTTAATGTCAGCCGGAGCCCCCGGAGTATCCTTGCCCGTTTGAGCTTTTCGCCAGGCAGTCAACGAGAGCGTGGGGTTCGTGACGGGATCCAATCGCCCCACGACTCCCATGTTGTCGAAATAGGCTGTGCCGCCATGAACCGTAAACGCAAAACCATTGACTTTACTCGCGGCAGTCAGGCCGACATCGGAGGCATCAAACTCCAGTTTCACCCACTTTCCAGGTTCAGGGATTCCTCCAGCGGGAAAACGCTGCGATGTGTTCTGTGCGCCCCAGTTGATTAAATCAGCACCCCAGATCGCTCGCTGATCCCAACTGTTCGTCAGAAACTGAACCATGATCTCTTCGGGTGGATCGTTCGGGTCGAGGAACACGTTCATGAAAAACCTACCACCGTCAGGCACCGTTAGTGGCTGAGCCCCTTTGTCATAAAACGTTTGCGCGAGACCAGCACCCACCACCTTCAATGCCTTACTTCCACTGTTGACGGGTTCATCGACCAGTGCAGCGCCCGGAGCATTCACCGCAGCGCCAGCAGGAAACGCATCGTCAAACCAAACATGCGTCGTCACTTGGATCTCAGGCCGAGGCTCGAGTTCTGCCGGATCAGAGTAAGCCACGGTTGCTGCTTTTTCGTCAATCGATTTTTGTAGTGCCGCCTCTCGCTCAACAAACTCTTTGATTTTTGCATCGTAATCATCCGGCTTTACCTTCACGACTGGCCGTGTCAGCAGCGCGTTACCATCCATCGCAGGGTCCGCATTCGAATTGAAAAATGCGTACAGCGAATAAAACTCTTTTTGTGAAATCGGATCGTATTTGTGATCGTGGCAAACCGCACACCCTGCCGTCAGACCAAGCCAAGCCTGAGCCGTTGTGCTCGCTCGATCCACGGCGTAACGAAAGATGAACTCTTTCTGAATACTGCCACCTTCACCGGTCGTCACGTTACAACGATTGAATCCCGTAGCAATCATCTGATCTTGTGTTGGGTTCTCTCTTAGATCACCGGCCAGTTGGTCAATCGTGAATTGATCATAAGACAAGTTTCGGTTGAATGCTGAAACCACCCAATCTCGATAGGCCCAGGTTTGACGTTCGTTATCCAAGTGCATCCCATGCGTATCACCGTAGCGAGCAACATCGAGCCAGTAACGAGCCATCTCCTCACCATACCGAGGCGAAGCAAGGTATCGATCGACCATCGCCTCATAAGCTCCCGAAGATTGATCATTGAGAAATTGATCGACCTCTTCAATGGTTGGAGGAAGACCCGTCAACGCCATACTCACCCGCCGAATCAAAGTCGAACGATCGGCTTCTGGAGAAAAACTGAGTCCGTCACGTTTGAGTGACTTGGCAACCAAGGCATCGATGCCAGCTTCTGTTGATTTTATAGGTCGCTCGAAAGCCCAATGTTTTTGATACTCGGCACCTTGCTTGATCCAACGCCGGAGCATCTGCTTTTGGTCGTCGGTCAAAGTCTTTTTAGATTCCGGCGGCGGCATCACCACATCGGGATCTGTTTCTAGAATCCGCTGCCAAATCAAACTCTCATCCGGCTGGCCAGCGACGATGGCTGCACCATCCTCCTCTTTACCAACTGCCGTCTCCGACAGATCAAGTCGCAAATCCGCTTCTCGATTACCAGCGTCGGTACCGTGACAAGCGAAACAGTTTTCGGAAAGGATCGGACGGATGTCTCGATTGTAAGAAATTGGCGTTTCGGCTTTAGCATCGTGGGAGTCATCGAACGCGTTCGCGTCTCCTACTAAAACCAAGAAAATCAATCCCACAAAACCCGAGACAACCAACCATCTCGCTGTCTTTTGAAATGATTTAGATATTTGGAAACGACAATTTTGGGTAAGCGTTTGGTTTTCCATCTGCATTCGATTCCACTGAGTCATCAAGAGCACATCACACGGCCATCCTATCTCAGGGGGCGTTTGCCAGCTTGCAAAACAGCCGCATGTCCGTGTATATAAACATCACGAAATATACCAACCAATAGTCTACCACAGTGAAAACCTCGAGTTCAAAATCGAACGTTTCGTGCGGTATCTCGCAGAGAATTCCCCCCACGCCCTATTTTTCTTTTGCTAATTCAGCTTCGAGTGCGGCACGCTCTTTTTCGTACTTCTCTTGATTTTGCTCAATGAAAGCACGTGCTTCATCGAGTCGCCGTTTTGTATCGTCCAGCCGTAAAGCCTTTTGAACCTGGCCGCGGAATCGGCGTTTATTCTCCATCGCCTTTCCATCGAGGCTACCGATGAACTGGGCTGGCACTTCTTCCATTTTCCAATCGTCACTCCGCTGAGTGGCAAAAGGAAGATCATTGTGATCGGTCGTTTGGAGATTCCCCATCGGGTTGCGACCCCAAGCATAGCGATAGTGAATCGGTTTTGGCACGTGCGGACTGGTCAACACGATTGTCTTGCGATCCGTTTGAGGGCGGTTGTTTTTATCTTTGCCCGTCACTAACCAACTTGCTTCGGCTGGTTGAAAATGTCGATCTTCTCCTGCGATTGAGAAACCAACAATATCTCCATCGTCCACGGCCTTCACCTGAGCGTCCATCTTGAGCACAATCTGATCACCATCGATCGTCATTTCGGTAAGCATTGGTGGCTTCCATTTAATCTTTTGGTCCATGCCGTACTGCGTCGCTAACGCCCAGCGGGCAATCCGCTCTCCGACCGGAATCTTTAATTGTGGGTGATACCACGATCGCCGTTTATCAAAACTACTCGCAAAGCCAATGTTCTGATCGCCCGACTCGTAAAGATCAAGGAACGTTTTGTACTGCGCCTCGCGAATATAGATTCCATCATTGAATGTCTTTTCGAGATAGTTATCGCGATTCTGCGGAAAGCCTTCAGTACACAGTGAGATGATTCCAAAAGGTAAATCGCTATCATCAAAAGCACGCCGCCAAGCAGCAATCATCTCCCCAAAAATCTGAGAATACATCGCTGCACCCGCTGATCCAGAACCGAGGGCGTTGTTGAATCCCTGATGGAAAATTACCCCTTTCACATTCAGCCCAGAAATTGGATAGATCATACTATTGAAGCAAGTCGCTGGCCGGTTGTGATCCATCGCGGGACCAGGGCGAAGATCGGTCGGGACGGTTCGATCTTTTGGGATCGCCCTGCCCTGCTCCTCCATATTCTTCACCCAGTTGTAATGATTCTTGACCCGGTTCTCTAAATCCTTTTCAGAATCCCAGTCTGCAATTTTCTGGTCCCATTCAGAGAGAAGATTATTCACCTCGGTTGTCTTGATTTGCTTAAGCACTTCCGTCGGTGTCCACGTTTCTACCGTCGTGCCTCCCCGTGATGCATCAATCACTCCAATGGGAACCTGCGACGCCATGTGAACACGGCGAGCGAACGTGTAACCGATGGCCGAAAGATCTCGAACTGTTTCAGGCGTGCAAACATCCCAATCACCTTTGCGGTAATGGCGACCGAACCACGAACTCCATTCGTGCAAACGAGGAAATCCAGTTTTTTCAGTCGGACCATTTTGAGCCGGAACCGTCAGAATTCGGATGTTGGGGAAATTGGCTGAAACGATTTCGAGCTGGCCATTGTCGACCCGATCGATCGGATGTTCCATATTGCTTTGGCCGCCAAGCACCCACACGTCACCGATCAAGATGTTGTCTAGAGTCAGAGTGTCTGAGCCCCCTTTGACCACAAGCGATTGCGGTTGAGCGTTTGCCGACATGGCCGGCAGCGTGACCTTCCACTTTCGATCCGCCCCAGTCGCTGCAGTTCCACTCTGACCAGCAAACGAAACCGTCACCTGTTCACTTGGTTTCGCCCAACCCCAGATGACAATCGGTTTATCCCGCTGGATCACCATATTGGTTTGGAACAGATTATGAAGACACAACCCTTCGCTAATCGCAGGAACATCAATCACATCTTCCTTCGGCATTTTCTGAGCGTAGCCGCTGGTCGAGCAGAGAAGGAGAATCAATAGGCTGAAAATGAAAGATCGATACATAAGGTTAACTACTTACAAACTAAAACGATGACTAATTAATTCCAGGTAATGAAAATGGGTGAGCAGCAAAACCGCTCAAGAGCTTAGAAGGCAGATTCAACGGCATTCAGCACACACAACAGTGCCTCTATTTACCAGCCTCGTCTTTGAGACCGTCCATCTTACTGGCGACGGCGCCTTTGGGAGCCTTCGGCCAAGGAGTCTCGCCCGGCTCCCACTCGGTTGGCTGCTTTGCGCGAACTTTGTTGACTGCGGTGATTAGCCACTCGGGAACATCTTTCTGCTCTGTCAGTCCGTAGACATAAGGCAAAGGCGGATCCATCAAAAGTGGTTTGTCTCCAAGTGGAGGCCGCTCATTGCCCACTGAAGTAACGCGGGCTTTTAGCTCCTTCACGAGTTTGGGATACTTGGCAGCGACATCGGTTTGCTCTGCTGGGTCTTGCTTAAGGTTGTAGAGCACGTCGCCCATCAGCTTAAAATCGCCGCGACGAATCGTTGGAAGCCTTACACTGCCGGCAACGTCAAAGACGATTTCGTTTCGCTTACTTGCTGCTCCCTCAAACAACATGGACGTCATATCAATACCGTCGATTGGCTGCTTTTGTTTGTGATTTCCACCGGCAAGCGTAATGAAGGTGGGATAGAAATCGGACACAAACATTAAGCCATCTTTCGTCGTCCCCGGTTTCGTGTGCCCAGGCCAACGAAGGATCGCCGGCTGCCGAACACCGCCTTCGAACGTCGTATTCTTAGTCCCACGAAACGGTTTACTGAATTCTTCCAGCACCGGCCCATTATCGTTTGTGAAAATAAACAGCGTGTTGTCACGAAATCCATTGTCATCAATGGCTTTGCTAATACGGCCTACAGCTTTATCTAAATTAGCCAGCATCGCATGACGGATGGAAAGCGGATCGTCTGTATTACCTTCGAACCGGGGCGGAGGATTAAGCGGACCGTGCACCGCATTGAACGCAACGTACATAAAGAATGGGCGATCGTCATTCTTGCGGGCGGCAATCACGCGTTCGGCTTCCGCCGCAATCAGGTCGGTCGCATAACCCTCTTCCTTGATTGGCTTTTGGTTTCGGTGCCAGTCATAAACTGCAAACCGAGCCGGCGCGTTGTGGACGATGGTTTTCGTGTAGTAATCAATTCCCCAGCCGTAGTGCCCATACTGATGCTCGAACCCCTGCCCCATCGGGAGGTGCTCTGGCAGCCATTCGCCAAGATGCCACTTGCCTAAGAGCGAAGTAAAATACCCAGCCTCCTGAAGTGCTTCGGCGAGCGTCCGTTCATTGGTATCGAGGGCGTGAATCCGCCGCGTAGGTTCACCGCGATCGTTATGAGCGAGCTTCAAATTTAATTTGGCAAGGTAACTCGGCTTACCAAAATCTTCTGAACGCCAATCACTCCATGTTCGAAACGCGTAACGGCCAGTCAGAAATGCCGCGCGGGTCGGAGCGCAAACGCTGTGCGTGTAAAACTCATTGAGTCGCATCCCCTCGGTCGCCAGCCGACCAATATTGGGAGTCAGGTCAGGATCCCCACCATTGAAACTTGGCTGATTCCAACCCATGTCATCGGCCAGAATGAAAACAATGTTGGGACGTTCTTGTTTGTCACCGGTTGATGCATTGGTGTTAGCAGAGAAGCAACTGAAAATGGCAGCAACCACCAAACAGTAGACGGAATATTTCATTGTGATCTCGTTTTATCTACATACTGCAATGGGAAGTATTCACTCGCGATTGCTGCGTTTTAATGAATCAAAAAGACTGGAGGAACATATTAGCAAAACCCGCGGACTAAAAGACATGATATCATCACAACGCTGGTGATGTCGCAGATAAAAATCATCCCTCACGAACGGTAATAAGCTTATTCAATTTGATAGATTTAGCAATTTCATTGACATCGCCGACCTCACAGACCCTTAGATACGAACCGTTCAAACGCATCACCGTCGCGTCGATTGTTGTACGTTCATTATTCGCATTGAAATAAGTCACCATCAGGCGCTGTCCACCTTCGCCAATCAGTCGTTTGACTTCATCTTTGTCAACTGGCTGCTTACGTAATTGCTGAACTAACGTTTTCGTCGATCTTGGCTTAGGAGCGTGCTTCAACACCATTCGTTCCGCCGCCGCCCTTAACTGTGACTCGAGCTGGAATGCGAAGGCTTCTGTATAGCCATCCATTTCATCGGGAGCCGCCCCTCGGAAATCACCAAAGTCTCTTAAAATTGATTGCTCTATTTCCCTTGCAATTTCAATACTGGGCAAAGACCACTCTTGCACAATATCCATCTCGGCCGCGTGACCTTTGTACCTGTCGTCGGCAGAATTACGAGTGATGCCGATTTTTGAATAGATTTCGTTTTTGTAATGCAATCTAACCAAATAAAGGATTCCAGTTTGAACCGGTCGCGAATAGGCCTTTGCAGTTTCCGCCTGCGGATAAGCCTTACCCCTGCGATTAGCGTCTCGCTGGTGATTAAACTGCTGCTCAACATCCGCTGGATGCTGCTGTATCGCCTGATCATCCCGAGAAACAAGCTGCTTTACACTTACCACTAAATTGGACACCAACTGTTGAAAAGCGGCTGAAACCTTTATCAACCGCTCCCACCACGCCTTAGCCTGTTTCTTCCGTTGAAGTAAAACGTACTTTTTTCGAATCGAAAGATACTCGTTTAGTTCCGCGAGGTCGGAAGCATGCAGCCAATCGGAACCCCCTTTTTTAAGAACCAGGGTGTCGTCTTTTAACTTACCCTCCATGATTTGTTTCTTCACAAAATCATACTCAACCCAACCGGTCGGTTCTGACTCGATAATAGTTTGAAAGTGAATCCGGTAATGCGATGCTGCGAGATGCTGTTTAAACATTTGGAAGTTTATCGGGGCGTTCGACGGTGTGAAAATGGCTAAAAGACTCACTAAAGCCGCAACACAATTTTAACAACTTATTTCTTCAATGCGTGATCTCAGCTTCAAACAAATTTGATTGCCTGCGAAACCTGATCCATCACGCTTCCGAATGGAATATCGGCGTATTGGCCAAACAGTTGATTTTTCGATAGCTTTGCGCGTGTTAGAAACGGACTACTAAGCCCGCACAGCAATCGCGCAGCCGATCGACTACTTTCCAAAGCTTCAGGGTATTCGGCAACCAATCCCCTCAGGCGTTCCATTACCTCTTCTGGTATTTGAATGTCATCCAATAGCGGCGGTAACTCAAACGGCCCCTCTCCGACACAGAACGAACACTCCCCGCAGGGTTGGTCCAAAGCTTGCCCAAAATGCTGTGACAGCACTCCTGCCTGGCAAGTTTTAGCCGTAGCGAGTTCCACTACCTGCATAATCCGCCGAGCCTCACTTGTCTCTCGCTCCACACCCGAATCGTGGAAAGAATCTACAAGTGCTCCTACCGGTTCCAGCGGTTTAAGTTTGCGGTACCCGTGCACCAGGCCAGTCGATCGCAATTCTATCCAGCCTTGCTCAGCAAAATAATCGAGTGCTGCAATCACGCGTGAGCGATCACAACCAAGCTTCTGCACAACCTCTTCCAGCTCAAGGTGGTGCCAGACCTTCTTTTTACGCCCACACGCCATCAACTGCTGCGCAAATTCCCGTCGCTCTCCCTCAAAATTTGAAAGCCACTGGTTAGCCGGTTGGTTTTCTTTATACGAATAGGAATCGTAACGGGCTGCCGTTGCCTCCAAATAGCCCTGCAACTCCAAATTGGTAAGCAAAGTCTTAACAACCAACGATTTGATATTACAGGAATTCCCTAACCTGATTTGGCTTATGAAAAATGCATCCGGCTGGCCCGCTAGAGTCTGAATGAATTTCAAGATTGAAGCGCGAGTTGGAGTATCACCATAGGTAAAGTTTTCAAGGACGATTCGATCGTCTGGGTTAAGCAGCAACTCGCATCGCGAAATTTCTCCATCTCGTCCAGCTCGGCCTATTTCCTGGGAATAATTTTCAAGTGATTTCGGTGGATTGAAATGGATTACATTTCGGATATTCGACTTATCAATCCCCATCCCAAACGCAATGGTGGCAACCACAATTCCATCGTCACCAGACATGAACCATTCCTGCGTTTCCATTCGCTGATCGGTTTCCATCCCCGCATGATAGGCACGTGCATTCAACCCAGCGTTCAGGCAGGCATTCGCAATGTCTGTTGCTGTTTTTTGCAACGACACATAAACAATGGTTGCACCAGGGAGCGAGTCTTTTAATCGCTGGATTAAAACGCTGGCCTGATTTCCACTCTCTACAATCTGCGATCGGATATGGAGATTGGGGCGAAAGAATTCATTACAGATAGAATTTTGCGGCTCGATCTGAAACGTCTTGCAAATATCATCCCGCACTTCCGGCGTAGCCGTGGCGGTTAATGCGAGCACCCGCTCAACATTCAGGCTCTCCGCGATTCGAGCCAGCTTCAGATAGTCCGGGCGAAAATTGTGCCCCCACTGACTGATGCAGTGGGCTTCATCAATGGCGAATAACGAAATCTTCAATCCTTTTAGCGAAGCGCGAAACCGCTCATTGAAAAATCGCTCGGGCGCCACATACAACAGCTTGGCTTCTCCACTTCGAATCAGCCCAATGCTCTCGCGATACTCACTTAAAGACAGGCTGGAATCAAGCCGGACAGCAGTGATACCTTTTGCCTTAAGTTGATCAATCTGGTCTTTCATTAATGCGATCAGTGGAGAGACAACAATTGTCGTCCCTTCCAACATCAACGCTGGCAGTTGATAACAAAGCGACTTTCCACCTCCAGTCGGAAACACCGCCAACGCCGAACTACCCGCAAGGAGGCTATCAACGACTCGCCGCTGTCCTTCGCGGAATTCAGAGAAGCCAAAGTACTTTTGAAGATAAGATTCTGGATTCATATTTGATTCCTTAAAAGAGAGGAGCAAGGCATGTAATTCGACTGACTACTCAATGGTGGAACTCCACCACCTTTACGGATCTTTGGATTTGAGGAGCCCAATGAGATTCTTGATTTTGTTATCGAAACCAAGCCACCAGAGGACCCGACAGACGATGGCATTCCTTTTTAACGGATTAGAAAATCAAACAATTAGAAGAGTAAAACTCTA
>ENA-OREB01001447-OREB01001447.1-marine-metagenome-genome-assembly--contig:-NODE-1447-length-11594-cov-3.176435_pt1 | contig 11594 bp, 12 predicted proteins | sample MGYA00248625_ERZ508552 | MGnify/ENA primary metagenome ERZ508552 (study PRJEB26219, sample SAMN06267888) | marine metagenome | isolation source: Monterey Bay, California, USA | place: USA:Monterey Bay...
CCACAGCGTGTGCTAACTGTGTGTCGTTTACATCTATGTAGCGTTGAGTGGTGCTGATGTGCTTGTGGCCAGCAAGCTCAGCTAACAAGTGCACGTTGATGCCAGCATTTGCCAACTTAGTGATGTATGTCCTGCGTCCACTGTGACTGGTTGCACCTTTGAGCCCACAGTCTTTGTATATCTGCAGAAACAGCTGACACATGGTGTTGGCACTAAAGCGTGTGCGCATCTGCGTCATAAACAGTGGTGCTGATTCTGCTCTGCCAACAACAGCTGCGTGATACGCATCCAATATACGCATCAACTTCTTGTTCACATATATAGTACGTGCACTGTCACCTTTGGTTTGAGCTTGCGTGATGGTGAACTGTGATCTTGCTCGTCCACGTTCGTCATACACATCACCAACACACAGTGCTGCTATCTCTATTGCACGTAGCCCAGCAAGAAAGCTGATGTGTATGATGGTTTGATCACGCAGAGTGTGCTTGCGTGTGTTGCAGAAGGTAATGGCATATCTGTACTGCTGCTCGTTGAGTGTAAGTGCTCGCTTCATGTGTATTTCTCTCATGTTTCGTTATACAAGTATTGTATGTTCTGAGAGACTGTTTGGTCGACCGAAGATGTTGTTTATATGAGACTAAATATCTCAACGACTTAGCTCATACTCCCAGTAAATATGTATTTTATGAGAATTAAGTATAACACTTGAGTGTCGTATTAAGTTGCCCAACAGCTACGCTATTAGCCAAGCACTGCGAACGCAGTTACGGGCTAACGGATAATCAGCCGCGTGCCAAGCTCCACGCGGGCGGCCAGCCAAAGCACATCCGACCGCGCCGTAGCGATGCATCCCGCAGTGGGAGCACCCGGCCTACTCCATTGATGCATAAAAATAGCAGAGCCCGCCCCTGGATGCGCATTGGGCCAATTCCAATCTGTGATCAACACAATGTCATATTGCGGATCTGCCCGGCGCATCTGTTCGTGACTGGCTTGCAAAGGCGCGCGGCAAAATTGATTATAAGATGGGTGAGCCGGGTCATCACACCACACATCTCCAGGATAGATTGGAATCGCCCAAGGGGCGGGCGGTGCAACCCGGTCAGGGCGATACATAAGCGCACCAATGCGCAAGATGCCCCGGGGGGTTGCACCATCGCCTTCGCTCTTTTCATCGCGCACCCCACCACGCCCACAGGTCGCCGCCATCGGGCGACCACGATAGTGCAAGCGGCCAGAAGCATAGACCATATCAAAGGCGCTCACAGCAAATGCCCAGATTTTTCCGCCTTGGTCCGAAGATAGCTGCGGTTCTGCGCTGTGCCGCCCACAACCAACGGCACGCGTTCGGTGACCGTAAGGCCTTGGTCTTGCAAACGGGCAACTTTATTGGGGTTATTGGTCATCAAACGTATCGATAAAAAGCCCAGGCTTTTGAGCAACTCCGCGCCGATCTGAAAATCCCGCTCATCATCTTCGAACCCTAAGCGATGGTTGGCCTCTACCGTATCAAAGCCTTGGCTCTGCAGCGCATAGGCCCGCATTTTATTTGCCAGGCCAATACCGCGACCCTCTTGATTAAGATACAGTAGGATCCCGGCACCTTCCTGCCCCATCTGCGCCAAAGCACCTTTGAGCTGTGGACCGCAGTCACATTTCAAAGATCCCAGAATATCCCCAGTGAAACATGCTGAATGCAAGCGCGTTAAGACCGGCACCGCCCGATCGGGCGTCCCGATCTCAACTGCGTAATGTTCATCTCCCCCGCCATCGGGGCGAAACACATGCAAGCGACCCGCCTGGCTGACTTCCAGTGGCAGCTGCGCAGAGACCACAAGGGCAAAACCAGGCTCCAACAGGATATCAACCGGCAAATGTGTTAAACTACTCAGCGGCTCTAAGCTGTGCACCGTGATCGCCATGGGCAAAAGATGCGCCGCTTTCAAAAGCGCCACCGCAAGACGTTGCCCATCCACGGATCCGCCGCGCAGGGTCTGGAAGGGACCCTTCATCGGGTAGCTCAGGTCAAGTATGGGATCGGCCACCGCTTGGCACCAGCGTGCATCGACCGACCGCGGCACAGAAATGCGCGCCACATCCCCATCATATGCATTGACCTTAAGCGTATCGGCCCGCCACTTTGACAAAACCGCTTGCACCTCGCCCAAACTGCGCAAGGCATCCAGCCTGTCTTGTGTCAGTGTCTCAGCCGCGCAGACCACGAGCGGCTGGGGCATATCAATGACCACAGGCAAACCCATGCGAAGATCGGTCAAGGCGCGAGCACGCAGCTCGACAGGAGAAGGTGATAAAGTCATAGAGCCTCCGATAGCCCCTTTTGCAGGCGAATTGAAACAATTCCTTCATTTGTGACACAAGGTCGTGAGATCTCTGTTGCAAATCTTGCAATAAAGCGCCCCAGCGCACAATTATAGGCTATCTTATGAAACTGAGAGGTAGAATGGCACAGCTTAATAAAATTCTTTTAGTCGACGACGATGAAGATCTGAGAGAGGCTTTAAGCGAACAGCTTCTTATGACCGAAGATTTTGATGTCTATGAGGGCAGCAGCGGCGCGGAAGCTTTGGAAAAGATTAAGCAACAAAGTTATGACCTCATGGTGCTGGATGTGGGTTTGCCAGATACAGATGGGCGTGAGTTGTGCCGCTTGATCCGCAAGCAGGGCGTCAAATGCCCCATTTTGATGCTCACCGGCCATGATACAGATTCCGACACAATATTGGGTCTGGATGCAGGGGCCAATGACTATATCACCAAGCCCTTCAAATTTCTCGTGCTTTTGGCCCGCCTGCGTGCGCAGCTGCGCCAGCATGAGCAATCTGAGGATGCGATCTTCTCCCTTGGACCTTATACGTTCAAGCCATCAATCAAGATATTGGTCACAGCTGATGGCAAAAAGATTCGCCTGACCGAAAAAGAAACAAATATATTAAAATTTCTATACCGCGCCACCGAACATGTGGTGCCGCGTGATATTCTTTTACTTGAAGTATGGGGCTATAACGCCGGTGTTACGACCCATACGCTGGAAACGCATATTTATCGCCTGCGGCAGAAAATTGAACCCGACCCCGGCAAAGCCAGCATCTTAATCACTGAAAACGGCGGCTATCGCTTGTCACTTTAGCCCCCCGCATTTCCTTACGCCGGGGCATTACCGCAAGGCGCCTCTCTTCCCTCAACCTCAGCTCGGGCCCCATGCCCGAGTTTTTTTGAAGGGGGGCCGCCCGTGCGCAGATATGACGAGAGCGGTGCTCAGGCGAATCCAATGGATACCTGCCCGAAGGGGCCAAAATCAGCGACGAATTCATCCTGTGGCCGCGCTTCAATCGGGCGAATAAACGAACCAGACAGCACAATATCACCCGCTCGAATTTTTTGCCCATAGGCTTCAAGACGTTCGGACAACCAAACGATGCCCATAACCGGATCGTTCAAAACGCCCGCGCCAAGACCTGTCTCCTCAACCTCGTAATTGCGGCTGCAAATCGCGCCCGCCCAGCGCAAATCAAACGTTTTGGGATCATGTTGCGCGCGACCCAAAACGATGCCGGCATTCGCCGCATTGTCGGAGATCGTATCAAAAATTTTACGAGTATGCCCTGTGTGCGCATCAACGCGCTCAATTCGCGTATCGAGAATTTCCAGCGAGGGGCACACATAATCCGTTGCTGCCAGCACCTCATCGCGCCCTGCCGCGCCTTCCAAATCTGCTTTCATCACAAAGGCGATTTCTGCCTCGATACGCGGCTGGATAAACCGTCCAGCAGGCACAGTCGCACCATCTTCAAAATACATATCATCAAACAAAAGTCCGCTGTCCGGGATATCAATATTCAAAGCATATTGCATGGCCTTGGAGGTCAGACCGATTTTCCAGCCTATCACCCGCCGGCCATCGGCAATCTTCAGCGCGACCAAAGCTTTTTGCACCGCATAGGCATCATCCATCGTCATCTCAGGATGAGCGCGGGTCAACAGTCCGATCTGCTTATGGCTTTTTTCGGCCTCAAATAGGGCCTGCGCCGCGCGGGAGATCTCTGCGGGGGTCATGTCTCATCCTCAACAGAGTTGCGTAAACTCCCGAGGCCATCAGCGTGAACTTCAACCATATCACCGGGTTTGAGATAGATTGGCGGATCAAACCGCGCGCCAGCACCCGTCGGCGTTCCCGTGACAATGATATCTCCCGGCATCAAGGTAGTGAACGTGGAGATATATTCAATTTGGCGGCGGATGGGAAAGATCATGCGGCTGGTACGATCATCTTGGCGCAACTCCCCGTTTACACGGGTGGTGATGCGAACATCGTCCAGCTGCGCAGCCTCCGTAAAAGGCACCAACCACGGGCCCATAGCACCTGATTTATCCCAATTCTTGCCCTGGGTGACGTTGAATTTCGCGTGGCGCACCCAATCTCGGATCGTCCCCTCATTGCAAAGGGTCATAGCAGCAATGTGATCATATGCATCGGCTTGCGAAATGCGTCGCCCAACCTTGCCGATGACAATGGCAATTTCGCCCTCATAATCGAGTTGATGCGACTCTGGGGGCCGGATCAAGGCCTGTTCATGCCCCACAAAACCACGGGCAAACCGTGGGAAGAGTGACATATTCGCAGGCGCTTGGCTGCCGTCTTTATATTCCGCATTGCGATCTGGAAAATTGACTCCAACGCAAATAATCTTCTCACCGCCCGCCACGGGCATCTCATAGGTGAAGCTGCCAAAAACATGGGTGACCGAGGCCCCCTCAGCCGCTTCAGCCAGCTGCGGTAAGGCCTGCGCGCAGATCACCTCGGTTAAATTCGCCCATTGTGGGAAGTTTGCTGACAGAGCAATAAAGCCAGCGTCGGTCACAGCTCCATATAGTTCCTCTCCCGCCACGCGGATGGATGCAAACTTCATGGGTTTTCTCCTTTGAAAGACGGCGCATTGATCCGCGCATGGATGCTGTTTGTTTTCCAGCTGAAGGGTTTGGAGATCGTCACAATTTCCAATGACAGTGCAAAATGTGGCTCCGCCAGCAGCGGAGCAAAAACGGCCTCTGCACGCGCCATCAAAAACGCGCCAACCTCCGATTTGGTCGCATCACTGCGCCCCTCTCCCATGCGTAGGATCATGTCCACAAAGGCATTCTTGGGATGCTCATCGGCAACACAACAGTGCAGCATTGGATGCGCCCGGACCCTTATGCCGGCCAAAGGAAACACAGCCGTTTCTTGCATGGCAACATTCATGACGGAGCAAAATTTTTGTATATCAACGTCATGGTCTAAATTCTGCGAATATTGAACGATCAGATGTGGCATGGGGCGTCCTTGTCCATAATGCCGAAATCATCGCAGTCTTACAGAAAATGACAAGTCAGGAGTGCGGATAGACCCGGATTTTCTGGATTTTAGAGCAGGTCAGTACAGATTTTCTTGACAGAGCGGAGCATCTCTAATTTATTCATAGGTGAATAATTCATAGATGAGTGATAAATGCCTAAATTTCTGGACAGCCTCCCGATGATTCTCAGCCGCTCATTGGATCGGGTGATGCCAAGCTATCGGCGGCTGTTTCAAGCCAATGATCTGACAGACCAGCAGTGGCGGGTTCTGCGCGCGCTTTGGGAAAAACAGCATCTCACCTCAGCGCAGATCTCGCTGATCACCCTTTTGCCCCCACCCTCATTGGTCGGAATTCTAGATCGGCTTGAGAAGAAAAACCTCATCGGGCGCCTGCGCTCTACCGAAGATCGCCGCCACGTGCATATCATCCCCACCCAAAAGGGGCGCGCCTTGATGGAGCATATGATGCCCATGGTGGAGCGCATTCATGACGATTTCATGCAGCGCGTGACAGCGGCTGAATGGGCCGAATTTAATCGAATTTTGGAAAAATTATCGGAATCTACAGAGAAACGGAATTTGGCATGAAAAACGCTTAAACCAGAACTGGAGCGCAGTATCTTGCGGGGCTGCGCGATAGTCTTGAAATTTGGACGCGCGGGGCGCGGGTTCAGGATGTGACCTTTGAGCCGGGCATGGCCGGCGGCGCGGCTTCTTTGGCAGGTTTTTGGATCGACAACATGAACCGGCCTACTGCGATATCGTGACCTATGAAGACGCCGCGGGCATTCGTTGCGTCGTCTCCCACTTGGTGCCCAAGTCCAAGGACGATGTGGTGCGGCGCAGCCGCGCATCCTATGAATGAGCCACATGGTCCAATGGTATGTTTGGCCGTACTCCCGATTATAAAAACGCCTCTGTTATGGCATTTGCTCACGCCCCAGGATTTCTGGCACAGGGCAGTAACGGACAGACGGATTTCGTTCAAAATACGACCCAGTTCTACGATGAGGCCCGGCTCAATGATCGAGTTCTGACCCATACTTTGGTGAACCCATCCTTCTCACATGCGCAGGCCTAAAGCCTCACGCCTAGAGCTGATATTCTCTCTCATACAGAGGGCATTTCCCCACATATGGCGTGGTGACTATGCATCCTCAAAAGCATCACAGGACGTGATGCGCCACTATCAACTGGACGCGCTAGCGGCGTCGATTCGCAAACCCGAGCTTTGGTCAAACAGGTGCAGAGCATCACTCTGCGCCGTGAACCACATGGTTTCGCCTTTTCCAGTTGTCGGTGGATGCTCCATTTTCACAATAAAGGCCTCGCCAGAGGCTCCTACCAAGTGAACCAAAGCATATTCGCCCAATTGCTCCACCAAATCCAATGTCCCCCCGACAATCGCCTTAGCCTCGGTACAGGCCGTCAGATGCTCTGGACGAATGCCAATATGCGCGCCACTGGCCGCTGCTGGCAAAGACTTTTTGCCGTTTTTGGCTAAATCTTCTTCAGTGAAAAAATTCATCTTCGGACTGCCGATAAATTGCGCCACAAAAGCATTTGCTGGGTTACGATAAAGATCAATGGGAGAGCCAATCTGCTCAACCCGGCCGGCCCGCATGACGACAATTTTGTCAGCGAGAGTCATAGCCTCTACCTGGTCATGGGTTACATAGATCATCGTAGACTTTAAGCGCTCATGCAAACGGGCAATTTCCAAACGAGTTTGCACGCGCAAAGCGGCATCGAGATTGGACAAGGGTTCGTCAAACAAAAATACCTCGGGATCCCGAACAATTGCCCGGCCAATCGCCACACGCTGACGCTGTCCACCCGACAAGTTACGCGGGCTGCGGTCCAGATAATCCGTGATTTGAAGCACTTCCGCGGCTTCGCGCACCCGGCGATCGATCTCCTTTGTCGGCGTTTTCGCCTGCTTCAGACCAAAAGCCATATTGTTAAACACAGTCATATGCGGATAGAGCGCATAGGATTGGAACACCATTGCCACGCCGCGCTTGGCCGGCGCCACGTCATTTACAACACTGTCGCCAATGGAAATATCTCCGGAGGTGACCTCTTCCAAACCCGCGATCATCCGCAGCAACGTCGACTTGCCACAGCCTGATGGCCCAACGAAAACAACAAATTCGCCTTCTTCAACATCCAAGTCCACACCATGCATGACCTGAAGATCACCATAAGATTTTTTCACGTCACGAATTGTTAGACTGGCCATTTTTTTTCCATTTCTGTGATTGCAGCAATCAACGCTGTCATAAATTCTGGGTGGTCCTGCGGCAGGGTGCCCCAAAGCGAAGCGGATCGCGCAAAACGATCGACTTGACCGTCCTGCAACAGCTCGCGCAGATTGTCCCAATATGGTTCCCCATAGGCGATTGGCAGTGTGCCAGCCTCGATATGCTTACAAAAGACATACCAGCTCGCAATTGCGCGCAGACCAGCCCGCGGCAAAATTCCCTGTTTCAGGCATCCCACAAGGGTTGGATGAATGAAGATTGGAAACTTCAGATATCCATCCGCACAAATCCGCTCAACGGTATCCCCAATGGATGCATTTTTGAACCGCGTGATGATCTGATCTAAATAGAGGTTTTTGTCGAACGGCAGCTCTTCCACCAAGGCAGGCAAGACTTCACTGCGTTCAAATTCTTCAAAATGCGCAAAGAGCTCAGGATCGGCCATCGCCTGATCAAAAGTGTGATGTCCGGCCAAAGCCCCCAAATACGCCAAGCAGGTATGACCGCCATTGAGAATGCGAATTTTTGCTTCCTCATAGGGGTCAACATTCTTAGCGAAAGTGACACCCGTCTTCGTTAGATCGGGTCGCGCAGCGGCGAAATTATCGTCCACCACCCATTGCGTAAAATCTTCGGCCATCACCGGGGAGAACGGGCCAGGGCCAAAGAGCGCGTCCACTTCGCTTTGCAAAGCCTCAGTGCTACGCGGTGTGATCCGATCAACCATGGAACAAGGAAACGTGACGCAAGTGCGCACCCATTCAACGAGATCCTCGGCACCAATCAAATCGAGATAGGCAAAAAGGTTGCGCTGTAACATTTTGCCATTTCGCCGAATATTATCACAGCATAAAATCGAAATTCCGCCCAATTCCTCCGCTTTCCGCCGGGCCAAAGCGCGGGTCAAATAGGCATAGACAGTGCGCGGTACGCCCCCACCAAGCTCTGCAACTATGCTGGGATCTTCAGGGTTTAGCGCCCCGGTTTCGTCCATATAGTAGCCACTTTCAGTCACTGTGATCGTCACCATATGCACCGAAGGACGCGCCAATAGCGCCTCGGCTTCCTCAGCGTCATCCGCCCAGTCAGAAAACTTCACATGCGACCGCACGCGGCGGAAATTCACATCCCCGCAGCTGGACATGGATTTCAGCACATAGCCATGACTTGCCTCGTTAAGGTGGGCAAAATTATATGATTCCGCAGCCCGCAGATTGACCGCTGCGATACCCCAGCGCAAATCACCTGTTTGATCCATGTAATCATCGACATAAAGCGCCTGATGCGCTCTATGAAAGGCACCAAAGCCCAAGTGCACAATGCCGATTTCGCAAGCGGAGCGATCATAGCGTGTCTCAAATAAGGCAGGAGAAGACATTCGGTTCATGAGACAACTCCTAAATTGGGGGCTAGATCGGCTTGAGCAGTTTGCCGATATTCCGTGGGGGTCATTTGCTTCATCTTTAAGAAATGGCGATTGAAATTCGCCAGGTTTTGAAATCCAACATCGAAGCAAATCGACGAGACCTGCGCATCGGTGGCATAGAGCATGCCGCAGGCCTGTCCAATTCTGATGCGGGTCACAAATTCAACAAATCGATGACCAGTGGTCGCTTGAAAGTTGCGCGAAAACGCCGCGGGAGACATGCGTGCAATTGCAGCAGCGCGCTCAACAGGGATATCTTCCGCAAAATTATTAATAACAAAATCAATAACCTCACCAATACGTGCCTGTTTTCCGTTGCCGTCCGTCTGAACCATCTTGCTTACAGAAAGCACCTTCTTTTCGGCATGTTCATTCACTCGCACCATGAGGCGCAAAAACGCCACAATCCGATCTGGCCCACGGGCGTCACGAATCGCTTCCATATGGCCGCGTGCGAAAGTTGGGTTAAACCCAACAAACTCAATCCCAGATTGCGATAGGGTCAACATGCGCTGCATATCGGCAAATTCAGGAAAGGCCGTTTTCAACGCGTCAAAGCTGGATTGATTAAACTGAACCAACATGTCACGGATCTTGACTTCACGCGCCCAGACATCATCCGTCACCCAATTATGTGGTAAGTTCGGTCCAGTGAGATAGAGCGCGCCGGGTCCAAAATCGCCGATGTAATCCCCCACAAAGGCCTTGCCGCGGGTTTCTGCGATAAAATGCAGCTCATATTCTTCATGACTGTGCCAGCGGCACAAATCTGTCGGCAGACCGTGCTCTAAATAGCGGATGCTCCTCGTGGATCTGTCAACGAACTCAATTTCTGGCTGGATAATAGACATGGCTCACCCCAGCCCGCCGTTACGATCTGCAGCCAGCGACGACATGATGGCCAAACCTCGTAACATTATTTAACCGCCCCAAAGGTAAGACCCTGGACCAGTTGCTTTTGGCAAAACCACCCTAAAACAACGATTGGACCAACAGCAGCCGTTGATACCGCCGAAAGGCGACCAAAGAACAAGCCCTCAGGCGCTCGGTTGCCCTCAATGAGTTTTGACAGGGTCGCCGCATCAATAGTGGTGAGACGTACAGTCCAGTAGGCCTCATTCCAGCAAAAAATAAACGTCAAAAGTGCGGTTGAGGCAATGCCGCCCCAAGCCAGCGGGATCAAAATGTCCTTGATCTCGCCCCAGGTGCTCACCCCATCCATTTTACCCGCTTCGATGATGTCTTTCGGAATTTCTTTGAAATAGGTGAAAAGCATCCAGATCACGATTGGCAGGTTAATCAAGCAAAGCACCACGATAATCAGAAAATGGGTGTCAAAGAGACCAAGCATATTTTTGGTCAAAAACGTCATGGGATACAGAACCGCAGCCGCGGGGAGCATTTTGGTCGACAGCATCCAGACCAAAATATCCTTGGTGTGGCGGCTTGGATCGAACGCCATCGCATAGGCCGCCGGCACGCCAACAGCCAGCGCGAAAGCAGTCGCGAATGTGGCAGTGATGACCGAATTGATCGCAAAGCGCCAATAGTCATAGTTTTCGGTCATATTGGCGTAGTTTTCCAAAGTCGGCGTAAAGAACAATAAATGCTCCGGCTTTACTGCATCGGCATCGGTCTTAAAGCTGGTGAAAACCAACCAGAAAATCGGAAAGAAAAAGATCAGGGCAATGGTCCAAGCCAAGGCCGGCCAAAGAATTCTGCTCAAGGGAGTGGTTTGTGCAACTGCAGCCATGGTCTATATCCTAATCCATCAAGCTTTTGCCAACCATGCGCAACAAGAATATTGCGATGATATTGGCAAGAATTACGGCGAAAATGCCCGTGGCACTCGCAGCACCAATATTGTTCGATGTGAATTCACCGATCAAATATGGCAAGTTTTTGTTCCCGTTCCCGCGGCTAACAATCTCAATCTCCGCATAGAGCGACAGATGAAAAATTGATTGAATCATCACCACAATGGCAATGGGACGGGCCAAATGCGGAACGGTGAGATTGATGAACTGCGACCAGGCACTGGCACCATCGAGCATGGCCGCCTCTTTTTGCGATTCATCTTCAGACTGCAAGGACGTCATAAAAATAAGAACTGCGAAGGGCGTCCATTGCCATGTGACCATCATGATCACAGCATAGGCAGAAGTCTGGCTAGCGCGGAAAGAGATTGGCTTAAGCTCAGGCCACATCGAGAAAAATTGTCCAATAAGCGGAAACTCTCGCAGACCAACAACGAGATCGTTGATCCCGGCAACCGCGAGGCCATTGAGACCCAAGACCGGATCCAAGATCATATTAATCCAGAGCACCGCGTTCACAGCGGGCATCACAAAAAACGGTGAGATCAGCAAGACTCGCACAATACCCCGCCCAGGGAAGCTGCGGTTTACCAAAACGGCGATCAACAACCCAAAGACAACGGTTAAGATCAAAATGCTGACAACGATGAAAACACTATTTTGTATTGCGAACCAAAAATCTTTGGCATCGAGCACATACTTATAGTTTCCCAAGCCACGCCAATTCT
>ENA-OREB01001451-OREB01001451.1-marine-metagenome-genome-assembly--contig:-NODE-1451-length-11571-cov-4.073169_pt1 | contig 11571 bp, 10 predicted proteins | sample MGYA00248625_ERZ508552 | MGnify/ENA primary metagenome ERZ508552 (study PRJEB26219, sample SAMN06267888) | marine metagenome | isolation source: Monterey Bay, California, USA | place: USA:Monterey Bay...
CAGTTGTTGGAATTATTTATGGAATTTTAATGATTTTATTTCCAGTAGTTTCAACTTGGCTTCCAAGTCTTATCTAGTTTTATATATTAATTATTTTTACCAACAAGTGTTTCGTAACTAGCAGATAAATCTTTAATCAAATCACAGACTTCAAAATTATTATCTAGAATATTTCCTACAGGTGTAATTTCTGCTGCAGTGCCTGTTATAAAACAACCTTTAAAATTTGAGAGTTCTTTAGGAGAAATTTTTCTTTCATTTATTTTAATATTTTTTGATTTTGCTAAATCAATAACAGTTTTTCTAGTGATACCATCTAAAAATGAGTCTGGTATTGGTGTGTGTAATTCATTATTTTTATCTTTAAAAAAAATGTTAGCACTTGTAGCTTCAGCTATATTACCTTCATGATCCAACATCAAAGAGTCTGTATAACCATCTTTTTCAGCTTGATGTTTTGAAAGTGTACAAATCATATACAAACCTGCAGCTTTACTTTCCCATGGTGATGAATTTTGAGGTGGTCTTTGCCACTTAGATATATTTAATTTTATACCTTTTAATTTTAATTCAGGATTAAAATATGTGGGCCAATCCCATATCGCTATTGCTACATTGATTTTTGTATTTTGTGCAGAAACTCCCATCATTTCACTTCCTCTCCATACAAATGGTCTTATATATCCGTTTTCAATATTTTGATCAGAAACAAGTTTTTTTGTTGCTTCCATAATTTCATTGCATGAATATGGAATTTTCATATCCAGAATATTTGCAGAATTAAAAAGTCTGTCAGTGTGTTCCTTCAATTTAAAAATTTTCTTATTATAGACTCTCAAACCTTCAAAAACTAAACTAGCATAATGCATTCCATGACTAATTATGTGAACTCTGGCATCTTGCCATTCACACAGTTCATTGTTAAACCAAATTTTTCCTGATCTTTTATCAAAAGGTAATTGTTGCATAGAAAAATTTATTATACTGATTCAATTATTGTAGCAATACCCATTCCAAGACCTATACATTGAGTAGCTAAAGCAAATTTTTTATTTTCTCTTCTTAATAGTTGAGCTGCTTTTCCGGTAATTCTTGCACCCGTTGCTCCAAGGGGATGGCCTAACGCTAATGCTCCACCATCTATGTTAACTTTGCTTGGATCTATTTGTAAATCTTTTATACAAGCCAGTGATTGAGATGCAAAAGCTTCATTAAGTTCTACGATATCAATATCTTTGATTGTTAATTTAGCTCTTTCTAATGCTTTTTGTGAAGCTCCAATTGGTCCTAGACCCATAGTATCAGCTTTACATCCCTGAACAGAGGTTGAAACAATCCTAGCTAAAATTTCTAAATTATTATCTTTAGCATATTGTTCTTCACAGATTAATGTAGCTGCTGCACCATCGGTAAGTGGTGAAGATGTTGCGGCTGTTACAGTTCCATTTTGATCAAATGCTAACTTTAATCCATCTAATTTTTCTTGATTACTATTAGGTCGAATATTGCTATCTTGAGAACAATTTCCAATAGATACAATTTCATTATTAAAATTTCCTTTTTCTTGTGCTTCGAATGCTTTCTTATGGCTTGATATTGCAAATTCTTGCTGTTCTGTTCTTGATATAGAATATTGTTTGGCTACATTTTCCGCAGTAATACCCATTGAAAAATAAACATTAGGGTTTTCTTTTTCAGTATAAGGATATGGCATAGGATCAAAGCCTGTTGTTACTCTAGTCATACTTTCTACTCCACCACATACAAAGACTTTTCCAGATCCCATTGCTATTTTTCCTGCAGCTATATGAATAGCTTCCATTGATGATCCACACCATCTATCTACTGTCATCCCTGAAGTTTTGATATCCATGTTGGTTAAAAAAGTTACTAATTTTCCAATATTAAAACATTGCTCTCCAGTTTGGAAAGCACAGCCGACTACAATGTCTTCTATGTCTTCTTTATTGATTTTAGTTTTTGAGACAAGGTTGTTAACTACTTCAGCAAGTAAATTAACTGGTTTTACATCTATTAATTCACCTTTTCTTGCCATTGTGAAAGGTGATCTTGAGTAACCTGCAATAACTGCTTTGAACATAAGGTTTATATATAGCTATTTAATCTGGAAATGGCAAAGTTGTTATCGTCCCATTTCTTTTTGTGCCATCAAGATTTTGGACAAATATTTTTTCACCTATTTCCCAGTAGTCTTTTAAAATCATAGATAAACCAATGTTTTTTTTTATTTTAGGGGAATAAATACCTGAAGTTATTTGTCCTATTATTTTATCATCTTTTGATAATACTTTTAAGGGCTGACCAATACCAGAACAACGATCTCCATCAAATATGATGCCCCTTATTTTTTGTTTTACTCCTTCATTATAAATTTTTGTTAAAGCTTGTTTTCCAATAAAATCATGAGAAACATCATCGTTACAATATTTTTCTAAATTACATTCCAAAGGATTATTTTCTTTTGTAAAGTCATTACCATAAGACATAAGTCCTCCTTCAATTCTATCAATTAGATTAGGACAGCCTGGTGAAATATTAAATTTTTTTCCAGCTTCCCAAATTGTATCCCAAAGTTTTTCACCCATTTCTACATTATCAAAATATTTCTCATGTGTTTTGAAATAAATTTCAAACCCATCTTGTTTACTATATCCAGATCTTGCAATAATTTGTTTTGTTCCTTCAAAATCTAAAACTCTGAAATTAAAAAATTTAATTTTTTTTATTTCCTCACCAAATATTGATATCAATAGTTCCTCAGATTTAGGTCCTTGAATTGCTAATGGATATACATCGGGCTCTTTAATATTTACATCTAAATTCAAACCCAAAGCATATCCTTTTGCCCAAAGTAAAATGTCTGAGTCTGCTATTGATATCCAGAACATATCATCATCTAATTTGAGTAAAACAGGATCATTTATCATTCCCGCATCCTCGTTAAGCATAGGTATGTAAAAACATTTTCCAATTTCCATATTTTTAATAGAACGAGGTGTTAATTTTTGAACAAGTGTAGTTGCGTCTGGCCCACTAATTTGAACTTGTCTTTGACAAGAAACGTCCCAAACTTGGACTTCTTTACTTAGGTGCCAGTAATCTTCCTCAACAGAATTTTTAAACCCTTTTGGTAAAAGCATATGGTTTACTACAGTAAAATCTGAAACACCATGTTCTTCAACTCGATTAGTATATGGAGTTCTTCTTATTCTTCTAGACATGTTTAATTTTATATTTTTTGACATAGGGTATTAATTATTTGATAATTATTGAGACCACCAAATAGAATATCCATTTGGAGATATAATAATCGGTAAGTGATACTTTTTTTTAGGATCTTCCATTTTAAATTTTACAATAATTTCTGATACAATTTTTTTTTCAGAAAAATAATCTGCAGTTTTGCAAACCATTTCATATTCACATGCACAGTCATCACTTGAAAGTTCAAAATCTTTTAAAATTCTTCCCGCTTTATCTGTCTCAGTTTTGAAAAAAATTTTTTTTTCACCAGAAGAATTTATTTGATGAATTATAACCTTAACACCATTAGCATGCGTTCCATCAACTGAGTTTAATAAGTGAGATGATATAGTAGCCATAAAATTATTCTATTGAAGCCTTGTCTCTTTTATCGCTAACTGCAGCTACAATTGGGCTTATAACACCTTTTGCTTTTACGTTGATGCAAGCAGTTTTTCCACTTTCTATTGCTCTTTTTAATGCAGGAGCCAATTGTTCTCTTTTTGTAACTAGCTCTCCATGACCTCCAAAACCTTCAAAAATTTTATGAAAAGGTATATCTCTAAAATCGGTTGCAAAATGTTTTCCACTTTCAAATAATCTTTCTTGTTGTTGAGATATACAATCTAAACCACCATTGTTATCAATTACTACCACAATAGGTTTATTTTCTTGAAAAGCAGCTTCTATTGATAATCCCCCAGATAAAAAAGCTCCATCTCCACTTATTAAAATAACATTTGAGTCAGGGTTTATATTTTTTGCAGAAAGTGCGAAGGGAACACCAACACCCAACATACTAAATGTACCAGGATGAAGAATTCCACCTATTTTTTTTCCTTTTGATCCAGCAATATTTATTGCAATTTCAGACCAGAAGTGAGTGTTACCTCCGTCAATGACTAGCCAATCTTTTTCACCAATAGCATCTTGAACATCTAAAGCTAATTGAAGTGGATGCATTTTACCTCCATTTGCTTCAGCTTCTTTTGTTTCTTTACTTAAATCCTCTAAAGTCTTATCAACCCATTCTTGTTTTTTAGTTCTGTTAAGATCAAACCATTCATTGCTTAAATTCCATTTATTATTTGATTTAAGTTTATTTAATGTGTCAAAAAAAACTCCTGGATCACATAATAAATTTAAATCTGCAGCTCTATTAAGTTCTATTTCCTCATGAGATCCATTAATACATACAAGTTTAGTTGATTTAGGAAAAAGTGGTGGGTTTCCAAAATTCATTTGATTATCTAATCTAGCTCCAACCATCAATACTAAATCAGATTCATGTAATGCAAATTTTGAAGGAGGATATTGATGAATATCAGCTAAACCCATATAGGCATTAGCTTCTTCTCCAAGTAATTTTTGATGATAAGGAATATTAAATATTGGAATTTTTAAATTATTTCCAGCTTCTTCTAATTTCTTTTCAGAACCAGACCACCAAATTCCATGACCACCAATTAAAACTGGTTTTTTTGAATTACATGCAAGTTCTAAGATTTCTGATATTTGTGCTGGATCTGGCCAAGCTTTTACAATTGGTTTTGTTTGATGTGAAAATGGTCTTTCTTCAAGTCCTGCGTCTTCAGAAAAAGATGAAAACATAATATCAACAGGCATACTTAAATGTACTGCACCAGGATATCCATTTGTTGCAATCCTATATGCCTTATCTACAAATTCTCTAATTCTAGTTCCATCAGTTATGCTTGCGCTATACTTTGTTAAAGGTGCTGCAATTGCAACATCATCAATTTCCTTGAATCCTCCTGAGCCTTGTCTTTTTAAACTGCTTGAACCAGTTATGAATATTACAGGTGATCTTTCACCCCAAGCTTCCATCATTGATGGAACTGCATTTGCAAACCCTTCGGGACCAACCAGACATACTGCTGGTTTTCTTGTAATTCTAGTATGCCCATCAGCTATATGACCTGCTACCTGTTCATGAGGACAATTAATTACTTCCATTTGGCACTCCATAAACCCCTCTAAAGCAGGATTACAGAAACCACCAGATAATGTAAAAACATGTTCAATGCCTTTGTCTTTTAAAGCTCTAGCTATAAGTGATCCGCCTCTAATTTTTTTTTCTGACATTTTTTTTAGTATTTCATATTTTCAATAAATTTTTTAGCAATTATTTCTGACGTCACATCATTTATATCAGTTAAACCAACTAAACCTAGTGCAGTACTTAATTCGTCTTTAATAATATCTAAAATTCTTCTTAAACCTTTTTCACCATCAGCTCCAATACCATACATTAGCGGCCTTCCAAGCATTACGTAATTTGCACCTAGCGCTAAAGCTCTTATAATATCGCTTCCACCTCTAACACCACTATCAAATAGCAGAGGAAATTCTTTACCTAATGCATTTCTTATCAACGGTAATGCTTCGATTGCTGCTGTAGCACTATCTAATTGTCTTCCACCATGATTGGATACTTGTATAGCATCAACTCCCTCATCCTTTATTTTTAGAGCATCCTCCGGTGACATTACTCCTTTAATTATTAGTTTTCCTTTCCAGGCCTCTCGTACTCTTTTGAGAGTTCCCCAGTCAGTAGCTCCTCTGCTTTCACTTCTTACAAATTTATTACCACTCTTTGATGTTTCATAGTTCATTGGTTTTGGAATACCACCTAGTAAAGTTGTTAAAGACCAATGAGGATGAGTTGCAAAATCAAACATTTGTTTAGGACCTATTTTAAAAGGGACTGTAAAACCATTTTTATTATCCTTAGCCCTTCTAAATTGAATTGGAACATCCACAGTTAGTATTGCCACTTTATAACCAGTTTGTTCTGCTCTTTGTAAAAGCTCCATTACAAAATCTTCTTGGAAATTATATAATTGAATCCAAGATCGACCTTCAGACAATTCATACATTTTTTCTAAAGATGTTGAGGAAGCCATGGATACACATGCAGGCACATTATTTACAATACTTTCTTTAGCCAACATTTCATCTGCACCAGTCCAGGTTAAGTTACACATGCCCATTGGTGAAAAACCAAATGGTTGATCAAATTCAATATCTAAAAATTTCTTTTTTAAATTTCTATTTTCAACATTTCTTAAAACTTTTGGTTCAAGTCTAATTTGATCTAAGGCTTTAGTATTAATTTCACAAAGTTTTTCATCACCTGAGGCACCATCAACAAAATCAAACATTAATTTTGGCATTCTTTTCTTTGCTAAATTTCTAGCATCATCTAAGCTGTGAATTTTTTTACTTGCAGTTATATTATTCATAAATTCTTTATATATTCTGTCAGATTAATCTTTTTATCTTTATCTAAAAAATAAGCTGTATGATTTTTTCTTGAAGAATAAACTTCAGTTGGTTTTCCGTCAATAAAAACTACTGCCACACCATCATCAATTGCCATACCCTGAGGTAATTTATTATTTTTAATCTCTAATTCAAATTGATCTATTCTTTGAATATTTGATGAATGGGGTGTGCAGCTCCCTGATATTAAATTAATACCTCTTATTGGATTGTACCCAGGACCAGCAGAGTCTGATAATATCCAATCAAACCAACAAACTGCCCCAGCACTTACCCCTGATAGAATAATGCCTTTTTCATAAGCATCTTTAAAAATATTTTCTAATTTATTTTTTTTCCAAATATTCAACATAAAAACAGTATTTCCACCTCCTATATAAATAATGTCTTTATTTAATATCCATTCAGAAAATCCATCTGTAGCTGATGTTAAATTAAAATGTGATAATTCAGACTGAGTATTTTGATATCTTTTGTAAAATAAATTTATTTTATTTTCATCATCTTTACTAGCCGTTGCTAAAAAGCCTATTTTATTTTTTGGTTTTTTTAATTGATCAATTACAAATTGATCTAAACTTTCATCTAACTGATGTGTAAAACCACCACCACCTATTGCAATTATTTTTCTTTCAATATTGTTCATTTAATTAAATTTAAAAATCTAAAATAATATATAATACTAGTAACAAAAAGTTTTTAATGATTGAAAGCATATCTAAAAAATTAGCACCAACAGGAGAGTTACGAGTCGGCTTAAATATGAGTAATTTTTTACTTGTTAGCTCGAAAAATGCAAATGGCTCGCCAGAAGGCGTGTCACCAGATATAGGAAAAAAACTTGCAGAGGAGCTAAATGTAATTTGTAAGTTAGTTCAATTTGAAAAACCAGGGTTATTAGCTGATGCTGTAAATGAGGATAAATGGGATATAGGAAACATAGCTTGTGAAAAGGAGAGAGCAAAATCTATAGATTTTAGTGACCCGTATGTAAATATTGACGCTAATTTTATCTTTAGAAAAAAAGATAAATTTATGACCAATGAAGAGATAAATTCATCAGCCATAAAAATAGCTGTTCTTGAAAGAAGTGCTTATGATTTATGGTTAACTGAAAATTTTAAAAAAGCTGAATTAATTAAAGTTAATACAATGGATGATTCTCATAAATTATTTAGAGAAGGTGGTGCAGATGTTCTTGCTGGTTTAAAACCTAAGTTAATAGAAGAACTTAAGCTTAATAGTGATTTTAAAATTATTTCAAATCCATTTACTTATATAAAACAATCTATTGGTATTAAAAAAGGTAATCCTGAAATATTAGATTTTTTAAATAATTTTATTTCAAAACTAATTAAAGATGCTTTTATAGAAAGATTATTAAAAAAACACAAAGTCCAGGATAAATTAAGCATACCTAAAATTGATTAACTTTTTATTCCTACCCATGGTTCAGCTTTTGTGGGTATTTTTTTATCTATACCTCTTACTATTTCACCTTTTGGATCATACATAGGTAATTTGCAAAGTTCAGCTTTGTGAATTTTTTCATCAGTGCACTCAACATCAACTATTGTTTCAGGCCCTAAGTCTGACTTATCTAATAACACAATACCAACTCCACAAACTTGGTACGGAGACCATGTGCTTGAAGTTACTTTTCCAATACATTGATTATTAAATTTAATAGACCTTCCTTTTTTTGCTATTCCATCAACTACTCTAATACCCCAACTTCGACATTCTTTATCTGCATTTATCAAAGCTTTTTTACCTATAAAGTTATCTTTTTCTAAATCAACAAAACGACCAAGACCTACAGAAAAAGGGTTCGTATCACTCGTAAAATCTTGACCAGCAGATAAAAGTCCAGCCTCTATTCTTCTACCTCTAAATGAAGGTGTAGCAGTAATAATCATTCCCATTTTTGCTCCTTCGCTAAGAATTAAATTCCCTAATTTTTCAGTATCATTCTCTGGACGAAAATAAATTTCCCAACCAAGTTCATTAGTAAAACCAGTTCGACTAATTATTACTTTTTCACCTGCCATAGTAATCTCAACCCAATCAAAATATTTCCATGTATTTGCTATTGGTTCATCAATTAAATGATTAAGAAGTTCCATCGATTTAGGTCCTTGAATTTGACTTACAAATACATTTGGTTCAGTTATTTTTACATCTAATCCTTCAGAATTAGCTTTGTACCATGAAAACATGTCTCCATCTGCTTGAGCAAACCAATAACAATTTTCATCAATTCTTAAAAGTAATCCATCAGTTATTATTCCTCCGTCGTGGTAGCAGGCAAACTGATAGGAGCATCTTCCTTTTTTAACTTTTGAAATATCTCGTGGAAAAATTTTCTGTAATAATTTAAGCGCATCTGGACCTGAAATTTCATAAGGATGTTCTCCTGTATGTCTAAGAATAATTTCTTTTTTTGTTTTCCAGTATTGCTCATCTGGTGAAGCATTTGATAATTTTTCAGTTGTCAATCTTCCTGCGTAATGCGAATATTCTGGGTCAAAAGGTAGCTCCTGATAAGTTAAAGGATGAATACTCATAGTTCGAGCTAGTTCTACAGGTCTATTACCTTTTTCTGTTTGAGGTTTGATAGAAAACCTTACGTTTTGTAGAGATTTATGCATGAATATTTTTATTAAATTAAAACTAAATTTTAATCCAGAAAATATCGTCACACTAAAAACCAAATTAAGTTACAATCTATGATTGTATACTACATTATTATTGTTCTAAATTAAGTAAGATGTTAGCCTTATCTATAATTAACTAAGAGGAATTAATAATGAATAATGTATTTAAATTGATATCAGTTTCACTGTTATCATTAATGATATCGTTTTCATTTGCAAATGCATCAAGTGGAACTTTTAAAATTTCACATGATCTTGGATTTGGAAAAGATACAAACTTAGACGCAATTACTAAAGGTAGATTGTTTCAAGTGGTAATAATGACTCAAAACCGTTTAGTAAGAAAAGATCTAAAAGGTAAAGTTTCTGAAGAACTAGCTACAAAATGGTCAGCTAATGCAGATGCAACTGAGTGGACTTTTAACCTTCGTAAAGGAGTTAAATTCCATGATGGATCAGATTTTGATGCTGAAGATGTAAAATATTCTTTAATGAGAGTTAAAGATCCAGAAATTGGCTCACCTGCAAAAAAAAGCTTAAGTGTTGTAACTGATATTGAGGTAATTGACTCTCATACAGTAAAAATGAAATTAAGCACTTCTTTTGCTGATTTTCCTCTTAATTTAACTGATTACAGATTAAGAATGATACCTTCAGGATCTGGAGATACTATTGGGCAAACTGGAATTGGAACAGGACCTTTTATAGTTGAAAAATTTGATGCAGAAGGAACTACAATTTTAAAAGCTAACCCTAATTATTGGGAAGGTGCACCTGGACTTGCTGAAGTTCATGTAATTGCAATACCTGATGGAGAAGCAAGAGTACAAGCTCTTTTAACTGGTCAGATTGATATGAACAGATACGTTCAGTTTAGTCAGAAAAAGATCTTTGATGGTAATTCTAAATTTAAAACTGCAGTAATACCAACTGGTAACTGGAGAGGTATGGTTATGAATACAGAGCGTGCCCCTTTTAATGATCCAAAGGTTAGAAAAGCTGTACGTTTAGCTGTAGATAGACAAGAGCTTGTAGATACTGTTATGGGTGGAGAAGCAATTGTTTCATGCGATACACCTGTATCACCTGCAGATCAATATAGACTGAAAATGAAATGTCCTCAGAATATCAAAAAAGCTAAGAAACTTTTAGCAGAAGCCGGATATGCTGATGGAATTGATATGGTAATTCATGTTTCAACTAAAGAACCAACATGGCCTACGATTGCTGAGGTAATTCAGCAACAAGTAGCTAAAGCTGGGATTAAAGTTGAAATTAAAATGACTCCATCAAAAAGTTACTGGAAAGAAACTTGGATGAAAAAAGATGTTGCTATGACGCGTTGGAATGAAAGATCTGCTGACAGTGTACTTCATGAAGTTTATCATAGTAGTGCAAAATGGAATGAGTCTTATTATAAAAGTTCTGACTTTGATAAAAATCTAGCAAGTGCTAGAGCTGAGTTAAACTTTAATAAAAGAAGATCAGCCTACAGAAATGCACAAAAAACTTTATGGGAAGAATCTGGAACTATGATTCCGTACCATGTTTCTAAATTAGTAGTTACTAATTCTAGAGTAAAAAACCTTGATGAAGTTGAGGTTTTTTCAGTTCAGTGGCATAAAGTTAAAGTAGATTAATATAAAATAATATTTTACAGGCCTTTAAATAGGCCTGTAAAATTTACTTCATTTATCAGTAATTAATTTTTAAATTAGGTTTATAAACTGAAATATGTTTTTTTTGATTTTTAAAAGATTTGTATTAGGTTTAATTACATTATTTATTGTATCTTTAATTACTTTTATTGGCGTTGAAATATTACCAGGCGATGCTTGTACTTCTTATCTAGAAAGAGAAGCTTTTGGTGAAGCTTTAGCTGCATGTATAAAAAGATTAGGATTAGATGTCCCTGCTCATGAACGATATTTATCTTGGGCATTTAATGTCATTCAAGGTGATTTTGGCTATTCATTAAGTGGACAAATGCAAATTAATGAAGTTTTAGGACCAAGGGTAAAAAACTCATTGGTTCTTGCTTCCGCGGCAATAATTATTGGTATCCCATTAGCATTAATCTTAGGAATAATTACAGCTCTTTGGAGAGATAAAATGCCAGATATTATCATTTCAACAGTAGCAATATTTTCAATGACAATTCCAGAATTTATAAGTGCTACTTTGTTAATCTTAATAGTAGCAATATGGTTAGAGTGGTTACCTGGTATAGTTATTGTGCCAACAGATGTTACTTTTTTTGAGTTACTGCCAAATATTATTTTACCAGTGATTGCAATTGCAATGATAATGACTGCTCATATGGCTCGAATGGTTCGTTCAAGTG
>ENA-OREB01001454-OREB01001454.1-marine-metagenome-genome-assembly--contig:-NODE-1454-length-11564-cov-2.444590_pt1 | contig 11564 bp, 9 predicted proteins | sample MGYA00248625_ERZ508552 | MGnify/ENA primary metagenome ERZ508552 (study PRJEB26219, sample SAMN06267888) | marine metagenome | isolation source: Monterey Bay, California, USA | place: USA:Monterey Bay...
CCGGTCCAGCCCCACGACCGGCTCGACTCCCGACCCCCGGTCGGTGAATCCGGCGACCATGGCTCGCCCAAGGCGACCACCGGAGCCGGTCACCAGAACGGTCACCGGGTATCCCCCAGCAGGGGCTCCCACCAGTCCTGATGATCGCGGTACCACGCCACGGTCTCGGCCAGGCCCTCGTCGAGGCTACGCGTCGGAGCCCAACCGAGGCTCCGGATCCGGGTGGTGTCCACCGAGTAGCGGCGGTCGTGCCCGGGACGGTCGGCCACGTACTGGACGGCCGACTCGTCGGCCCCGCATAGGTCCAGGAGCCGACGGGTCAGGTCCAGGTTGTCGACCTCGGCGCCCGCCCCCACGTTGTATACGGTGCCGACCTCGCCGTCGGCCAGCACCCGCTCCAGGGCGGCACAGTTGTCGTCCACGTGACACCAGTCGCGGACGTTGCCTCCGTCGCCGTACAGCGGCACCCGGCCGCCACGCAGCAGGCGGGTCACGAACAACGGGATGACCTTCTCCGGAAACTGGAAGCGCCCGTAGTTGTTGGACGACCGGGTCACCACGACGGGAAGCCCGAACGTCTCGTGGTACGAGAGGGCGATCAGGTCCGCGGAGGCCTTCGATGCCGAATAGGGCGAACTGGGGGCCAACGGATCCCCTTCGACGAACGAACCCTCCCCGATGGAGCCGTACACCTCGTCGGTTGACACGTGGAGCACCCGCCCGACGCCGACCTCCATGGCCACCCGGCACACGGTTGCCGTGCCGCCGCAGTTGGTGGTGACGAACCGGTCCGGTTCGACCAGCGACCGGTCCACGTGACTTTCCGCCGCGAAGTGGACTACCGCGTCGTGGCCTGGCATGACCATCGACAGGGTCGAGGCGTCACACACGTCGGCGTGGACGAACCGGTAGCCGGACCGACCGTCCAGGCCGGCCAGATTGGCCGGGTTGCCGGCATAGGTGAGGGCGTCGTAGACGGTCACCTCGTCACCCCGGGCCACGGCCCGGTGGACGAAGTTGGCACCGATGAATCCGGCGCCCCCGGTGACTAGGAGGCGCACCTCAGCGCTCCACGTAGACGGGTCGCCGGTCGTCGGAAAGATCGTCCCGGTTCGGGTTGGCCCGGTCACGCGCCGACAACACCGGGTCGGCCAGCCCCCAGTCGGCACCGACGTCAGGGTCGTCCCACGCCACCCCCAGCTCGTCGTCTGGGTCGTAGGTGCCGTCCACCAGGTACGTGAGGGTCATGTCGGTGAGCGCCGCGAACCCGTGAGCCACCCCAGGCGGGATGTACAGGCCACGATGGCGGTCCGGACCGTCGCCCCCGAGGTTCATCTCGACGGTGGCGCCGTCGGTGGGCGATCCGACCCGCAGGTCGTGAAGCACGACGCGGGCCGTCCCCCCGACCACCACCCAGTAGTCCGCCTGGCCGCGGTGGTAGTGCAGCCCGACGAGGGAACCGGCCACCCGGTCGGCCCGGTTGCCCTGCACCATGGGTGGCACGTCACCCAGCCACTCCTGACGCCACGTTTCGACGAATGAGCCCCGGTCGTCCGCGTGGACCACCGGGTCGACGGCCAGCACCCCGTCGATGGCTGCCACGGCCCTCACCTCAGCCACCGGTGCCCCCTTCCGAACTCCGGGCGTCGACCACCGAATGGTCGCCGAGCAGCACCGACAGGTCCACCTGGTCGCCGCGAGACCCCGTCACCTCGGCTGACCGGCCCAGGACCGAGCCGGTCAGCCGGTCGAGGTCGGACACCACGGCCCCGTCCATGAGCACCGAGTGCTCCACGGTCGAACCCTCGATGGCGCAGCGGGCGCCCACGGCTACGTAGGGTCCGACCGTGCTGCCACTGATCCGGGCGCCGGCAGCCACCACCACCGGCCCCACCAGAGTGGAGTCCACCACCTCGGCGTCGCCGTCGACCACCACACCGTCACCGCCCAGCCGGTCCAGCACCAGGCGGTTGCACTCCAACAACGGATCCTTCTTGCCGGTGTCGATCCACCAGCCCTCTAGCACCCGGTGCTCCACCACTTCGCCGGCGTCCAGCAGCCACTGGATGGCATCGGTGATCTCCAACTCCCCCCGCGCCGATGGCTCGATGGCCCGCACCGCCTCGTGAATTCGGGGACCGAACAGGTACACGCCGACCAGGGCCAGGTCGGACGCCGGCTCCTCGGGCTTCTCGGCCAACCCCACGATCGTCCCGTCGGGCGCCACGTCGGCCACCCCGAACGCCGACGGGTCGTCGACCCGGGCCAGAAGCAGCCGAGCAGCCGAGCAGCCGTCGAACCCGTCGACCACCCCGTCGAGGGAGTCCTCGAACATGTTGTCACCCAGGTACATGGCGAACGGCTCGTCGCCCAGGAAGGGGCCGGCGACGACCACGGCGTGGGCGAGGCCAAGGGGCCGATCCTGGGCGATGTAGGTCACCTTCGCTCCCCATCTGCTGCCGTCACCGATGCTGGCCATCACCTCGGCGGCGGTGTCGCCCACCACGATCCCGATGTCGGTGATCCCCACCCCCACCAGGTCGGCCACCACGTAGTGCAGGATCGGAACATTGGCAATGGGGACCAGTTGCTTGGCGCTGGTGTGGGTCAGCGGACGCAGACGCCGTCCACTCCCTCCGGCCAGGATCAGTCCCTTCACCGCGACGAGGGTATCGGGAGGTCCGCGGGGCCTCCGGGCGCTTCGATCAGCGTCCAGCCGCCTTGGACAGGCCCACCAGGAAAACGAGGACCGTGGTGGCCACCTGTTGGGCCTGGGAACCGTCCAGCGAGTATTCGGCAGCCACCTTCTCGAGGGCCTGCTGGTCCCCGTCGGCAGCCATGTAGGCCGTGGTGACCCGCTGGGTCCCCGTCTGGGCGGGCACCTCGAGCGGGTCCCTCTCGCTGGAAGACAGGCTGAGGAGGAACGCCACCACCCACACGCCGGCCCGCTGGAACTCGGGCACGGTCATCTCGAGATGGTCGGCAGCCGCGGTGACCCTCGCCAGGTCCTCGACGGTGAACGTCGAGGTCACCCGGTACTCGTCCACCTGCGGGTCGGGGAAGGCGGTGCCGGCATCGGGCGGCCCGTAGCCGACGCTGAACCAGTTGGAACGAAGGCCGAACTCCCGACGGAAGCGGTCGCCCGACACCACGAAGCGGTTGCCGTCCCGGGCCCGGAGCTCCACCTCGACGGCCCGACCGCCGTCGTCACCGAAGCCGTCCCTGTCGATCACCTCGATCTCGTACAACGCACCCAACCCGAAGGCGTCGCCAACCCGCTCGACGTCGATCTCGTCGGTCCACCGGTGCACGGGGTTGATGGACACGTCGTCACCGGCATCAGGCACGCCGGTGAAATCAGCAGTGATGGTGTGACCACCGGTGGATGCTGAGAACTCGGTGCGGGACACCACGCCGTCCTGTAGGCGGACCATGCCAGCCGTGGCGGCCACCGCTGCATCGGTAGCTGCGGTTTCGTGGTCCCAGCCGTCGGACCCCCGTCGGCTCCGACGCCCCGAGTACACCTGACAACGGATGGTGTCGCATGTCTTGGCGTAGCCGTACCGAACCTCGGCCAAGGAGTACGACCGTGCCGCCACCGCCTGGACCTCAAGGGCCGCCTGGCCTGCACCGCCACCCATCTCCGACCAGATGGACGGCATTTCGCTGGGCACTACCGACCGGAGGTACTGCTCGATGGCCACCCAGTTCACGGTCCGCTGGCGGGCCCCGTAGCGGGCGGCCCGGATCTCGCCCCGGTACCAGGTGGCCGATGTGGGCCCTTCGCAGAGCTGCAAAGTCTGGTCGAGGCCCGAGGTGGCCGTGTCGACCAGTTCGTAGGCCACCCCGTCGGCCGTCGAGGCGATCCCTCCGTTGGTGGCGTGCACCGAACCGGTCGGCCAGGCCGCGGTGATGCGGGCCACCGGACTCTGGATGACCAGCCCGGTGTCGGTGAAGTCGCCGCCGCACGACGAGCCGGACAGGACGCGGTAGCGGTCGGCGTCGCCGTCCAGCACCAGGCGCACCACCCGGGTCGAGACCACGGTCCAGGGCCCCTGGATCCCGCCGACCAGCAGCAGGCCGTCGGAGAGGTAGACGGTCGTCGGGTCGCTGTCGTGGGACAACAGGCGAACGCCGATCTCGACGTTGGGGACGATGGTGGGTGTTGTTCCCCCGTAGTAGTGGTCGAGGATCTGGTCTCGACCCCAGCCTTCGTCCACCGCGTAGCCGAGGGCTCCGTACTGGCCCATTCCGCGGCCGTGGCCCCATCCGCGGCCATCGACGATCACGGGGCCGTAGTCCACCGAGTAGATGGGTGGGGCGAACCGGCCGGGTATCCGCAACTGCTGGCCGATCGACAGGAGATTCGCATCGGTGATTCCGTTGGCCTCCATGAGGGCAGGCACCGTCACCCCGTGCACCGCGGCGATGGCCGACAGACTGTCTCCGGACCGCACGGTCACGATCAGCGGTGGCAGGGTGGTGGCCGGCGGCATCGAACCCGGAATGGTCAGTTGCTGGCCCACCGAGAGCCGATCCGGGTCGGTCAGGTCGTTGGCGTTCATGAGGGCCGAGACCGACACCCCGTGCACCGAGGCGATGGCCGACAGGCTGTCCCCGGGCTGGACGGTCACCACGACCGGTCCGGTGGGGGTCACCGGCCGGGTGGCACCTGGCACCAGCAGCTCCTGGCCGACGTGCACCGTGTCGGGATCGACGATGTTGTTGGCCTGGATCAACGCCGAGAGGGTCACGCCGTACTCCGCAGCGATGCCCGACAGGCTGTCGCCGCGCTGCACCACCACGACCATGGTGGGGAGGGTCGTCGGGGTGGCGCCCGGACCGGGGATGACCAGTCGTTGGCCCATGAAGAGCCGGTCGGCGTCAACAATGCCGTTGGCCGACATGAGCGCCGACACGCTGGTGCCGTGCTCGGCGGCGATCTCCGAGAGGCTGTCACCGGCCTCCACGGTGACCACCACGTCAGCAGGTGCGGGCGACGCCGTGGCCAGCAGGGTCCCCACCAACGCCGAGACCACGACGATCGACCGGAAGCTCGCCGCCCAGAAGACCACAGGTCGGCGGGCTGGAGGTTGCTGGTCGATCGGCTGAGGGTCCACGTTGCTTTCGTACACGGGTCGTTGGACGTGTGGGAACGCCCCGTTCCGCCCGGTCAGGCGGTCATTGTAGGAGTCGGAACCGTCGTCCGAGGAGCACCGACATGGCGACCATGGAGGTGGACACGGTGGCAAGCAACGCCAGCTCCACCCGGAGGAACAGATCGCTCCCGACGGCCAGCACCATCGGAAAGGCCAGCAGGCCGACCAACCAGGCCATGGCCATCCGGCCCTGCCAACGGAGGGCGATCAGCGCCTGGGCCAGACACAGCACCACCATCAGTACGGCGCTGGAACTGGCCAGCAGGACCATGTCCCGACGGTCGACGGCGAACTCGGCTCCGAAGGCCAGCTCTACGACCCTGTGGCCGATCAGGCCACAGGCCACCACGGCGGCCAGCCCGAGGAATCCGACGAGAGCCAGAAGTCGACCCAGCACGTGGCGGAACTCGTCGAACCTGCGATCGGCGGCCAAAGCCGAGAGTCTGGGCAGCAGGGAAGCCTGCACAGCCTGGAAGAAGAACAACGGCACCCGGGCCACCAGAAGGGCGTTGAGGAACCGACCCGCCTCGTGGCCTTCGGACGGTCCGGCCAGCAACTCGACGGCCAGGGGGCTGACGTTGAGCACGATGGCCGTGGACACAGAGGCCACCAGCAGGGCACCCATGGCGGGGGCCAGGGCTGCCAGGCCACCCCGACGGTTGACGGTCCCTTCGGCTACCGGGGCCGGCCCGACCTCGGCAGCCGGGTCCGGGCGCGGAGCGCCGTCCGACCGTCGACCGGCCAACGCGGCGGCCACCCCCAGGAACGGCGCACCGCCGATAGCCAGGCCGTAGATCGCCACCTCGTCGGTCAGCACCAGGCCGAGCACACCCACCAGGACCAGGCGGCCGACGCCGTCTCCGATGAAGTAGCGGGCGTAACCGCCGAATCGGTTCAGGCCGGCCAGCATGCCGCGGGCCAGGTGACCGGCTCCCAGGCCGACCAGCACCAGCAGGAGGCCTACCAGCAGCACCCCGTGGCCGGCAAAAAGGCCGTCGACCATCCAGGGTGCGGCCACCAGCGCCACCACGACAAGGCCCAGGGCCAGTGAGCCGCCCATGATGGCGGCCGGCCCGACGACCAGGCGGGGCGGATCTGCGGGATGGCTGGCGATGACCCGGGTCGTCTCCTGTTCCAACGGCTGGAAGAACCCCGGACCGAGCAGGAAGCTCAGCGCCCACAGAAGTCCGACCGGCGAGTACGCCTCGGCACCAAGGTCACGTGACGCCAGGGTGATGAACGTGTATGCGGTGAGGCCGTTGACGACCAGGCCACCACCGACGGCCACGGTGCCCTCAGGGAGCCGATCCAGGACGCGCCTCATCGGCCGGGTAGGTACGTGTCGGCCATGTGCCTAACGGCCGACGCCCTCGAACCCGCAGCCCAACTCGCGCCACGGCCCGGGCGGGAGGAGGTTGCGGGTGTCGACCACGGCCCGACGGGCCATCACGTCGACCACCGCCACCGGGTCGACCGAGGCGAATGACGGCCACTCGGTGAGCACGACCAGCACATCGGCATCCCGACAGGCCGCCACCGGGTCGTCGACCAGTTCGACGGCGTCGGGAATCGGAGGCCGCCACTCGGACACCGTGGGATCATGGGCCCGTAGTCTCGCCCCGCCAGCCAGCAGCCGCTCGACGATCTCCAGAGCCGGAGAATCACGGAGGTCGTCGGTGCCCGCCTTGAAGGTGAGCCCCCAGACGGCCACCGTCCGACCCTCCAGGTCTCCGCCCACGGCCCGCCGAACCTTGTCCACCATCCGTTCGAACTGCTGGAGGTTCACCTCGAGGGCACTGTCCAGGAACCGGAAGTCGTAGCCGGCCTGCCCGGCCTGGTGGATGAGGGCCCGGGAATCCTTGGGAAAGCAGCTGCCTCCCCAGCCGGGGCCGGGTCGGAGGTGACTGGCTCCGATCCGGGCGTCGTACCCGAGCCCGAGGACCACGTCGTCGATGTCGGCGCCCACCCCCTCGCAGACCGCAGCGATGGCGTTGGCGAACGAGAGCTTGGTGACGAGAAAGGCGTTGGCCGCGTACTTGATGGTCTCAGCCGACGCCGGGTCGGTGATCACCACCGGGGCGTCGACGTCGTCGTAGAGGGAACGAACCACCTCACATGACCGCTCGTCATCGGCGCCGACCACGATCCGATCTGGCCTCAGGAAGTCAGCCACTGCGCTCCCCTCACGCAGGAACTCTGGGTTGGAGGCCACCGTGACGTCATCGCGATCCAGAAGTCGCTCCACCACCCGGGTCGTCCCCACCGGCACGGTCGACTTGTTTACGACCACGGCCCCCGGCGTCAGCAGCGGACCAAGGGACGATGCTGCTGCTTCGACGTAGGACAGGTCGACCGACCCGTCGGGAGAATGGGGCGTGGGGACGCAGAGAAAGACCACCGCACGATCAGCGACCCCTTCGGCCACATCGGTGGTGAATCGCAACCGACCGGACCCCAGGCCCTCTGCCACCAGGGCGTCCAGGCCCTCCTCCACGATCGGAACGTCTCCGGCCGACAACCGGGCCACCTTGTCGGCATCGACGTCGACACACGCCACGTCGTGCCCCAGACGGGCGAAACACGCGCCGCTGGTCAGCCCGACATAGCCGGTCCCGATGATGGCTATCGAGGTCATCGGGGCGAGTCTCGCAGCACCTGGCGCCAACCCCGACGCGCCGGTTGCCCGACGCTCCAGAAGCAGGTCAGCTTTCGTGCGGGGCAGCCACCTTCGGCATGCAGAGGCCGTCCAGTTCAGCGATCTCGATGCGGTCCCGGTTCTCCCAGGTCACTTCGAGGGACGGGTCCTTTTGCAGTCGGTACTCCCGAAACGACATGTCCATGGCGTCGAAGGCCACCAGGCGGCCGGACAGGCCCTCGCCCAGGCCGAGGATCAGCTTGATGGCCTCCAGCGCCTGGATCGAGCCGACGATGCCCGGCAGCACGCCCAGCACTCCGGCCTCGGCACAACTCGGGGCGAACTCGGCCGGGGGCGGCTCGGGGAGCATGTCCCGGTAGGTGACCCCATCCCGGGGGTCGAACACCGTGACCTGGCCCTCGAAGCGGAAGATGGAACCGTGCACCACCGGCACGCCGAGCTTCACCGAGGCGTCGTTGAGCAGGTAGCGGCTGGGGAAGTTGTCGGCTCCGTCGATCACCACGTCGTACCCGTCGAGGATGTCCATGATGTTGTCGGCGCCGAGGCGAACGTCGTAGGTGACGACGTCGACGTCCGGGTTGATCGCGGTGAGGGTCTTCTTGGCCGAGTCGACCTTGCGTTCGCCGATCCGGTCCAGGTTGTGGAGGATCTGGCGCTGGAGATTCGACTCGTCGACCACGTCCATGTCGACAATGCCGATCCGTCCCACCCCGGCGGCCGCGAGGTACAGGGCGGCCGGAGAACCCAGACCGCCGGCTCCCAGCAGCAGGACGCTGGCGTCCAGCAACTTCAGCTGGCCCTCCTCGCCCACCTCGGGCAGGAGCACGTGGCGCTGGTAGCGGTTTCGCTGGTCGGGACTCAGGGTTCGCGGGGTGCGCCAGTCGCGGCCCTCGTCCTTCCAACGGTTGAAGCCGCCGTCCATGGAGACCACGTCGGCGTAGCCCAGCTGTTGGAGGGTGTCGGCGGCGAACGCCGAGCGGACCCCGCCGGCACACATGACGACGAGTGGCTGGTCCCGGTCGTCGACCCGACTCTCGATGCTGGCCTCGAGGTTGCCCCGTGGGATGTGGACCGAGCCGGGAACCGCCCCCTGCTCGAACTCGTCGGGCTCGCGGACGTCGAGGAGGAGGTGGCCGGCTGCCAGCAACGCCTCGGCGCCCGCCGGGTCGGTCTCGGTTATCCGGGACTTAGCGTCCCGCAGGAGATCTCGAAAGGTGGCCATACCAAAATCCTACCGATCTGGTCGGGATTCGACCACCGGACGGTTCGCCGATCGCGTCATGAACCGAGGATGGTCGGCAGCAGTTCGCTGATCGACCCCCGGACCACCACATCGGCCAGATCGTCCATGTCGGTCGGCGAACCGTTCACCACGACCACCGCCCGACCGGCCTGTACGGCCGTCGGAACCATCAGGTTCACCGGACCGACGGACAGCGTCGATCCCACGGCCAACAGGAGGTCGGCGTCGGCCGCCGCGGCCAGTGACCGGTCCAGGTCGCCCTCGAAAAGCGCCTGGCCGAAGCTCACGGTGGCCCGCTTCAACAGGCCGCCACAGAACCCCCTCGGGCACCGGGGGTCCTCCTCGCCGGAGCGAACCCGCTCCAGAACCACCTCGATGTCGTCCTGCACGCCGCACTCCAGGCACATCGACCGTCGAACCGTTCCGTGGACCTCGACGATGCGCTCCGGGTCGGTCCCGGCCATGAGGTGGAGGCCGTCCACGTTCTGGGTCACCAGCGTGTGCAACCCACCCCGCCGATCAAAGTCGACCAGCGCGCGATGCCCGACGTTCGGTTCCACTCCGTCCCACATCCCGCCGGCCATGACCCGCCAGTTGGCCTTCCGGACCTCAGGCTCGGCCAGGTACACGTCGATGTTCGATGCCCGTTCGGCCTCGGGGTTCAGGGTCCACACGCCCTGCGGTCCCCGGAAGTCCGGAATACCGCTGTCCGTCGAGATCCCCGCTCCGGTCAGCACGGCCACCGATCCCGCCGCGGCGACCAGCGACGCCGCATCGATCGTCTCTTTCCCGGGCCCCTCGGATGCATCCGTCATCGGCAGATCCTCTTCGATCAGGTCAGGCCGTGAAGGACTTGGCTAGGTCGACCAACAGGCGCACACCGAAACCGGTGCCACCCCGGACCACCTCGGCATCGTCGGCGTCGGTGAACGCCGGGCCGGCGATGTCCAGATGCGCCCAGTCGATGCCCTCGGCCACGAACTCGCCGAGGATGAGCCCGGCGGTGATCGCCCCGCCGTACGGTCCACCGATGTTCTTCATGTCGGCGACCGGGGAGTCGACCATGCGGCGGTAGTCGTCGGGAAGAGGCAGGCGCCACACTCGTTCGCCGGTCTGCGACGACGCCGCCTCGACCTGTTCGAGAAAGCCATCACCGCGACCCATCAACCCGGCGATCCTCGGACCGAGGGCGACCATGCAGGCGCCGGTGAGCGTGGCCAGGTCGACAATGGCGTCGGGCTTCGCTTCTGAGGCCATCGACAGTGCGTCGGCCAGCACGAGACGGCCCTCGGCGTCCGTGTTGAGCACCTCGATGGTTTTGCCGTTTCGGATGGTCAGGACGTCGCCCGGTCGGGTGGCATCCCCGCCCAGCATGTTGTCGGTCATCGGGAGGTAGGCCCGGACCCGGCACCGGGGGGCCACCGTCGGCAGGGCCGACATGGCACCCACCACCGCGGCTGCACCGCCCATGTCCATCTTCATGTCCATCATTCCTTGACCGGACTTGATGGACAGCCCGCCGGCGTCGAAGGTGAGCCCCTTGCCGACCAGGGCCAGGGTGCCCTTCGGGCGGCCCTTGGGCGTGTAGGTGAGCTCGACGAAACGGGGCGGCTGGGTGGAGCCGCGGTTCACGCCGAGTAGGCCACCGAGGCGTGCGCGACGGATGGCCGCCTCGTCCAGCACCTTGACGGTCAGCCCCCGGTCGCGGGCCATGCGTCGCACCCGATTGGCGAACTTCGGCGCTGTCAGGCTGCCGCCCGGTTCGTTGACCAGGTCGCGGGCCAGCACCACGCCACCGACAACCGCTTCGGCCCGTTCCATCGACGTCTTCACGCCCGCCGCGGTGCTTCCCACGAGTGACACCCGGGCGAGTCGGTCCGATACCGGTCCCTTGTCGTCTGCCGATCGGTAGCCGAACCGGTAAAGGGCCAAGGTCAGACCCTCGACCACCGCGGCAACGCCGTCAGCCTCGGTCAGCTCGCCAGTGGTGGCCACCACCGACGCCAGGTCGGTAGCCAGTGACCGACGAGTCCGTGCGGCACGACCCAGCGCGGCAGCTGCCCGTCGGAGTCCGTTCGTGCCCAGTTCGTCGGTGACGCCGAGGCCCACGGCAGCTACCAGACGGCCGTCGGACGGCACGACCTGGACCTGCCCGGCCTTGGCCTCGAAACCGAGACGACCCAGATCCGCTCGATCGAGGCCGGACGGCAGTGGGTCTCCATCGGCCAGCCGTTCGATGGTTATTCCGTGGGCCACCACCTCGGCCCGAGCGGGAGCGCGACGGGCCGTGGAGAACTGGGGGGGCGTGAACGTGACGGTCATGGTCTTCCTCGGGGAATCGGATCGGGGCGAATGTCAGTCGGGCGTGGAGAGGCCTTCGATCGAGCGGCCTTCAATGGAGCGGACAGTGAGCGAACCGCCCGCCGCGCTGTCGGCCTCGTGCCACCGGGCCAGAGTCCACAGGAGGTCGGAGAGGCGGTTGAGGTACGGCACTACCGACGACCCC
>ENA-OREB01001465-OREB01001465.1-marine-metagenome-genome-assembly--contig:-NODE-1465-length-11529-cov-5.782658_pt1 | contig 11529 bp, 2 predicted proteins | sample MGYA00248625_ERZ508552 | MGnify/ENA primary metagenome ERZ508552 (study PRJEB26219, sample SAMN06267888) | marine metagenome | isolation source: Monterey Bay, California, USA | place: USA:Monterey Bay...
ATCCCCTTTGAGGCTGCGCATCCGACAATTTGATGAGCCCCTTCCAGGATGTGGTCAAGCATCAACCATTATCTGAGAAGCGATTCGAACGACGTCCGGCAGTACGATCTCGTTCTGATCATTGTAGGCAACCGGGTCGATCCTGGGTAAGCTGCTAGCGTTCATGACTGTGAAGGCGGCCGACGCGGCTTTCTCACGGGCGTTCATTTGGTAGATCTCATCCATTCGTCCATAGATATTGACGGAGTCTTCGGAGCGCCAGTGTACGAGCGCCTGGATCTCCCCAACGGAGAATTTCAGGTGCTTGAGGGCGCTGCCCAGCCATACTCGTTTGGAATGGAAGGTACGGTGCTGGCGCTCCTCCTCGGAGAGGCAGACCTGCATGACGCCTTCGAGGGTCTTGTCGATGCTCGAGGCCGTCCACCGCTTTTCGTTGCCATCCGCTGTGAAGAGGGGAGCGGTGAGCCTGTTTCTGCCTCTCACAGGGAAAGCCAGTTCATAGTCCACGAGGGCCGCGGCAAAGTTCGAAGAATTCGACCGATCGAATTTGAAGACCCTCGGCGCGGCCCCAAAGTGCATGTTGAGCGGGTCCGCTTTGGAGGGGCCGCCCTTTACGATGACTCGATCCAACGCATGCTGGCCCATTGACCGGAGTTGTTCGGGCGACGGATCCGGGTTCGGCGAGCTGCCGTCGATGATGTACTGCACGTCAGCGCGCGTGTACTCGCCGTTCTCGTGGCCTGCGATGTTGTTCTTGCGCTCACCGGTCTGATTGGCGAAGGTGTCCACCAGTCGCCATCCGATCCAATGTGCCACATTCGGATCGTAGCGCCGACCGTTTACCAGAGTGCCCTCTGGGATCGTGCGCATACGGTGGTTCATCTCTGCCGTGAACGGCTCGCAGCGCTGTGGGACCAGTGAGTGCTTCCCGTAGTTGACGAGCATCTCCTTAGCCATACCGCGTGCGACGAACTTCAGCATCGTCGGCGCTGGCATGTCGTATCCCTTTCGTCCATGGCGTCGCCGCACGTGTGTGAGCACGTTGAGGGCGCTCTGGATCTTCGGCGCGGGGTCTGCCTTCCTGCGCGGCTTCATCTTCTGCCAGGTGTCGATGACGAAGCCAATTAGCAAGAGACCTTCCCGTTGCGGATACAGCGTTGCTTCCGTTGTCCGCCACACTGGTGTGCCCATTGCTTGACAGTATGGCGTCCAGTACTTGTCCCATGCGGAGGTCTCGCCCTTGACGGTGCCCTGGTTGGCTCCGTATTCCGCGAAACCTGTGGTGGCGTCGCTGATGCGTGCCAGCAGGTCTTTGTCCCGTGGCGACAGAGCATGCCTGGAGCCGTCCTGTTCCATGCCCCTCACGGCGTCCTGCACCGCTGAAGGGGACTTGGGTAGGGCCTCCCTGCACTTCGGCAGCTTCTTCTGTGGCGGTGTGGATGGCATGGCGCTGCGCCGACGCCGCTGCGCTGGCTCGGCGGCGAGTTGCTCTGTTTCGCCCTCCGTGGGTCGCCGACGTTTGGGCATCGGTGGCGGCAGATCGAGCTCGTCCTCTAACTTCCAGGAGCGCGGGCCATCTTTGTCCGTGCTGCTGGGTTCGCCTCCACCGATGTGCCTTTCCGTCGGTGTCAGTGGCCGCTGTCGCCCCACGGAGCGCGCTCGCTTGCGCTGCCCGAAGCTGGTCTCGTCCGCTGCCGGCGGGGGGACCGTGATGCAGACTGACTCGCCTCGCGCGCTCGTCTGCCCACTCTGCAACAACCCACACCCGTGGCGTGTTGTGAAGCGGTGAACCACGCAGTAACTCCGGTTGCAGGCTGCACACTGAAAGATACCGTCGTCGCGCGCGTCTTTGCAGACGCACCGTCGCTCGCATTGCGAGTTGCCACCATAGCACTTGAAGTAATCCTTGATGCGCTCTCCCAGCGGGTCACCCACATCGTCACACTGAGCGCAGTGGAAGGCAGAGGGCACTGTCGGCCCGTCCTTGTCTGTGGAGCTCGGCTCGCCTCCGCCTACGTGGCGCTCCGCGTTGGAGAGCGGCCGCTGCAGGGCTGCTGTGAGATCCTGCCCCGAGCACAGACGGTAGACGAACTCGTTCGGTGGCGATCCGCTTCGCCCTTCGATGAGGTGGGGCACGCCGAGTGTGAGCACCGAGCCGATGTGCATGATCCTAGATTCCAGAGTAGGGATAAGTTGCCCGTCGATGGCCGTGCCATTGCCTGTGTTGGTGTCTTCGACCAAGGCCTTGCCGCCGCCGATCCAAGTGACGTCCACATGATGTCGGCTGAGCAGCTGCCTCGACTCGCTGTGGCACTCGATGTTGAGGGTCACCGATCGCTGCGCAGGCCCTTGGACGAGAGACGTAACATTGCGCCCGAGGAAGACCCTCACCCCTTGTGGCAAGGGGATACTGCGCGGCCTATCCGGCCGCGACTGCAGGCCCCCGTCGAGCACGAGGAAGCCACCGGGCTGGTTGACGTGTTGCCTAGCTCGCAGGGATGCCAGTCGAAGCTGGTTGACCCTCGCGTTCCACCTGGAGATCGTGCGTATCGTCGGCCTGGCGTCCTCGGGTATGGTTGTCCTGGCCTTGTCGTCTGAAGTTAGCGCTCCGGCGAAAACGATCTTTGCGAGGACGGCGACCAGGGCCCCTTTGGCCCTGCGTTCTCTGATGCACGGGTCGTCCCTGAAGAAAGGTGCCAATGCCAACAGCGGCGACTGCGCCGTAAAGAGCTCGGGAGGATAGCGGAAACGTCCGTTCTGCACATCTGTCTGCGAGGAGATCAGCCGGAGGATCTGCCTGTACACGTCCTCAGCCCTCGTTGCCCACTGTGCCGGCGTCTCGTCCAGTCGCTGCCCCGGGTACTGCTCCGCGTCTGCGCTGGTGACCACGAGCGGTGCGTCGCTATGCGACCCGGCTGCGAGTGCCACGAGTCCGCCTACGCCACCTTCGACGCCAGCGAAGCGGCCGGCCGCTGACGGCGGGCCGTCGCCATCGCTGGTATTCCGCCGAGCCTTACCGCGGAAGCTCTCTACGGCGCTGAGGTGCCGGTGCTGACTGAGCTTTGGGACCTCCTTCAAGCCGGCGCGTGCCATCGCCAGCTTCGCCATGCGCAGCGTTAGCGCCGGTCGCTGGAGATAGACTTCGGCCAGCCGCACGACCCGTTGACACTGCGCGTCGGCATGTGCGCTAAGCTTGCTCTGCCCGAGTAGCCTGAAGTGTCCGCCGGCCCGCACGTAGAGCGCGGATGCTGAGAGCGCTGCCGCCACCCGCGCTGCGGAGACGTGTTGCATAGCCCTGTCGAGGCGTCCGCTTGCGAAAGCCCTCTCGGGTTCGAGCCCGTCGAGGAAGCTCGCGTAAGCCTGCTCGGTGGATGCGTCGTCCCCCAGGGTGCCGAGAGTGGCGAGGACCCCCCGAGCGTCGATCGCCACCTCGAAGTAATCGCGGCCTTCCTGCTGCGACCTGGCCCGTTGCCTCCATGTGGTGTACTCTGCCGTGCCTCGAAGTTGCCTGGGTTGAGCGCTGGCGACAGCCGGTTCTTCGAGCAGGAGCAGGCGCTCCTGGGCGTCGATGACGCGACTCACCAGCTCCTGTGCTGCTTCTGGCGGTTGAGCGCGGACTAGGTTCACGCGTAAAGCCGAGGCGACGGATCGGAGTACGTCGTCGTACCCCCGCGACGCCGCGTCTGCCATAACGAGCCGGTCGCCGAACCACTGGGCTGCCAACAGCTTATGCTTCACCGCTAGGTATGCTGGCATCTGCATCATGATGTCGTAGACGGCCAGCATGATGGGGGCATGCGCGCTGTCGTTGACGATGGCGAGGAGCGCGTTGACGTTGTCTAGCGCGTGTATCACTCGCGTGGCGCGGGCGTGCGCGTCGGCGTTTACGAGCAGGTGCACCAAGAAAGCGAGGAACTCGTCCGCGCTGATCGGCAGTATCTCCACCGCTCGCTGCGGCAGGATGAGCCTCCACACGACCCCGTGGGAGTAGCCGCCGAGGGCCGCCAACTCCTGCTTGCGCTCTCTGCACGCGTCGCTCTGCCCGATGAGGGTCAGGCCGCCGGCGGTTTCTGCCTTACGATTTGAGCGGCGCACGGCTTCGTCCATCTGAACCGCCGCCGCCTGCCGCAAACGCAGCTGCCAACGCGAAGCGCGACGGTCTTCTGCCTCGGTGAGCGTGACGGGGTCCGCACGGCTCCTGCGAGTCGCCTTCCAAAGGCCGGCTGTTGTAGCTCGCATGGTCGCGTCGAGGAAGACCAGATGGACGAGTAGGCCGAAGCATCGTTTGGCCTCTTCTTTACTGAGAGAGCCGGCCCTGAGCTGCTCCATCCAGTGCAGGGCCTTGAGCAGCTTGACCTCCGGTACAGCCGCGTAGCCGAGGGTACTCATGAGGCGCACGCCCAGGTAGATGGCATGTGTGCCTAGCTGTCGTTTGTGCATCGCCGCGGCGAGCACGTTGGCCGTGCGCAAGAGCGTACGCCACTGCACGATGGCTCGCAGGAAACGCTGCGTGCCGATGACCGCTATGAGCGCGTCGTCCGTGTAGATGTATCGACGGCGCGGGCGGCCGTTTGTGCCGCCATGGCGCTTGTGTCGCTCGGCCATGATCGCGGCGAGCTGTGCTTCTTCGGCCGGGTCTACCACGTCGAAGGCTTCCATGAGCATGTCCAAGATGAAGAGCAGCGCCTCGCCTCCCATCTGCGCTATGTTGCTCGAGGGGGCGAAGCCCATGGCCATCACGAGCTCGACGATGCACCACAGCTGGCGCGTCTCAGGGTCGAGGACCACGAAGCCGCAGTACCAGAGGCAACGCGACGCCAGCCTAAACTGATAGAAGAACTCTTTGAAGTCGTCGACGAAGACAAAGAGCGGGAGGCTGGCGGCCTTCGCGATGGCGCCCATGATCGCTAAGTCGTGCATGACGTCGAGCGCTCGCGGCTTGCGCTCCTTCCGGAACCGGGCGAGACCGCGCCACAGCGACGGCATCTGTCGAATGTTACCGGCGAGGAGCAGGACGACGAGTACTGCGATGCCGGCGGACCTCCACCGACGGCGTGTATCGTTGTCGTGCAAGGCCGGGTACGGCTGACGCGAGGCGGCGTTGACCGATGGCCTGACGCGACCGTCTCCTCCAGCAATCTCATCGTATGGGTCGCTGCCGCTGACGATCCGTCTGAAGCAGAGCTCGCCGGTGATGGGGTCGCTCGGCTTAGGTCTGGTGCCCATCCCATTCAGGCCCCACGGTGCAAACGGTATCTGCGCGAACCACTCGTAGTAGCCGAGCTGCTTCAACCGCTGCAGGTCTTTGTAGATGCCTGCGTAGGCGAGGCCCCCTGCGTCGGCCAGGCTGAGCAGGTGCGGCGTGAAGCAGAAAGAGAGAGGCAAGTCTGCCTTGTAATCTGCGCCGTCGCAAAGATGGGAGACGGTCTCGCGGCACGGGTATGACTGGAGCTGCTCCCGCAGCCACTCCACGTTCCAGTTCGAGCCGGTGTTGGCAGTGAAGTCCAGGGGTACGATGATGCCCTCGACTTCGCGACGACAGTCCCAAACGATGCCGCGGCGGTGTGCATGGAAATGCTCCTGGCCGATGACCAGGGTGGCCGGCCTATCCGCCTTGGGCTGATCGGGTGACACCAGGCTAATCATCCATTGCAGGTTCTGTTCGAACCAGGCCTCGATGAGGTCGAGCCCCGCCCGATCGATTAGGTCGGCCTTGCACGTCGGCGGCGGGCCTAGGCTAGCCGTCTGCTGGATCGGCGCCGCGAGCGGCGCTGAGGCCTCGACCGTCATATCTCGGAAAGGCTGATACATCAGCCATGGCGGGGTAGCATGCGCCGCGCTCCTGGGACCGCTGCCGACGTCCTCCGTCGGCGCGCACTTCACTAGGGCGATATTCTCGTCGAGATAGTTCGCCATATCCAGATCGCCCTGCGCCGCCTGCTTTCTGGCTTCGTCAGCCAGAGCGGAACGTAGTTCGTTGGTATGCGACACGTCGCGCCGCTGCCTCCGCTGGAAGGTGCGCAAGCCGTCCTTCTGCGGCGGCTGCGAGGTGCCGACGCCTGCGTAGTCGTGCACCCCGATCAAGCCGTCGACGGGTTCGCCGGGGTCGCCGAAGCGGCCATCCCCGTACAGGTCAGCCACAAGCTGGAGCGCGAGCATAACCCTGGAGCGAGTGTCCCCTTGGCCTATGTCCGAGAGTGGCACGAGAGCCCAGCCTGCCGTGGTGCTTCCGTCGTAAACGATGGGTAGTCCAGGCGGCGTGGACGCAGCGAACATGGCGAGGATGTGCTCTGTCGTGCTCGCCACCTTGCGCAAGGCCGCGTAATGCGGCGGCAACGCTGCCCACGATGCGGCGACCGCCGGCAATAGAGAAGCTGCCAGCCCGGTTGCCGCCGAGCGCGCCGCGCTAGTCGTGCCGGCAGGCACGTCGCCGAGAGGGAGGTCGCCGTCGTTGAGCAAGATGAGGGGACCATTGGCCGCGCTAGTCACCATTGCCACGAGGAAGGCTGTGACCAGTTTGCCCTTGCGCGCGCATGCGGGCGAGTCTTTCCTGCCGGCCGACTGCGTCGGCGTCTCGGCGACCCGACGCGCTGGCTTGCCAATCGCTGAGGTGCGCCCACTTGCCTTCCCCGCTGCTGGCCCCTGAGGGCCTGAAGCTGCGCCGCCGGTTGGCCGTCGCTGTGAGCGGCGAGGCGAGGCGTCCGGTGGCGGCGGTGGGGGCGGTGTCGGCGGCCGATCCGGCGGAGGCTGCGCGGGTGGCTGCACGGAGTCGTCGACGGGGCCACCGCCTAGGTGCATCTGGGCCACGCCTTTGGCGATGGGGCCTGTGTACTCCTCTGCGTGGCGGCTGTGCGGCACGCCGTTCTCGTCTGTTCCTCGCAAGCGACGGTGGGATGCATGAGTGCATACGACGGCGGAGAGAGCCAGCAAGTCCGTTGCCCGAGCCAGTGCCTTGGGGTTCGCTGCGAGGCCATAGATCTTCCGATAGCCGTTGTCGGGCAAATGCGAGGTGGTCGAGCATCGCGCCACCGTGAAGAGCTGCGAGCCGGAGACCCGCATGAACTCCTTCATAGGGGGCATGTCGTAGTACGAGAAGTGCTCGGCCGTGTTAAACCTGCCGATCTCGACGAACTGAGGCGAAGCCCTGTCTGCGCAGGAGGGGCCGTTCTCGAAGGAGACCGACCCGCCGCCGTGGTGGATGAGAGTTGCCAACTCGACGGAGAGGGCGAGCAGCTTGTTGGCCTCATCGCACCGCTTCTTTGGAGCCGCGGGCAAGTCAGGCCGGCCATCTGGGAAACGCTCCGAGCGGTATGGCCCCAACGGCGGGTCGTCGCCCTGTGGCAGGTATAGGGCCGCTGCCCACGTGTTGCACTGCTGGCAGACGTGGAGCCCGGTCGCGCCACCCTTGCCGTCTGCGATCCTGCGCTCCACCATCGCGCGCACTGCCGCCGCGTTGGATGCTAGGGACATGTCGATGCCGCCGCAGTCTGGCCTCTTGTCGAGCGCGAGGCAAGCCGCGCCCCCTTGCTCGATGAAGGATTGCATAGACTCTGGCCGAGGGCGACCGGAGCCGATCACAATAACCTTGTACTCGGCCGGGTCCGCCTCGAAAGGTTCCAGCAAATTGAGCACCGGCGGCCGAAAGGCCTCGCGTCTGACGTCGACCACCGCCTGCAAAGCCTCCTGCTGCCTTTCTTCGGAGAGCGGCGCAAAACGCACTTGCCGTTGGCGACGTATTGCATCCCTCCTTTCCCGGCGGACGTCCATGAGTGCCTTGCCGAGTAGGTTCTGCCCTGGGAGCTCCGAGGCGTCGTCCCGGATGTGGCGCGCGCTGAGCCCAGCGCCCCACACCTTATCGATGGGCGATGCTTCGATGATGGTGGCGCGCCCCGTGTCGTCCAGCAACCTCCCAAGCTCGGGGTTCTGTTCGAACTTGGCTGCCACAACCGACTGCATGATGCTCTCGCGCCGCCGAGTCCAGACGCGCTCGTCGAAGCCTCTGACGTCACGGCCCATCCGCTTGTAATCGGAGGGCTGCCGCCCGGCCACCTTGATCTCGGCGAACTTCTCCCTGTCACCGAATGCGTCTGCTTTGAGCGCGGCGAATAGCTGTTCGCCGCAGCCGAACTGGAAGCTGTCGTCGCCGAAGGTGTACTGAATAGGGCTCGGCGCCCAGTTGGAGAAGCCACCGTACTGACCGTCGCCCGGCTTCCAGAAGAGTACAAGGCTCCGGTTGGTGGCGTCGAGCAATGGCTGTTCGTCGCCGGTTGCCGCGCCGCTGGCGGTCACGTCCTGCAACACTGGCTCACCCTGGGCGTCGCGCGCGAGCACGGCGCCGCTGTCGGCTGTCGACGCTGTCGGCGCTGCCGAGGTATGGCTTAGTGTCGGAGGACTCAGGGGCGCGCCTACTGGCTCGCTCCCGCCGACCGCCGCTGGAAACCCTTGCGCGGCCGCTTGTCTGCCTTATCCTTACTCTCGCTCGACGAGCCCGTCTCACCGGACTGCTTCTGCGTCTCGACGATGACGCAGTGCTTCTTCTGGTCCGCCGACGAGAGAACGGTCTTGTGCTTCCAGCTATTCTTACCGCAGCGGCACCAACGCTCCTTCAGGTGGGGCGGGCCGTTGGCCACGGCGTACAGCTCGCAGCCACCCTTGTTGCCCTTCTCGACCAGGCCGGCCTGGATCGCCTTCCGCGAGTAGGTGTCGCCCTGGGCGGAGAAGCTGAAGAGGTCGCCGTCGCCGCCACGCTCGACGATGCGTCGCGAGCCGGGCTCTTCCACGTCGTCGCCGGCGAGGTCTGCGAGGCGCCGCTTGGCGCTGCGCAGCTTCGGCGTGCCCTTATCGGGCGTCTTAGCCGGTGATATGCTACTGACCGTCTCCTTGAAGTCGCGCATGAGACGCGCCACATCGTGTAGGCGCGCGACCTTGTCGTCGAAGACCGTGCGCGCTCGCAGCGAGCTGTCGACGAAAGAGGTTGAGCTCTCGGTCTTCCCTCTGAAAGCGGTCTGGATGCGTAGCTCTGCGTGCTGGAAAGCGCCGCGTATGAAGGCGGCGGCGGCGGCCGCCGTGTCTTGGTGCATCCCAGTGCCGGCCGTCTTCGCCAGACGCAGAGGTTCCATGATGTGCTTGAGCACTGACGGGAGGGAGTACTCGGCCGTCGGCAGGAGACCGATGGTCCACAAGGCCTTGGGAACGAGCTCTGCCGAGTGCAGGGCGCGTGGTGAGGGGCCAGGCGAGTGGCGCTCGAGCCTGCTTCCCTTGTGCGAAGGGGAAATGGGCGGTGCAGGGCACCGACGCGAGCATGCATGCGCACTGCAATGGATGCAGGGCACGCGTACAAGCGTGATCAGGCGAGTGGCGCTCGAGCCCGCTTCCCTTGTGTGAAGGGGGAATGAAGGTGCAGGGCACCGACGCGTGCGCCCGCGCTGACTGCAGTGCATGCAGCGCCCGGGCGCAGAGGCGCTCAGGCGAGTGGCGCTCGAGCCCGCTTCCCTTGTGCGAAGGGGAATGCAAAGGAGCAGGGCACCTTTGAAGTACGCGAAACGATCCGAATCGCGCAGCAGTTGCTCCAGCGTCATAGTGGATACGGTATCGGTGCTGATAAGCTGAAGGATCGGGACGAGGAAGTCCTTGTCCCAGTTAATCTGGCTGAGCCGGCCGGCCTTGAGATTCTTGAGGAAGTCCGAGCTGAAGTGCCCGACAGTAAGGTCGCGCAGTCCCGCCTCGATCTCGCCGTCCGGTCCAGTGGTGACTGTGTCCAGGAAGAAGTTGTCGAACTGCAGAGGCGCACCCACCAGTTGGCCGATGAAGACGCTGGCCGGCAGGCCGGACTGCTTGGACAGACCGAGCACCCACATCCGGACGGGAGTGTACTTGGCGGTGGCGCAGATCTCCACGAGCTCCAGTATGTCGGCGACACCGTCGAGGGCCTTGCCCGTATCGTCCACATGGCTGTTCCACTGAGTTAGTTTGGTAAGGAAGGTCGACAGCTGCGACGTCAGGCTGACCTTGGGCACGTCGCTCTCGGCGTGCGACGAAGAAGTCGAGTCCCCCTTCAAAGTGTAGCCGCGATCCGTGTGCAACATCTCAGCGAGGGTCGTAATGTTGGTCGCGACCTTGCCCTCGACGAAAAGCTCGTCGTACTTGCGAAGCTGACGGGCAAGGAGCTCCAACAGATCGAAGGAATCGGCCACGTTGGGTACCAGCAACCGACGTAGCTCGCAGAAGTTCGCGTAGGCATCCGCGTCGTCGCCCACCCACTTTGCCACGTCCGGGTGATGAATCATCACGGTAGCAAAGTTCTTCTGGATCAGGCCGAGGTGGTTGGACGGCTTACTGTAGTCGACCACGAGCTTGAGGTACTGCAGCCGGTCCGATAGGCTGAAGTCGTCAGTGAGCAAACCCATCGGCAGCGAGCTGGCCAGCTGTAGGAAGCTCGAGATCGCCGCCGGGAGAGCATGGTCCAGGTGAGAGAAGCATTCGAGGGCAGCCTTGCGCAGCGCTTGGGCCACAATGCAGAGGTCGCCGTGGTCGGCCTCATCCGGAGCCGAATACTTGATCTGCAGGAGCCAAAGCAGCAAGGTCCACGTCGCCAAACCACCCTTGACCACCAGGTGCTCCATCTTGAGGTCGTTCAAGAAGAGGAGGTTGGGGTTGGTGAAGGCGCGCAGCGTCGTCTGGGTGATCTTCTGGCGGTCTTCCTCGTCCGCCACGAGCGCCCAGTTGTCGTCGCCATTCGGCAGGTCGACACGCTTGACGGCGAAGGCGGTTAGCGCCTGGCGCATCGCCCAATGCGACTTGAAGACAATGGCCTCCCCGTCGGCGTTGAGACCGAAGCTATTGTCAAAAGCGTTCTTCAGCGTGTGCTCCAGCGTTCCCACCGAAGGTATGGAGGCCACGGCGGACCACGATTTCGGGACATCGCCGTAGAGATGGAAAGCCCCGCCGACCGTGAGGAAGAGGACGTGGGCCGGCACGACCACATACTTGGGGTGGGCACTGCTCTTGGGATAGCGTCCTAGGTCCAGTGCGTTGTAGATGTTGCTGTCGATGAGAACATCGATGGCCAGGGTGTTCGCGAGCCGCAGGCGCTCCGCGATCGTCTTGCTATGATCTCCAGTCCAAAGGATAACCGACATGATGCGAAAATGAGAGAGAGAGAGAAGGCGAGAAGCGAGAGCGCGTGGCAGCGAATGCGCGGCCGACGGATCGACGAACAGTTTGGTTGCAGCTGTCTATCATCGCGGGGGGCGATAAACAGCCAGCACCACTATGTTCTCCTGTCCTTCGGTGACTCTCTCGCCTCCTTCAGACCAAAACAGCATCATTCCACCACTCGTACCTCGGGTGGAAGCAAGCAGTTTTGCCCATTCTCAGTATTCTCCCACTGTTGGTTTGTTGGTTGATTGAGGGCTTTATCTTTATTATCGTATGCGAGCCGGAGCGAGACAGAATCCCCTTTGAGGCTGCGCATCCGACAATTTGATGAGCCCCTTCCAGGATGTGGTCAAGCATCAACCATTATCTGAG
>ENA-OREB01001470-OREB01001470.1-marine-metagenome-genome-assembly--contig:-NODE-1470-length-11515-cov-3.064784_pt1 | contig 11515 bp, 6 predicted proteins | sample MGYA00248625_ERZ508552 | MGnify/ENA primary metagenome ERZ508552 (study PRJEB26219, sample SAMN06267888) | marine metagenome | isolation source: Monterey Bay, California, USA | place: USA:Monterey Bay...
CGTCGCAGGGTGCTTTGCGTTACAGATGCCAGCGACGAGTTGCACCTTCTGTTCGGGCAGGGTTTCGGAGGGTCAAGTCCCTTTTGGACACAAGACAAAGCCCCGACACTCCAAAAGGAGTGCCGGGGCTTTGAATGACGGACCGTGATGGGCCAGTCGGGCCAGTTTATTGAAAGACCCTCACGTAGTCCACAGCCATAAAGCCAGGGAACGGTGTCGTCTCGTTTGGATCACCAGGCCAAGCGCCACCAATGGCGACGTTGAAGATGAAGAAGAAGGCGTCATTGAACGGGTACGCCATGCCATTCATGTTGCTTGGTGTGACCGTGTGGTAGTGTACGTCGTCCAGATAGAACTTGATTTCGTCTTCTTGCCAATCGATGGAAAACACGTGGAATTCCGTGGCGAAAGTCTCGGGAAAGGACAGAGCCGGTCCTGTGGACCCGTAATACTGGTGCTGCCCATTGTCGGGACCCCAGTGGACGGTTCCGTGAATCAAACGCGGTTGATGTCCCACCAACTCCATGATGTCGATTTCGCCACAGGCTGGCCAGCTTTCAGTGGTGATGTCAGAGCCCAACATCCACAACGCAGGCCAAATGCCCTGTCCGATGGGAAGAGCGGCACGGATGTCCACCCTGCCATATTGGAAGTCGTAAATGCCTTGGGTCTTGATCCTGGCCGAGGTGTAGCTGCCTTCATTGCGTGCAAAGATGAACAGGCGTCCATCGGTGACCGTGACGTTGTCGGGGCTGTTGGTGTAGCTCTGAAGCTCATTGTTGCCCCAACCCCAGTTTCCATTGCCCAAGTCATAGGTCCACTTGGAAGGGTCGGGCGCTCCGTTGGAATTGAATTCATCGCCCCAAACCAAGGTCATTCCTGGGTAGCTCTCAGGCGTGGTGTAACCCGCATCCGACAGGAAGATCGTCTCGTCGTCGTTGCGAATGGTGCCAATGGCTTCCTGGAGGTTGTCCCGCAAGTAGCCACCTTCGGGGTTGTTGAGTCTCACAATGAACTGCTCATCTCCCTCCAAGTACTCATCCACAATGATGGTCACGTCGATGGTCTTGGTGGTCTCGCCAGGGGCGAAAATCAGGGTGCCAGAAGCGGCCACGTAGTCCTCTCCAGCCACCGCAGTCATGTCTTCTGTGACATAGCCCACGCGCACTTCTTCGGTCTTGGCTTCATCAATTCGAACATCGAATGAAAACACCTCATTGGAGGCGTTCTCGAACGCGGTCCGATCGTTGGTGAACCGAAACTCAGCAGGAGTGGAAGGTTCTTCGCCCCCGCAGGCCGCAAAAAGCAGAATGCTGAACAGTGGAAAGAGGACTTTTTGAAAGGTCATTGTGCGGTAAAGATCAAAGTGAAGTATCCCTCACCAGCAGTGCAATCGCCGTTTTGCTGGGGAGAAACGACCACCATGCGGTCCTCGGTGATGTCCACGATGTCGAATGTTGGACCGGAGTCCCAAACGCCCATGAACCAGCAGAATCCATCATCTCCAGGAGGGAGGTAAATCTGTGGCTCACCATTCAACCCTGCCGCATCTGTCAAGAGGTAGTTGAGGGTGTCTGGCACAGGAAGCTCCGAGACCACGTACCCTTCGTAAGGGTTCACGGTTCCGCCATTGTTGTCGTAGAAGTACTCACCGTTCACAGTGAATTGGTAGGTGTCGTCATACTGTTCGGGGACCAGGCCAGCAGCGGGGCTGCTGAACCATTCTGTGCTTCCGGGTTGCGGACCCACAGCCACAGCACCTTCTTCTCCGGAGAGAATCCAGGTCTTCTGGTTGTCGCAACCGGTCAAGAGGGCCAGGGTGCCTTCACATGGCAGCTCTACTGTATTGGCAATGGGCACCACAGCAGAGGCCACTCCAGAACCACCCGCACTGTAGACGGAGTAGGTCACATTATAATCGCCGCTCTGAGGGTAGAACGCAGTGTCCTTCATCTCGTTGCTGGTGAGGCCATTGTCGAAGTCCCAAAAGTGGAGGAACCCACTTTCTGCCATAGAGGTGAAGACCACGCGATTGGAGTCCGTGTAAGGCGTGGCCGCGGTGTCCACGTAGAGGTACTCCCAGTCGAATGAAGCGTCTGGGGCGCCGGGCAAATCAATGCCTTCATCCACTGAAGGATTGCAACCAACGGCTGCGAAGAGAACGGCGAGGGGGAGGAAATGATGAAAACGCATCAGTATCCGGGGTTTTGGGTGATGAGTCCACCGCTCAGGGTAATCTCATTGCTTGGAATAGGGAAGAGTTCGTTGACGCCTTCTGAAAAGCTGTATCCGCCTTCTGGGAAGTGCTGGTCCAGGTGAGCTTGCATGACTTCGCCTGCGCGTCCTTGACGCACGAGGTCAAAGAAGCGGTGGCCTTCTAAGGCGAGCTCTACCCGGCGCTCATGCCAGATGTCCTCCATGGTGATGTTGTCGGCCGTGATGAACGGAAGCACAGCGTCAGGGGACATGGGATTGTATGTGACGTTGCCACGGGCGCGGAAACGGACCGCTTCCAATGCACTGGCTGCTTCATCGGGGCGTCCAGTGTTGAGGCAGGCCTCTGCGTGGAACAACAAAACGTCTGCCAACCGGATAACGCGGTCGTTGGTGTGACCATTGGGGTTGGGGTCACCGAATGGTGCTTCCTCAGCCGCATTGTTGAAGTTTTTGCGGGGGTAATAGAGGTGGGGCATGCCCGCGGCATCGAGGGTGAAAATTCCACGATCGCCCATGACGTCACCTTCTTGGAAGAGGGTGGCTGAGAGGCGGGGATCGCCTTCTTCGAACTCGTCGACCAAGTCTTGGGTAGGGAGGTTGAATCCGAATCCATTAAACTGGCCGCGGGCGCGTTGGAAGACATTGGTAAAAGTGCCTTCGAGCTGCTGGCCCCAGTTACCGCCGGAAGCGTTCATGTATTGGATCTCCCAGATGGAGCCAGGTCCATTTTCGCCGAGCTCGGTAAAGATGTTGCCGTAAACAGGGTCGAGGCTGTATTCGCCTTCGCCCACGAGATCGGCAGACACTTGGTAGCAGTCTTCCCATTCGCCGCGGAAAGCGTGAACCTTGGTCATGAGGGCTTGCGCTGCACCGCGGGTTGCGCGGCCCAGTGCATTCAGGCTGTATGCACTGCGGGTGGGCAAGAATTCGATGGCATACTCCAGGTCCTCCTTGATGAGGGTGTACACTTCGTCTGCCGTGGCGCGCGCTTGCTGATACTCGGTAGAGGCCAGGGGTGTTGTGACGATGGGCACTCCGCCAAAGGTCTTGACGAGGTTGAAGTACCAGTAGGCGCGAATGAATCGGGCTTCACCCAAGTAAGCGTCGCGCACGTCAGCATCCATGTCAATCTCTGGAACCTTTTGCAAGGCGAGGTTGCAATAGGCGATGCCGCGGTAAGCCACTTGCCACTCTACGAGGAGCATTTGGCCGGCACTGTTGCCTTGAAAACGCTCGTAATCGTAAAGTTGGGGGTCGTCACCGTCGCCAGAACCACCTTTATCGCTGTCATCGGAGATGATGTCTCCGAAATACCAGCGGAAGTGAGGCTTGAGGCCAGAAGACCCTTGGATGTTGGTGACTTCCTGCTGCAGGGTGTTGTAGCAGGCGATGGTCGCTGACAAGGCGTCCTCAGGTGTCTTGTAGAAGTTCGCTTCCGTAGCACCTACGACAGGTGTGCGCTCGAGGAATTCCTGCTTACAGGAAACCAGAACGGTGGGAATCAGGAGGAGAAGGAGTGTACGCTTCATGGTTTCCTGGATTAAAAGGTGACGTTGATGCCGGCGATGAAGTTCCGTCCGACAGGATAAAAGCCGCGATCGATGCCGATTTCCAGCGTGCCGCGTGAACCAATCTCAGGGTCGAGACCAGAGTAATTTGTGAGGGTCAGCAGGTTGCTGGCCGAAACGTAGAACCGGCACTTGCCGATGTCGAGCTTGTCTTGAAGGCTCTGAGGCAGGGTGTAGCCGATTTGCAGGTTCTTGATGCGAACGAAGGAACCGTCCTCCACAAAGCGATCAGAAACACGGTTGTTTTGGTTGGCATCGGTATGCGTAATGCGGGGATGCTCGTTGGTCGAACCTTCTCCAGTCCAGCGCTCCAATGCAGAAACGGGAAGGTTCGTCGTGTTCAAGTCATAGCGGAAGATGCCGTTGAAGAGGTCGTTGCCTTGTGAGCCTTGAATGAAAATGCTCGCATCGAAGTTCTTCCACTTGACGTTGCCTGTGAGGCCAAAAGTGAAGTCAGGGTGGGGGTTTCCGATGACGGTCTTGTCGTTTTCGTCCAAGGTGCCGTCTTCGTTCTGGTCCACAAAGATCACGTCGCCGGCTTGCGCCTCGGGTTGGGCAGTGTTGGCGGTGGCTTCTTCGTCGGTTTGGAAGATTCCGGCTGTTTCGTAGCCATAGAAAACGGCCATTGGGAGGCCGATGTCGGTGTAAGCCGAGAAATCGTTGCCGGCTCCAAAGATGCCGCCTGTGTTGATGGGCTGACCGCCTTCACCGAGTCCAGTGATCTCGTTGCGGATGACGCTCAGGTTACCTGTGATGTCATAATCCCAATCGCCTTTCTCTCCCCTGTAGGTGAGGGCCAGCTCCAAGCCTTTGTTTCTGGCAGAAGCGACGTTGGTGGCAGCAGGAAGGAAGCCGACCACTCCAGGCACGGGAACCACAGAGAGCATGTCGTTGGTGTTCTTGACGAAGTAGTCGAGGACGATGTTGAACCGACCACGATACAGGTCGAGGTCTACACCTGCATTGAACTGGTCCACGGTCTCCCACTTGAGGTCGGGGTTGGACGTGGTGACAGGGCCTGCGCCGTTGACTTGCTGTTGGCCTGGACCGAAGGTGTAGTTCTGACCATTAAAGACCACAGAGGTAAAGTCAAAGTTTCCGATGCCGTCTGCGTTGCCATTGCGTCCCCAAGAGGCGCGCACCTTGGCGAATTCAATCCAGTCCTTCTCGACTACCCAAGGAATCTCGGTGAGGTTCCACGCGGCTGACAAGGAAGGGAAGATGCCATAGCGGTTGTTTGCACCGAACTTAGATGAGCCGTCACGGCGGACGGTTCCGCTCATGGAGTAGCGGTCGCCGAGCTCGTATTGAACCCGTGCAAAAGTGGAGAGGTAAGAGCTTTCACCGAATCCACCGTTGGAGGTGGGGGCCTGCTCGTTGAAGTTGAGGCTGTTGTCGAGGAAGGCGACGTTTGGATCGTTGGAATTCAAACTGTCCCGGTAGGTGCCGATGTTTTGGTAGTTGCCATACAGGGCGGAGTAACCCAGGATGGTCTGGATCCGGTCGCCATTCTTCAAGTCCTTGTCGTACTGCAGGGTGTTTTCCCACTGCCAGTTGGACCACTTGTTTTCGTTCCGAATGAGGCCGTTCACTTCGCGCCACTCGTAGGCGGGACGGTTGGGGTCATTCTCTCCGACGCCCAAGTCATAAGTGGGGAGGAAGATTTTCTGGGATCCCAGGGAAAGGTCGATGTTGACGGATGAGCGGAATTTCAATTCTTTCAGCAGGTCATACTCGCCGTAGAGGTTGCCCACAAAACGGTTGGTCACCCAGTTGTCAAAGGTGGTGGCCACTTGGTTGATGGGATTGGCGATGTCGCTTCCGATCAACTCGGTGTAGGCATAGGAGCCGTCAGGGCGCGATACTGGTGTTACGGGGTCCATGTTCAAGGCCCGAACGACAGGGGTCGCGAATTCATTGTTTTCAGCCAATGCATTGCGGCTGATGTGGGTGAAGTTGACCGTCTGTCCGAGGCGGAAACGGTCGCCAGCATCTTGTTGTGTGCTGACACGGAAGGTGGTGCGCTCAAAGCGCCCCTTTTCTCCACCAATGATGCCGTCTTGTGCAAAGTGGCTTCCACCGATCGCGGTGGAACTGGTGGCCGTACCCTTGGTGAAGTTGAAGCTGTGGTTCACCATAGGTGCACGCTGAAACAGCGCATCTTGCCAATCGGTGCCTTCGCCAAGACTGGCGGGGTCAGCGAGTTGGGCAAGGGGGACGAGGCCTGCCGCAGCGCGGCTTTCGTTCATCAGAATGGCATACTGCTCAGCATTGAGCAAGCCAATCTTTTTCCATGGCTCTTGGAAGCCATAGTAGGTGTCATAGGTCACCTGAGCAGGCTGCCCTTTGGCGCCTTTCTTGGTGGTAACGAGGATGACGCCGTTTCCACCACGTGCACCATAGATGGCAGCAGAGGCCGCATCCTTTAGTACCGAGATCGATTCGATGTCAGCGGGGTTGAGGTAGTCGATGCCGCCCGAAGGAATGCCGTCTACCACCCACAGTGGCTCTGCATTGTTCAGGGAGCCTGTTCCCCGAATCCGAATGGATTGGGTGGAACCTGGCTGACCTGAATTTTGCGTCACCTGGACACCTGCAGCCCTTCCTTGAAGGGCCTGCTCCGTGCGCAATACGGGCACAGAGGTGGCGTCCTTGATGTCAATGGTACCCACAGCACCAGAGATCTTGCTCCTCTGCTGGTTTCCGTATCCGATGACAATGGCCTCTTCCAAACCGGCGATGTCGGCTGAAAGGGCATGGTCTACGTTGGATTTACCAGCAATGGCCACGTCCGTTGTCTTGTACCCGATGTAAGTGAACATCAAGGTCGCTTCGTTGGAAGAGACCATGATGGTATAGTTTCCATCGAGGTCGGTCACGGTACCGTTGTAGGTGCCTTTTTCGACAACGGATACACCCGGGAGGGCAATACCGTCATCGGCGTCGGTCACTGTTCCGGTGATGGCCGTGGATTGGGCGAAAATCCCAAAGGGAATCAACCAACCCAGGAGGAGCAAGAATCTCATAGTGTCTTGTGGTATTCTGTTTAGTGTTGCTTCACTACCACTTCGGTAGCCACCTGCAAGCCTGAGGTAACACGGATCACATAAAACCCGTCAGTCTGATTGTTGAGGTCAACCTGGATTTGGGTCATGCCTTCTCCGAGGTTGTTGTTCTGTACCAAGCGTCCGCTCATGTCGCGCACTTCAATCTGTGCTGCGTCAGCCAATGGCGCAGGGAAGGCGACGGTCACGGTGCCATCGGTGATGCTCGGGAACACACGGAAGGACAGGCCTTCTTGTTCAGCCACTGCATTCACAGGAGCGCAAGCATCGCAAGACTCGTAGCATACGGTGGCAAGATCAACGGCTTCCTCTGATTCGATCAAGAGGTAACGGTTGGTGAAACCTCCTGTAGTGAGGGTGCATGCTGAATCACCTTCGGCTTCGAGGTTCTCGCTGGTGTCCCAGCTGCCGATCATGTACTTGTACTCATGGGCGCCTTGGCCGAGCTCGATGGTTACTGAATAGACGTTGTCTCCGTCGGCGTCGGTCAGCTCAACCTGAGATCCGGCCCAGCCGTCGATGGACTCTCCTGAGATGTAAACAGCACCGCTTACGGTTTGCTCGCTCATGTCGACGTTGAACGTGACAGGTGTATTGGGCTGTTCGACGGTCTCACATTCTTCACAGCTGTTGAAGCAAACGGCATCGATGGTAACATCGCCAGCTCCAGGTGCCAAGGTCAAAAGGCGGTTCACAAATGTGCCTCCTGCATCAGTGGTTGTCAATGTGCACGCCGCATCCTCGTCTGTGTCGAGGCTTTCAGTGCCATCCCATCCGCCGTTGTTGTACTTGTATTCGTGGTCTCCGGTCTCGAGTTCTACGGTGGCCTCATAGATGCCGTCGGCATCGCTGTCGGTCATTTCTACGCAGGTTCCACACCATCCGTCTACAGAACTGCCTGTGACGTAAATGGGGCCGAGGATGTCTTCATTGCTCATGTCCACTTGGAAAGTGACCATGGAAGCGCTGGAGCATTCACCCTCAGTCCAAGACGTGACACCGCCATAGTTTTGAGCTTCACAATCGTTGCTGTAAGTCACACCGTTACATCCACATACTGGAGCAAAGATCGCCGGGCAGATCGCTGTAGTGTCAATCAATGCAGGGTCCACACAAGGGGCCGTGTTGCAAGCGTCACAGCTGTTGAAGCACACCACGTCCAAGGTGATGTTGTCGGACCCTTCCACCAAGATGAAGCGGTTGGTGAACTCACCTGAAGTCAAAGTGCATTCGCCGCTCACGGCAGGATCAAAGGTCTCTTCGCCATCGCCGCTGATGTACTTCCACTCGAAGCCTCCAGGTTGGGCGTTGACGGTCAAGGTGTAGATGCCGTCGCCGTCTGAATCGTCCATAGGGTTGCCTCCAGCGTTCCATCCGTTAAAGCCACCGAACATGAAGACACCGCCGTCGGTGTTCTCGTTGTTCATGTCCACTTGGAAGGTCACGTCCACTGCGCTGGATGCTTCACAGGATCCATCAGTGCTGCACTGGCCAAAGCAGGTGTTGATCACAGTGTCCTCTGTGATGTTCTCCAATTGGCGGTCATTGTAGTTGGCAGGATTTGCGCAGTCTTGACCAGCGATGTTCTCCTTGCAAGACCAGTCGCTACAGGCGCCATTGGTAAAGGTGTAGTAACCTGTGTATCCGGAAGCCACTTCAGTGGTGAGGGTCCAGATGCCGTCTCCATCAGGATCGCTCATTGGGTTGTCCCCTGGGAATCCAAAATCGGCGCCGCCAGCCACTGATGGGCCTTCTGCAGCGACCGTCTCATTGGTCATGTTGAGGTTCCAGGTTACGGAAACCATTTGGGCGTTCACGCCCATTGCCACCACGCACAGGGCAATTAAAGAGTAAAGGTGTTTCATGTTGATTTATGTAAGGGTTGTTATTGCGCTAATTCAAACTCGACCACCTGGTCCTTCACCCTCAATCCAAACCTTCCAGGTTCTACGGTGTAACTGTTGTCCATTCCAATGAATCCCAAGTCGTTGGTGGAAACGCTGAGTTCCACCATCATGGTGGCCCCTGCGGGTACCACCACTTGTTTGAAGGCCCTGAGCTCATCTACAGAAGGTGTGATGCTGGCCACCCGGTCTTGCGAGTACAAGATCACGGTTTCGGTGGTGGACCGATTGCCAATGTTGCGGAGGGTCACACTGACGGTGACATTGTCGCCGAGTGCTGCTGTGCTGTCACTGGTCAATTCCAATCCAGTGGTTTCTACAGTGGAGTAAGAGAGGCCGCTTCCAAAGGTGTACAAGGGATTGAAGGCGTTCAATGAGAAGTCCGAATGGACATTCTCTGTGTGCTTGCGGTCGTAGGTGAGGTGGGCCGAAGCGTGGCGCGGCCATGTGAAGGGCAAGCGACCTGAAGGGTTGAATTCACCGCTCAGCACGTCGGCGATGGCGCGGGCGCCATAGTCACCAGGCAGGTAAGCCATCACGAATGCGTCGAGCAAGGGCTCGATGTTGGCCAAGGTGCGCGGGCGTCCACCTGCGTAAACGCCAATCACGGGAACGCCTTGCTTGTGGAGGGCCTTCACCAAGTTCTGTTGGTTGTCAAACAGCTCGATGTCCTCGACGCTGCCCACACCTTCGGTGTAGGGCATCTCTCCCAAGAAGACCACAGCGCACTGCGTGGTGAAGGGGTTTAGGTTGCGCGTGATTTCGGTGATGTCGGCATCGGTGAAATCCATGCTGACTTCTGCAAAGGAGATGCGGTCTTCGCCAAACACCTCTTGCATGGCCTCGACGGCCGTCGGACGACCAGGGGTGTTGTAAGTGGGGTCTGTTCCTTGCCAAGTGCCCGTCCATCCGCCGTTGAGGGCGTTCAAACTGTTGGCTGTGGGGCCTGTCACGAGGATGCGCCCCTGACCCCCGATGGGCAAGATGGGGTCTCCTTCGTTGACGGCGTGATTGCCCTCGTTCTTGAGGACCGTGATGCTTTCGAGGGCGGCTCGGGCAGCACCACCTTCAAGGGTGGACTTTTCTGGATAATCGGCCATGGAAGGTGGCACACCTCCTGTTTCGAACAGGCCCAAGTCGTACTTCATGGCCAAGATGCGTCGAACGCTCTCGTCCATGCGCGCCTCGGTCACACGTCCTTCTCTCACGAGCTCTGCCAAAAGCACGGGAAACTCTAGATCTGTGGGGACCATGCTCATGTCGATGCCCGCATTGATGGCCATGTCAATCGCGTCCTTGTAATCAGCCGCCACCATGTGCCTACTAAAGAGGTACTTGATGTCTTCCCAATCTGTGACAACCATGCCTTCAAAACCCAATTCGTCGCGGAGGATGTCGGTGAGGATGTGGTGGTCCACATGAACGGGGATGCCGTTGACATCACCACTGTTGACCATGATGCTTGCGGCGCCCGCATCGATCGCTGCAGCAAAAGGTGGAATGAAAATCTGGCGAAGCTGACGCTCGGGAATCCAAGCTGGGGTTCTGTCTTTTCCAGTGAGGGGGCGGCTGTAGCCCACATAGTGCTTGAGGGTCGCTGCTATGGGGCTGGGTCCTTCTTGGTACCCTTTGACCATGGCCACACCCATTTCGCTGACCAACTTTGGAGCTTCTCCGAAGGTTTCCCAGAAGCGGGGCCAACGGGCGTCTCGTGCTACGTCGAGGACGGGGGAGAAGTTCCACGGAATGCCCGACGCGGTCACTTCCATGGCGGCGTTCTCTGCGAATTTCCGGACCAATGCCGTGTCCCAGGTCGCGGCCAAACCAATTTGCTGGGGGCCGAGTACAGATCCGGAAGTGTATGTGGCGCCGTGGATGGCATCAATTCCATAGAGGACAGGAATGCTGGTGGACTTTTTGGCGGCCGCTTCTTGGATGCCTCCAATCAAGTCATGCCATTGTTCGGGACCATGAGCGTGACCGCCACAATTCAAAATGCTGCCCACCTTTAAGTCCACCAGTACCTGGTGAAGCTTGGCGGTGTCCAAACGGTGGGGCTCCTCCAAAGCAGAGGGAGTGCCCACGCACACCATGGCCAAGGTGAGTTGTGTCATTTCTCCGGCCTTGTCCTCGATGGACATTGTGGCCAGGACACTGTCAACGAAGGCTTCTTTGGAGGAGGTTGGAGCAAGCTGGGTCGGGGCATTGCAAGCTGTCAGAGCGAGAGCAATGGCCAAAGATGTGGAGCCGTAGAACCAAGGAATGTGTCTCATGCCGTCGTGCCGTGACGCAAGTGTACGAAATACACTTATATGAATGTGTTTGAAGGGTGCAGGAAAATGGAAGAAGAAACGGCCGGATCTCGCTCAATGAAAACCTCAAAAACACCAAATCGGGAATCCAAGATGAATCCGGGGTTGCCCGTAACTTCCGTCCATGATTAAAACGTGTTCTCGTGCTGGTATCTTTCTCTTGATTTCGTTTTCTCTCCTAGGCTTGCATTCATGTGGGGGCGCTCAGGGAGATGGAGAAGGTGTTGCTGGATTGGCCGATGATGGCCAGATGTTTTTCGGAAGTGTCATCGAATTGGATGGTTCTTTGGATGCGTCCGCCATGAGGGCTGTTTTGGCGGAGGACGGCCGGTCCAATGTGAGGTTCGAAGGGAACATCGTGAGCACATGCCCCAAAAAAGGATGTTGGATGCATGTCGCTTCTGGAGATGACACTGTCCTGGTTCGGTTCCAGGACTACGGCTTTTTTG
>ENA-OREB01001483-OREB01001483.1-marine-metagenome-genome-assembly--contig:-NODE-1483-length-11451-cov-3.315193_pt1 | contig 11451 bp, 9 predicted proteins | sample MGYA00248625_ERZ508552 | MGnify/ENA primary metagenome ERZ508552 (study PRJEB26219, sample SAMN06267888) | marine metagenome | isolation source: Monterey Bay, California, USA | place: USA:Monterey Bay...
GAGACCAGCCCGATCAACCGTTGCCCCAGAGAAAGCGCCTTTCTTGTGGCCGAATAACTCGGATTCGATAAGTGAGTCAGGTATAGCTGCGCAGTTGAGCGATATCATCTGGCGATCCGTTCGGTTGCTTAACTGGTGGATTTTTCTGGCGACCATTTCCTTGCCTGTTCCGGATTCGCCCTCTATCAGAACGTTTGTATCCGTTGGAGCAACTTTATCCAGTTGGCCTGAGAGTGAGCGAATTGAGCCGCACTTACCCAAGATCTTAATGGCATCAATGCTTGGTTGGGTGATGAGAGACTCGAGGATCTTCTTCAATTCATCCAAGTTATAAGGTTTGGGGAGGTAGTCGGCCGCGCCGCGTTTCATAATCTCAACAGCCGAGCGAAGACTGGCCTGGGATGAGGTAACGATGACCGGTATGCCGGGAGCAAGCTTGATGATAGCGGTGTTAGTCCTACCATCCGAGACAATAGCATTGAAGGTCGTTAAATCATGCTTGATAGCCTCTTTGACTGATTTGGCTTCGCAAACTTTGTAGTTATGATTCTCGAGGAAGGTTTTTAACGATGCGCGAGAGACAGTGTCGTCGTCTACAATCAGGATGTTCCGAATGATCATGCTTGAAGAAATATCCAATACCGCGCCCCAGAGGCGGAAGCTACCACTTTTGCAATCCCCGCATGAACACTATCAGTGACTAAGATAGGCCTTTGGCGCGCAGATGTCATGAACATTTGGAATAGAAGCGGGATTCCAGGAGGAGGCGGCCTTCTCAAGCAGTTCTTTGATGTTTGAAGAGTATTCGTGTGTATTCTGGCCCAGGTCTGATAGCGCGCTACGGATAGTGGTTAATGCATCACGGGTATCTACTGGTTTTGCATGAGCCTGCTTACTTAGTTTGTTTCCCGACTCGTCCACCAATACTGGGATGTGCAGATACTCGGGTGGTGGAACCTTAAAATGTTCGTAAAGCGCGAGTTGGCGTGGTGTCGAATCAAGGAGGTCATTTCCGCGAACAATATGGCTGACGGAATAGTGGATGTCATCAACGACAACGGCGAGCTGGTACGCGTGAAGTCCATCCTTACGCTTGATGACGAAGTCTCCAACCTCCTTTTCGAGATCCCAGGTCTGCAAACCAAGGCAGCGGTCATTGATTGATACGCTGCGTCTGGGTACCTGGAGTCGAACTGCGGTTGGTCTGTCCTGCGTCAGATGTTTCCTGAGACGGCAGGTGCCTGGATAAACATCAGGAACTACTTTTCGGGAACAGGCGCATGGAAAGGTAAATGGTTGAATAGATTTAAGGGCGGCGTCATAGGAACTCAGCCTGCTGCTTTGGCAGAGGACCTCAAGGTCCCAGTGCAGACCAAGGGCGAGTAGCTGTCTGATGATTTCTTGGGGTGCGTCTATGGATTCGCGAGGTGGGTCAAGGTCCTCAATCCGGAGTAGCCATTTACCACCTGCGTGCCTGGCATCAAGGAAGCTCGCCACGGCAGCAACCAACGATCCATAGTGTAACGGGCCGGTCGGAGAGGGAGCGAATCTACCGACGTAATCCATTTTACAGAGGTATGTTTGGCATCATAGGGTGATCACCATTTTACCCGTGGGTTTGACGCTCCTTGATTTCATCGAGCGTTTTACAGTCAATGCACTGGGTTGCGGTCGGGCGAGCTTCCAGCCGTTGCACACCTATTTCAATACCGCAGGACTCGCAGTAACCGTAATCATCCTGATCGATCAACTCGAGAGTTTTGTCGATTTTTCGAATCAGTTTTCGTTCGCGGTCGCGGGTTTTCAGTTCGAGACTGAATTCTTCTTCCTGACTGGCTCTGTCGGCTGGATCAGGATGGTTAGCTGCCTCGTCTTTCATATGGCTGACAGTTCTGTCTACTTCTTCCATCAGCTGGTATTTCCAGCCCTGTAGGATATCGCTGAAATGAGCTCTCTGCTCTGCGTTCATATACTCCTCATTGATTCTTGTTTTATAAGGAGTAACGGTAGGTTCATTAGGAACAGTCCTTGGCCTTGCTGCGCTAGGTGGTGGCCGTGGTGCTTTCTGCTTTACTTCTACTGCTTTTTTTGGGGCTGCAGCTTTCTTTATTGCGACTTTTGCTTTCGCTGCGGGTTTCCCTGCTGTTTTTGCTTTAGAGCTCAACTGCTTCTTGACCTTTTTAATGCTGGTTGAAGTTTTCTTAGTGGTTTTTGGCTTTGTCTCAGCTGGTGATTTCTTTACCGCTGCTTTTTTTGTTACTGCCTTGGCCTTGGTTGCAACTTTTGCCTTGACCCTGGGTTTTGTCGTGGACTTGGTTGTTGCTTTAGCCTTTACGTTTGCCTTTGCCTTTGCCTTTGCCTTTGCCTTTGGTTTGGCTTTTGCCGTCGCTTTGGCTTTGAGTTTCGGCTTGGCTTTTGCCTTTGGTTTGGCTTTTGCCGTCGGTTTGGCCTTTGCTTTCGGCTTGGCTTTTGCTTTCGGTTTGGCTTTTGCCGTCGGTTTGGCTTTTGCCTTCGCCTTCGCCTTCGCCTTGGATTTGGCTTTTGCTGTTGGCTTGACTTTAGTTTTTACGCTGGCCTTCTTTTTTACAGCTGCTTTTTTGGCAGGTGCTTTTTTGGCCTTAGACTTAATTTTTGCCTGGGCTTTTGCCTTTGCCTTGTTTTTTGGTTTCGCCTTTGCGGTTGCTTTACGCTTCGCTGCCATTGATCTGTCCGTATCAACAAAGTGGGTTCTAAAACGAGCGGCGAACCTTACCAGATAGAAATCCATTCGCCAAGCCTATTTCCGGCGACCCTAACCCTTGTTTTTTTAGGGTAATATCCGTTGCTTGATGTCCTCTGGATAGGGTTTTGAAAGTAGCAAAAAGGCTTAGCAAAATAGATCCATTTCGGGTGATGGAATTGCTCGCTCGTGCCAATGAGCTCGCGTCACTTGGCCACGATGTGATTCACCTCGAGGTAGGGGAACCGGACTTTGATACGCCGGCCCCGATCCTGGCGGCCGGTGTGCGGGCTATTTCACAGGGTAAAACAAGGTATACGGATGCCAGGGGTACTCCTGAACTCAGGCAAGCGATTTCAGGCTTCTATAAGCATAGCCTCGGCATTGAAGTGAAGACCGAGCGGATCTTTGTTACTGCAGGTTCCTCGGGCGGTTTGCTGATGTTGAGTGCTTTGTTGCTGGATCCGGGTGAAAACCTGTTGATGCCTGATCCAGGCTATCCCTGTAACCGTCATTTTCTATCTAGCTTCAATGCTGAGGGATTGTTGGTGCCCGTTGATGCTAGTCATAATTATCAGCTAACGCCTTCATTGGTTGAGGAATATTGGACCGGAACCACTCGAGGGATTCTGGTTGCATCCCCCGCTAACCCTACAGGCTCAATCTTGAGCCAAAAGGACATCAGGGAGCTGGCTGAAGTCGTGCGGCAAAAGGATGGCATTATGATCGTGGATGAAATCTATCAGGGGTTGGTCTACGAAAACCACGCCGCTTGGTCTGCGCTGGTACAGGTGCCCGAAGCGATTATTATTAACAGTTTTTCAAAATATTTCGGGATGACCGGGTGGCGTCTTGGCTGGGTGGTTGTGCCCGAGGGAATCGCTGCGGATCTTGAAAAGCTCGCCCAGAACCTCTTTATATGTCCCTCGTCTATCGCGCAGGAAGCTGCGCTATCGGCCTTCGATCCAGAGTCGATTGAGACAATGGAGACGCAAAAGGCAGAGTTTGCAGTTCGCAGAAACTATCTTGTGCCAGCGCTAAAGGAACTCGGATTCGAGATTCCGCTAACGCCGGCAGGGGCATTTTATGTTTATGCGGGTTTACCGGACAAGGAGCCAGACAGTGAGGAATTCTGTCACCGTCTACTCGAAAACCATTTCGTTGCTGTGACGCCGGGAACTGACTTTGGTTTTCACAACGCCGATAGATCGATTCGAATTAGCTATGCAAGAGACTTATCGCAGCTGAAAGAGGCTGTTTATCGGATTGGGAAAATGTTGGGATGAAGGGCTTGGTTCGTGCTCGATTGATCAAAAGATATAAACGTTTCCTGGCAGACGTAAGGCTAGATAATGGTGAAGTAATAACCGTGCATTGCCCTAATACCGGTTCAATGAAGAACTGTGTTGAAGAAAATGCAGAAATCTGGCTGTCAGACTCGGATAACCCAAAAAGAAAGTACCGATATACCTGGGAGTACCTGACGACATCGCGTGGTCATCACATCGGCGTCAATGCGGGGAAAGCCAACCAACTGGTCCAAAACGCGATTCGCGATGAACTGGTTGAGTCACTGGCGGGGTACAAAACGATCCGGCCTGAGGTGAAATATGGAGGTGAGAACAGCCGAATCGACCTGCTGCTGCAGGACAAAAAAAGGCAGGACTGTTATGTCGAAGTTAAGAGCGTGACATTGCTTGAGGATCCACCTTCAAGTGGTATTGGCTATTTTCCGGATGCGGTGAGTGAAAGAGGTGCCAAGCATTTAAGGGAACTTATGAAAATGTCGCAGTCGGATGCCAGATCGGTTTTATTTTTTTGTGTGCAGCATACGGGCATACAGGAAGTCAGGCCTGCTGACCATATTGACCGTGAATACGGTAAGCTGCTTCGAGAAGCACTGGATAGTGGCGTTGAAGTGTTGGCGTATAAGGTTAGGAAATCGAACAAGGGGTTTCGGTTGTGGAGAAATCTCCCGGTCATCGTATGAAAATAGCAGCTCTTGTGTTGGTGGCGTGTGTTCTCGCCGTCGCATCTCTCCTGTTCGGCAGCGCCGATGTTAGTTTCAGAGACCTATTGCGGCTGCTTAGCCACAATGACGACCCAGGGCTGAGCACGATCGTGCTTGATATCCGACTGCCCAGGACGCTCCTGGCGCTGCTTGTCGGAGCCGGTGTGTCGGCATCTGGTGCGGCAATTCAAGGGATGTTCCGTAATCCGCTGGCTGATCCAGCGTTAATCGGGGTATCTGCGGGTGCGGCATTGTTTGCTGCTATTTATGTCGTCCTGGACGGTAGCCAGGGACTGTCTCTGATAGGCATGACCGGTAGCGCTTTTGTCGGCGGGCTTTTTACCACCTGGATAGTCCTCGTAGTGGGAGGCCGCGGTGGAGGGCTATCGACAATTTTATTGGCTGGCATCGCGATCAATGCGATAGCGCTGTCCGGGGTAGGCATGCTGTCGTACCTCTCGACGGACATGCAGCTTCGCTCTATCTCATTCTGGGCGCTGGGCAGCCTGAACGGAGCGAACTGGGTTTCGGTGCTGCTAGCACTCGCCATTCCGGTCGTAGTGTTCCTGATCTTTCTAGAATCTAGAAACCTGAATGTGATTACCCTGGGCGACGAGGAAGCAGAGCATCTTGGTGTATCGCATCAAAAGCTTAGGGTCCGCATAGTATCTTTGTGTGCAATCGCGGTAGGTATTGGAGTTGCGCTAACGGGCGTCATCGCGTTTCTCGGTTTGGTCGTGCCACATCTGATCAGAATGACGCTCGGCTCTAATCACAGGACCGTGGTTCCTGCCTCTGCTCTATTGGGAGGCATGCTACTGCTAGTGGCTGATGTGATAAGCAGAACTATTCTTGCACCCACTGAGCTTCCCGTGGGTATTTTGACGGCGCTGGTTGGCGGTCCATTCTTTATCTATCTGATTGTGGTTGAGCAAAAGGGAAGGTTAGTGATTTGAATCTCTCTGCACGCAACATCTCGTTCGCTATAAAAGGCCGGCATATCCTCCATGATATGGACCTTGAGGTTCAGGGGGGCAAGACTACTGTACTGCTTGGCCCGAATGGTGCTGGTAAATCAACCCTCATGAAGATTTTGAGTGGCTATCTGAAGGCCTCGGATGGAGAAGTTATGATTGCCGGTTGTGATCCGGCAAAGATCTCTCTAAAGGCGCGGGCCAGAATGTTGGGTGTCTTGACGCAAAGGAGCTCGCTGGAATTTCCATTTACAGCCCGAGAAGTCATCGCAATGGGCAGGATGCCATTTGGCGTAAGCGAAGGCTTCGATGAAGTGACACAGGAACTGCTCGGTATGTTCGGTGTAGCCGCCGATCAATCCTACCTCACTATGTCTGGGGGTGAGCAGCAGCTGGTTCAGCTTTGCCGTGTATTTGCGCAGGTGTGGGGTCGTGGCTCTGAGGCTTTTCTCCTGCTAGATGAGCCTATGACGGCTCTTGACCTGCGGTACCAGTCGAAGATTGTTTCAATTTTAAAGAAATTCTCATCGCAGGGGCTGGGTCAGCTGGTTGTGATGCATGATATTAACCTTGCGGCTGAACTGGCGGATGAAATTGTACTGATGTCGAGTGGCAAGGTGATTGCAAAAGGTTCGGCTGCAGAAGCGCTTAAGGTTGATAACCTTGAGCGCACTTTTGACACGGTCATCAACCAGCTGGGTGGGGGTCGCGACCGCTATTTTCGAGCTGAACTTGAAAAGTGAGAGCACAACACTTCAGGGGTTGATCCTTACCAGGCAATGGTGCGACTCCGTTAATGGGCAATCGCTCGTTTACTGGTTAGCAACTAACCACGGTTCCGTAAGAATTGAGTTTCCTGATCAGGAATCGGTGTTTTTTATCCCTGCATCCAGTATTCCCAGAGCCGAGCCAGTTCTGGCAGCCCAACTCAAGTGGCGAAGCGCGCGGGTGGAGCTTTGCTGTTTCAGCGAGACAAATGAGCCTGCGATTGCCTGCTATTTCAGAAACCAGCGTGATTTGGGGCTGGCAAGAGCACTTTTACAAAATCACCATATCCCCACCTATGAAGCAGATATTCGGCCTACGGATAGATATCTGATGGAGCGCTTCGTGCAGGGAACACTGGAAGTCTCAGGAGATTTCAATTTTGCAGAAGGTTACCTGACGGCTGAAAACCCAAAGATTCGGAAGGCTTCGTACGAGCCCAGGCTATCGGTAGTTTCTCTGGATATTGAAACGTCAATTTCCAATGGCAACATTCTTAGTATTGCTGTTGATAGCGACGACGTTAGGAAAGTTTTCATGCTGGGCAAGACGCGACCATCGTCACTTCCTTATCTCGAATTCATTGATGACGAAAGCTCATTACTTCGAAGGTTTATGGCCTGGTTTGCAGAGCTGGATCCCGACGTAATTATTGGCTGGAGCGTCGTTGCTTTTGACCTTAAGTTTCTCCAGGATCGGGCAGACACCCTGGGTTTGGAATTCAATATTGGTCGTGGCAGGTCTACGGTCAGCTGGCGCTTTCTGGATCGAGGCCAACAGAGGGTTTACGCAGTGGTTCCCGGCAGAGTGGTCCTCGACGGGATAGAACTTCTTCGAACCGCGACTTACAGCTTCGAAAGTTTCTCTCTTGAGAATGTTTCCCGGGAACTGCTCGGAAGGGGAAAACTAGTACACGATGTAGATTCGCGTGCTGTTGAAATTGAAGACATGCATAGCACTGATCAGGAGAGCCTAGCCAGATATAACCTTGAGGACTGCACACTTGTTTTGGATATTTTCAAGCACACGGGTCTTATCGATTTCGCAATAAGGCGGTCGTGCCTGACTGGATTGGAAATGGACCGGCAGGGCGGGTCGGTTGCCGCTTTTGATTTTCTTTACCTACCTAAACTGCACCGAGCGGGGTTTGTCGCGCCTGTAGTCGATCAGGAAACCATCGTGCATAGCCCTGGCGGTCATGTGCTTGATTCTTTGCCCGGTTTGTATCGCGACGTCATCGTGCTCGACTTCAAGAGCCTGTATCCCAGTATCATTCGCACATTTCATGTCGACCCGCTTGCCATGATCAAGGCAGGCGGAGATCGCATCCCGGGGTTTCTTGAGGCGAGCTTTTCAAAGAACCATCACATTCTTCCAGACATTATTAAAGCGCTGTGGCAGGCTCGTGATGAGGCAAAAAAGGACAGTGATGCCGCAGGTTCCCAGGCGATTAAGATCATCATGAACTCGTTCTATGGCGTTTTAGGTACACCGGGTTGTCGGTTCTTTGATTCAAGGTTGGCGAGTTCTATTACTATGCGTGGACACGAGATCCTCCAGAAAACGAGGGATTTGATTGAAGACCAGGGTTACACGGTTATCTATGGCGATACTGATTCAGTATTCGTTTTACTGGATCAGGTCGAAGGTGAGGTGGAAACCGCAGGCTCGCGGCTGGCAGATTATCTCAACGATTGGTGGACCAGTGAACTAAAGACCAGGTACGACATTCCCTGTTATCTGGAGGTCGAGTTCGAGACTCATTTTGAAAAGTTTTTTATGCCGACGATCAGGGGTTCCGAAAGGGGAAGCAAGAAACGGTACGCGGGTATGGTGAGGGGCAGCGGTGGAAAATCGCAGCTTATCTTTAAGGGACTTGAAAGTGTTCGAAGTGATTGGTCACCGCTGGCGCGAGAGTTTCAAATAGAGCTATATCGTCGAGTATTTACAGACGAGCCCCATCTAACTTACATCAGGGAGACCGCTGAACGACTATTGGAAGGTAAGTTGGACGAGAAGCTATCACTTCGAAGGAGGCTTCGGCGAAAGCTCAACGATTACACAAAGAACGTTCCGCCGCATGTCAGGGCGGCGCGGCTTGCAGATACAGAGCGGCTCAGACGGGGTCTAAAGCCGACCTACGAGCATGGCGGCTGGATTGAATACCAGATGACTCTGAATGGCCCTGAACCTTTGCCCTATGTTAATTCAGCGATCGACTATGATTTCTATATGGACCGACAACTGGCGCCGATCGCTGACGCGATTCTTGGTCTTCAGGGTAACTCTCTGGCCGTGCTCATGGACAAGCAGATAGGTCTATTTGATTAGGGTATCGACCTCTTGCTGGGTAAGTCGTGCGCCGAAGCATGAAACCAGTTTCGAAGCGAATTTGTTCGCTAGCTCATTGGCTTCACTAAACCCGAGGCCTTGACAGAGGCAATGCAGAAATGTGCCGGCAAAAATATCACCAGCACCCGTTGTATCGACAGCCTTCGTTGGGACACCGGCCGCCCTGGTAAGATCCTGGCCATCAAATGCTACCGAGCCGTTTTTGCTGCAGGTGATGACGAACGTTTTACATATTTTTTTCAACGCTGCGGCACAGTCTTCGACTGATCCTGCACCAGTTAATAATCGGGCTTCTTCGTGATTGCAAAATAGTAGGTCAACACCGTTACTTAACAGTTGATCGTAGTTTGTCCTGAAGTTTTCGATCATCGCCGGGTCCGAAAGGGTGAGGGAAATCAGGACACCTGAGTTGCGAGCTATCTCTTGTGCCTCAAGTGCCGCCTGGAATCCTGTCGGGGAACTGACCAGGTAACCTTCGATGTACAGGTACGATGAGTTCTGAAGCGCATCCCGGTTCAGTTCATGGGGAGACAGGAAGTTCGTAATACCGAGGCAGGTGGTCATTGTTCGTTCTGCGTCCGGGGTGATAATGGAGATGCACTGACCGGTGGCGCCCTGTTCACGGTCATCGCTAAGATTGGTGTCAACGCCTGCATCGCTGAGATCCTTGACGAAAAAATCCCCAGCGGGATCGGCAGCGACTTTGCAGCTATAGAAAGCTGCGCTGCCAAGCTGGGAAACGATGGCCATGGTGTTTGCGGCCGACCCGCCGCCAGCCTGTTTGACGGCAAGAGACTTATAATCATGTTCGAGAAGCCGAATTAATTTTTTCCTGTCGTCTTCTTCTATCAGGGTCATGATGCCTTTGGTGAGTTTGGCATGATCAAGAAAGGCGTCGTCCGCTTTATACTCTGTGTCGACCAGAGCATTTCCAATTCCATAGATATCGTACTGTTTCATGTATCTAGTTCCGTGAATGCAATTTGCGCTGCGTCCAGTGTGTCTTTGATTTCTTTGTCTCCGTGCGCTGCTGAAACAAATCCGGACTCAAATGGGGATGGCGCGAGGTTAATACCCTGGCGCAACATCGCGTGAAAAAAGAGATTAAACATTTTGCTGTCAGCGTTCATAACCTGGGAGAAACCTGTCACAGGCGTCGCGTCAGTAAAGAAAAAACCGAACATACTGCCGACCCGATTGGTCGTAAAAGGGATGCCAGCTTTATCGGCGAGCAACTGAAGACCGTCGACGAGTTTGCCGGATTGCTGCTCCAGAAGCTCATAAAATCCAGGTTCGTCAATAAGCTCAAGTGTCGTTAAACCTGCCTGCATCGCGATCGGGTTGCCGGATAGGGTTCCCGCCTGATAAACGCCGCCAAGAGGCGCGACGACTTCCATTACTACTTTATCGGTTTCTATCTCAACCAATAACTCGTCGCGGGCTACGGTATCGCCTTCAGCTTTGTGCCAAGCAGCGACCTCACCATCGGCGACAGACTCGGGAAACGCCGGTGCCTTAATTTCAATTGCCATGATGTATTCCTACCTAAATCCTGATCAATTACCCCAGGGCATTGGGCCGAGGGCTTCGTTTATGAAACTTTCCTGCTGTTGGATATGTAATGCCGTATAGCCCGCCGCTACCGAGGCTGAGGGCTCTCTACCGGCGTAACGCAAATAAACATCGACCTTATGACGCTGAATTACCCGGCGCATGTTGTGCTGACTGGCATACCAAGCGCCCTGGTTCATGGGCTCCTCCTGACACCAGATCGCATCCTCAATATTTGTATAGGGAGCAATTACCCGAGCCAAATCTTCTTCAGGAAACGGATAGAGCTGCTCGATACGTATAATGACAATATTGTCAATTTGCCGCTCACGCCGTGCCGCACGCAGGTCGTAAAATACTTTTCCAGAACAGAGGAGGACGCGTCTGATTGAGGCCGGATCCAGATTGTCGGTTTCATCGATTACCGTTTGAAAACTACCGTCAGCGAGCTCTTCTAAGGTTGAAGTCGCCTCTTTATGGCGGAGTAAACTTTTGGGCGACATTACTATTAATGGCTTTCGCAACGGCCTAATTGCCTGTCGACGCAACATGTGGAAAACCTGCGCTGGAGTAGTCGGCATACAGACCTGCATATTTTGCTCAGCGCACATTTGCAAATACCGCTCAAGTCGCGCCGATGAATGTTCAGGGCCTTGCCCCTCATAGCCATGAGGAAGCAACATGGTCAAGCCACAAACACGGGACCACTTATGCTCACCGCTTGCAATAAACTGATCGATAACCACCTGGGCGCCATTGGCAAAATCTCCAAACTGGGCTTCCCAAATCACTAAGCCAGTGGGGGATGTCGTCGCATAACCGTATTCAAAGGCTAGCACCGCCTCCTCAGACAGCAGCGAGTCATAAATACGAAAGTCAGCTTGATTGCCATCAAGGTGCTGAAGAGCAATATGGCGCCCCTCTTCTTTCTGATTGTGAATGACGGCATGGCGATGTGAAAAAGTACCTCGACCAATATCTTGGCCGGTCATTCGCACGGGAAAACCCTCTACCAAAAGCGTCGCGTATGCCATGATTTCGGCGAAGCCCCAGTTAATTTCCTGAGCGCCTACGCCCAT
>ENA-OREB01001485-OREB01001485.1-marine-metagenome-genome-assembly--contig:-NODE-1485-length-11441-cov-2.615540_pt1 | contig 11441 bp, 10 predicted proteins | sample MGYA00248625_ERZ508552 | MGnify/ENA primary metagenome ERZ508552 (study PRJEB26219, sample SAMN06267888) | marine metagenome | isolation source: Monterey Bay, California, USA | place: USA:Monterey Bay...
CGGAGAGGATGACGAAGTCGGAAAGACCAGCGGCAAGGGCGCTGACCCCTGCTACAGTTCCGAGGATAATCGAGAAGGTGGGAATGCGCCCCGAGCAGGCAACGAGAATGTCGAGCAATTCGCCTGTCGCGCCTAGGGCTGGAACTCCATCCTGGACTCGCTGACCATCGCCGTCCCAGATTCCGATGAGAGGGAGTTGGGCTTTCTCCGCGAACTCGGCAACCTTGGCTATCTTTTGCGCGTGCATCTCACCCATACTGCCATCGAATACTGCGTAATCCTGCGCGAAGCATACTACTCGACGACCGTCGATCTTGCCGTGGCCGGCTACGACGCCGTCGCCGAGAGGTCGGTGGAGATGCATGTTGAAGTCGCCCGAGCGGTGCTGGACGAAGCGGTCAACTTCGACAAACGAATCAGCATCCAGTAGCATGGTGATGCGTTCTCGAGCGGTTTGGCGACCGGATTTTCGCAATTCTTCCATACTGATACGGTCGGCTGCGTTGAGGGCTTCTCGGCGCATCGCATCGAGGTCATCGGAGTGCGATGCGCCAGCCATGATACGCCCCAAACCGCTCGCGGTCTTTCATCGAAGCGGCTGAATATACTCAGAGTGTATTTGTGGGAACTTCCCCGTAATCGTTAGGATGAGGTTGCCCATCTTGTATCAAAAATACCAACAAAATGATGAATCCAACACATGGAACAAGCGCTATGAAATACCACCATCCAGATCGTCCAGAGTCATGCAACCTGCGAACCATCGCAGACAATCCAGGAAGGAAAAGTCCCAGCGTAGCGAGTAGGTAGAATGGCCCGTAGCTGGTAACGCCCGTGTCAATGAGCTCAATTCCAGTCAGCCCGTCGAGAATCATTGCAGGAATGGCGACCGAAAAACCGAACAAGAATAACCACCAGTATTCGGAGCGAGAGGCTCGGCCGTTGAAGTTCGCATAGTTGTGCATCAATGCCTTTTTTACCGCATCAACGAATCCTATCTGTTCTGTTGGTCTGCCAGTCATCTGAGGGGTTCCTTGTACTTCCATGCTGACGAAGTGACTCACTCCGGTGATAAAGATTGAGCCGGCATCGGTGATTAATCGGCAATCAGACAACAAAACCTTGCCACGCACGCATGTAATCTACGAACTTCGGACTAAGGCCCTGAGATTCAAGATGCTCCGGAGTGAACGGTGGGCGCTGAGGGTCGTAATCTGCATCGCCCAGATGACTCGCCCAATCCGCATGACCGATTGCAGATCTTGCTACGGCGACGAAGTCCGCACCCTGTTCCATTACCGCCTGCGCCTGTGCTGTTGACCAGACCGACCCGCACGAAATTAGAGGCAGTCGCCTAGCAAGGCGCTCTGCGAAAATCTCGGTGAGCATGCGAGGATCGTCGGAGTGCGCAGATGGAACGAAGCAATCCCAACAAGAGATGTGAAGGAAGTCAATCCCAGACTCTGCAAGCATATCGGTAAGGTCGAGAGAATCTTCCAGAGTCAAACCAATCTTGCGATATTCGGGCGAGATTCGAACTCCCACAAGGAAGCTCTCGCCCGTCTTATCTCGTACGCGCTCGATGATTTTCATCAGAAAGCGCGCTCGATTTGACAACGAACCACCCCAACGATCAGTCCGCCGGTTCGTTCCGGTGCCGAGGAATTGGCAGATGAGGTAACCGTGGGCACCGTGAATCTCAATCCCATCGAAGCCAGCCTTCTCGCAGCGCGCAGCGGCATCCGCAAAGGCCTCGACGAGCGCCGATACCTCAGCATCTTCCAACTCGCGGGTATTGCCCGAATCCGAGTCGCTCGTTTCATTCACGCTCGCAGAAACTGGCTGCACCCCAGTCAGGCTTTGTGGGCAGCGCATGCCACCATGGAATATCTGTGCCAGAGCAAGTGCACCATGGGCCTGGATTCCCGCAGCCATCCGCCGCAGACCAGGCAATTGGTGATCACCCCAAACGCCCATCTCGCCGTCCCAACCTTGGCCCTCGCGTACCACATGAGAAGCAGCCGTGGTGACGATTCCGAAGCCGCCTTCGGCGCGCCTGCGCAACCACTCTATTTCGGCATCGGAAAGTGACCCATCCTCGTGACTCTGCTTGTTAGTCATCGCCGCGACAATCGCACGGTTGCGGACCTCGAAATCCGTGCGTGGGAATCGAAACACATCGTTCGGCCCGGCCATCCGAAGCCTCCAATTTACTCCATCGAGTCGTTTGGATTCTCGCCGCAAATATCCTGAATCCAACCAGCGGCGACAGTCTCACGGCCACCGCCACGGCTCAGCAGATGGTGCAACTTCACCAGAGCAGAACTCGGCGGACATAGCGAGCCGTGACCAATGATTCCCATCTCCTGTTGTTCGCGCCCCTTGGCATAGACATTCATGTTCATCGGACCATGGATCGTTTGCGCAACTACGACCACGATGCCATCATTCGCACAGTAATCTTCGAGCATCAGTCGAAGTATCGTATTCTCCTGAGAATCTTCCTGTGGGTCGGCAATAGGAAGGTGCCCGAGCCCGGTCCCATGGAAGAGCAGCGCATCGAATTCCCCCTCGATTCCAGCCTTCACGAGATCTGGTTGGAGATGAGCATCTGCGATGAATTGGGCGATTCGAACATCCTCATCGAAAAGCATCGGTGCAATCGCCTCAACGCGAGCATCGGCTGGCTCATGCTCAGCCATCTCGATGCTCGGCCCTGAACCATCATTATTCACCCAAGCTAGTGGACCCTGATTGATCGGCTTGAACGCGTCACGCCGCGATGAGTGATACTTGCGACAAGCAACTCCTGGCAGAACAGCACAGCGCCCATCAGAGGATTCGGCATGCAAAATAACCACACTAGAATCCCGATAGCCGTTAGGTTCAGGCCCATGCGCTGCCCAATGAACAGCAGCCACCAGATTCTCAGCCGCATCGCTTGAACCACGGTCAGGCGAGCGCTGTGACCCAGTCACAACGATTCGACCCGGCGGCCGTCCACCATTCCCAGCCCAACCATAGGCCATGGCCGCCGCACTGAGATGCAAAGTGTCAGTTCCATGAGTAATCACAACTCCAACAGCACCCTCTGCAAAGGCCTCATCAGTAGCTTGTAACATCCGATTCCAATGCCGCGGGCGAATATCATCAGACCACATATTGCCCAGCTTGACTACCCTAAGGCGAGCCACCGAGCGTAATTCAGGTACCGAATCGAGCAGCTCGTGTGGCTCGAACCTAGCGCTTACAGCCCCAGTTGCATAATCCACCTTGCTAGCGATGGTCCCGCCAGTGTGGATTAGGTGAACGAGAGGTAGTGACTCGTCCTGGGGTTCGTGGGTGACCTCCTCTGCGACTGCAATCTGCACATCATCGAGTACCTCGACCGATTCGACGTAAGACTCCGGATAGCTCACATTGTATCCATTAGCAAGCTTCAATGTCACCAATTTCGGGCCCGCCGGTGGCAATGCCAAACCTTCGTGTTCGACCATCCCGGACCAAGTCTTGACGACCACCCTAACCGGCGTCGACGGGCTAGGCCAGTCTCCCATGAAGCGACAGGATGTGATTCACTCCATGAATGCGACGCAACGCGAGGTCGTGAATCAGGGCAGGATTTGCTATTCGGATGTGCGTCGAAGACGTTTCTGAAATTCGGGTTTATTGAGAAGCACATTGATGGAGGTTCAGCCTGCGCTGAGTCATTAATGAGCGATGACAAGATGGCGAAGCGCAATGTCATCGTGCTATTCTATGCTCAAGCGATACTCGGTAGTCAAGGTTCGATCAACATAATCCTCGGAGGACTTGCTGGCTTCGCTCTGGCTGGTGCGAAAGCACTGGCAACATTGCCGATTACGGTCACGATGGTGACCTCGATGTTGTTTGCCGGACCGGTTTCTCTGTTTATGGGAAGGTTCGGCAGACGAAGCGGATTTCTGCTCGGCGCGGGCGCGGGATTACTTGGAGGCGGTTTCAGCGCCCTCGCCCTATATCTCGGACGGTTCGATGTACTGCTCCTTGGTTCGGCATTCACCGGAGTCTTCAGATCAACACATGGATACTACCGATTCGCAGCAGCAGATACAGCCTCTGAAGAGTTCCAGCCAAAGGCAATTTCACTGGTTTTGGCTGGAGGATTAGTCAGTGCTTTCATCGGCCCTGAAATCGTTCGGCAGACGGCCGATGCAATCGGATCTACACCCTATGCAGGAGCCTACCTTACAGTGATGGTAATCAATGTCGTAGGCTCGCTAGGATTGCTTTTCCTCGATATTCCGAAACCCCCGCAGAAGGAAGAAGGTGGTGACACGGGTAGGCCACTGAAGCAGATTTTCCGGCAACCGACGACCGTCGTAGCAGTAATCTGTGCAATGGTTTCCTACGCCTTGATGACGCTCGTCATGACTTCGACCACCCTAGCCATGTCCGAGAATGGCTTCTCAACGGCAATCGCTGCTGACGTAGTTCGATGGCACATTGTAGCGATGTTCGCTCCGAGTTTCTTCACCGGTTCAATCATCGCACGGATTGGTCATGTGCGAGTGATAAGCATCGGATTGGCGGTTATTGCTTTGGCCGGTGCAATTGCGGCGAACGGTGCGGAACTCGAAAACTTCTATCTGGCTCTTATCGCGCTTGGTTTGGGATGGAATTTCGGCTTCATCGGAGCGACGAGTCTGTTGACTACAACGCACACGGATGAGGAGCGAGCGAAGGTGCAAGGTCTGAACGATTTCTTTGTGTCTGGCTTGTTAGCAGTGGCTTCCTTCGGCTCAGGTGCAATACTACACGCCTACGGTTGGGAATATGTGCAATATGCGATGATACCTGCTTTGCTAATTGCTGGCGCGTCGGTCCTCTGGTTGGTGCTGACCAACCGAAGTGCGCCGAACTCGAATAATGGCATAGCCCAAAGTTGAGCGTTACCACTGGAATCGATTGAGAGTGTGGTGCCGGGAGCGGGACTTGAACCCGCGACCTTCGGATGTCTCAGACATTTTCGGTTAGGCTTGTGCGCTCATCGATTGCGTCGGCAGGAAAATCCCCGCCGACTGTACCCTATGAGTCCGACGCGCTACCAACTACGCCACCCCGGCTATGCCGCGCCACCGACGGCCTCCATTTGAGCGTTGCAGTCCTCGCGGTGGCGAATAGAGTACGACGTCGCCCATACCCTTGATGAGGGGCGGGGCGTCGCCAAGTCGTGGTCGACGTCGATTCCGCCCTGCGCGCAAGCGCATATTCGGGCAAGAAGCGTGCGCGGGGTTCGGACGCAGAAAAGGAAGAGAAGAAGAGCCGAAAAATCGAGCCTTTCGAGCCCGGTGACGCCCTTGAGAAGGAAAAGGCTGACGCGTTTTCGATGTGGTTAGTGATTGCTCTTGGATTGTCAGTTGGACTACTGATGCGCTACGTTTTGATGCCGACTTTGACTGAACCCGAGAAGATTCTCTGGGTCCTCCCACTCATGCTCGTGGTACTTCTGCCGACACTTCACAGGTTGATTATTCCAGACAAGTGGTCGGACCGGTATGACAGAGGTAATTGGTTTCGAGCCAGTTTTCTGTATATTTTCACCTGGCTCGCAATTTCTTTCTTGCTGGTGAACCCGCCACTAGCTGATATCGCTCCACCGACGCTGGCTGGCGGGATTGATATCGCTGATACAGAGGGTGTCGTCGATGTGTCTTGGACTGGCGGGACCTATACCATCGAATTGAATCAGAATACAGTTGATGTGACTCTTGGAATGGCTGTTAGCGACAATGTGGATGCTGCTAGTGCGACCATCGTTGTGAGTCATTGGTTCCACGGGGCGATGGTCGAGGAATTGGCTAATGGAACGGTCTCTGAGCAGACTGATCATATTGCTACATTCGCCGCTGTCGATGCTTGGGAAAGGCTGGATAAGAGTGGAAATTCGAAGGTGATTGGCCACGCTGAGGACATCGGAGTCGCTTGGGACCTTGGAACGATGGGCCCTGGCGAACATCAGATCAAGATCAAGTTGGTCGAGGAAGGAGACCCTTGGGCTCAGAACGTCTGGGAGAGGACCTACACGATTGTCATCATCCAAGTTGCAACCGCTTGAAATACGCATTAACTGAGTCGGCATTCGCCGTTCTATTGCTAAGTTGCTACAATTCAATTATTGAGAAGTGAACAGATTGTTGCAGTCATCGCGTCGAGTTGCAGAGCTTCACCGCCACCCTCGACCATTCGGAAATCAGTCTCAGCCATGGCCTCGGTAACTGCCAACTTTTGCTTCTCATCGAGGAAGGAGACATCACCCAATCCTCGATGCAGTTGGTTAACCATGTCCGTACCAGCCAGCCCATACTTGTCGAGAAGGTCCTTGAGCCTGCGCCGTGCCGGCTGGAATCCGTCTTCTCGGCAGGCTAGGAGATAGCCGTGGAGTTCCTCTGGAGGGGCTGTCGCGGTGGTCTCGTAGATGAGGTCGCGCGTTACTGTCGACGATAGCGAGGCAGCGACCTGTAGCGCAGTAATCGCTTTTCGCAGGTCGCCCAAACTGACGTGGACGATTGCATCGGACGCCTCTTTCTCAAGGGTGATATCTTCGGAGGCCGCCACGCTGTTGATCATCTCGCCCACTTGGTCTCCGGCAAGTGGGCGAAATCTGAAAACCGCGCAGCGTGATTGAATCGCTTCGATAATTTTCGATGAATAATTGCAAGAGAGAATGAATCGACAAGTTTGCGAATTTTGTTCCATTATTCGACGAAGCGCGCCTTGAGCGTCCGGCGTCAAGGCGTCGGCTTCGTCAAGAAAAATCACCTTGAATGAAGTCCCAGGAACTGGGGCTGTCTTGGCGAATCCCTTGACCTTGGTTCGGATCGACTCGAGCTTGCGCTCGTCACTCGCGTTCATTTCAAGCAGATTCATTCGGTAACTTTCACCAAATACATCGCGAGTGAGTGCAAGCGCTGCAGTCGTCTTCCCAGTGCCTGGAGGTCCGGCAAAAAGGAGGTGAGGGAAGGTGCGTTTCTCAGCGTACGCTCTTAGCCTATCGACCACCGCTTTCTGACCTTTGATGTCGGCTACAGTCCTCGGGCGATGTCGCTCAACCCACATCTCGCTCATGGCCGTCCCTCAGCATTCCGAGTCGGGTGTCCTTGAAGGTTCCCTCGTGCGCGAGCGTAGGACTCAATACGACTCTTCGGCGCTCGGGAAATCTTTGCTGCGAACATCTGTGATGTACTGCTTAACAGCGCCGTCGATGGATTCTCCCAAATCGGCGTATCGGCGAAGGAATCGTGGACTGAAATCCTTGGTTATGCCCAACATGTCGTGTAGGACGAGAACCTGCCCGTCGCAATCCGGGCCAGCTCCTATGCCGATTGTTGGGACTGTTAGTTGAGCGCTGACTTCGGCTGCGAGGTCAGCGGGAATTTTTTCGAAGACGATCGAGAAGCAACCTGCGGCTTCGATTGCCTTCGCGTCCTCAAGGAGTTTAGCGGCTTCCGCCTCCTCCTTGGCACGGACGGAGTACGTGCCGAATTTGTAGATTGATTGTGGGGTCAGTCCAAGATGTCCTTGGACAGGGATGCCAGCGCTGACTATTCGCTCAATGGATTCTGCTACTTCTGCGCCGCCCTCGAGTTTGACTGCGTGGCCGCCTGATTCCTTCATGATGCGGATTGCACTGTCGAGAGCAGTCTTTGAGTCTCCTTGGTAACTACCGAATGGCATGTCTACTACTACTAGTGCCCGATCAACCCCATTTACTACAGATTGGGCATGGTAAATCATGTGGTCAAGGGTGATTGGTAGAGTGGTTTCGTTGCCCGCCATGACGTTTGATGCGGAATCTCCCACGAGGATGACGTCGATGCCAGCGGCGTCGACGAGACGGGCTAATGAGTAGTCATATGAGGTCAGCATGGTAATCTTCTCTCCAGCCTCCTTCATCTCCTGAAGGGTGTGGGTAGTGACCTTCTTGGCTCGACTCGCGATTGCCATTGGATGCCTCCTCGGGGGGTTGGCGAGCGTGGTCGCCGCCTTCAATCAACCGACGAAGGATTTCGACCTAAATGGCTTAATCAGAGGACTCATGTCTAGCAACACTGGCTAAGAATTCGTCGATATCGATGATACCATTGCTATCAACATCGGCTTCGTCAAAGTATACCAGCAATTCACTCTCTTTATCCTTTGAATACCCTAATGCATCCATAGCTGAAAGATATTGATTCATGTTTAACTCGCCATTACCATCGATATCTGCAGCATAGAAAGCCGTTAATCTCCTACGATTCTCGGCTTCCTCCGGATCTACGAACATTAGTCTGAAAGTATTCCATGGAGTGATTTTTCGGTTGATGTTATTCTTGCCATATCCAAAATACAGGACACCTCCGACGATGAAAGCAGTAGCCGCTCCGTAAAATGCCTCGGCACCCATGAAATACAGTAGTGAAAAGCCGGATAAAATTCCAAAGAGTTGCAGAAAAGGATGGAAGGGTGAAGAATAACTAGGTTGATACCAAGCGTGTGAAGAGGTTGCTTTTCTCATTATCATAACGCTAATACACATCAGAACATAAGCCATAATCTGGAATCCTGAAGCATATTCTGCAACTGCATGTACATCAATAGTAATCAATGCAAAAGCCATCATAATTGCAGTCAAAATAATCGCCAGATGGGGCGTTTCGTATCTGCTATGAACCTCCTCTAATGCTTCAGGAAGCAAATTATCAAGCGACATTGCGAATAGATATCGGGATGCGGCAAGTATCCCTGCTAGAGACATTGATGTCATTGTTAAAATTGCAATTATTGCAGCAATAATAGAAACATTATGGCCTGCAACTTCGTAGGCAAATACTCTTACAGGATCTTCTATCACATGACCACTTGAATCAAAGAAACTAGCATCTGGAATTACTGCAATCATCGTAGCGACAATCAAGGCATACAAAATCGCTCCAATAGTTAATGAGGCCAATATTCCACCTGGCAAATTTCGACCCGGATCCTTGATTTCTCCTCCGATAGCTGCCACTTTAGTTACGCCAGCATAAGATACCAAAACTAGAGCCGCAGTCTCTCCCATGCCAATCCAATCAGAAGATGTCTCAAGAGTTGGTTCAATGCGCGACCAGTCGGCGTCTCCGTTGATTACCGCCATAATTGTTAGACCAAGCAGAAGTATCAATGCGAGAACTACAATTGGTGTTTGAACGATTTTTACTCGCTTGATTCCTAAGATATTCACCATTGAGATGATGACAAGCATACCAAGTGCAGCCTCAAGTGAAGTCACATATTCCCCATATTCTGCCTGAACGAACATCAAGTAGGCTGAGAATCCTATCAAAGCGAAGGCCGCTTTCAGAAGAAATGAGGCCCAAAGGGCTAGTCCCATCATAGTCCCGAATAAAGGCCCGAATACCCTTTCAATATAGACATATGAACCTCCTGAAGTAGGCATTGCAGAGGCTAGTTCGCTTTTGCTAATTGCCCCCGGAATAACGACTAGTGCAGCGATTACGTAGGCAAGCCAAGCACCTCCACCTACCTCTGCGTATGCAAGAGAAGGAAGGACAAACAAACCACTACCAATCATTGCAGAAAGTGAGATAATTATTACAGAGAATAGACCAAGTCGCCTCTCAAGAGTGCCTGAAGTCTCCTCGATAGGCTGAAGCACGATGCCAACTAATCGCTTTGGACTCATGTTCGCCATATTACCATCGAAACAACAACCTATGTTGAACGTTACCTCGGATAATTTGTGGGATATTACCTCGGATAAAGATGGCCCATAGGGCCGAATCAAGTAACCGATTCGAACCCACACAATTAGAAGGGACGCTCGCCGCGAACCGGCCATGACAGCAGTCATTGACAAGGACATGGTCGCGGCGGTACACTACACAGGTACCTTCCCCGACGGAGAAGTATTCGACAGCAGTAAAGATAGGGACCCTCTAGTATTCCTAGTTGGGCACAACCAAATGATACCCGGATTCGAAGAAGAGATGATGGGAGCAGCAGTTGGTGAAAAGAGGGAATTTACTCTAACACCAGATCGTGCATACGGCGAGAAGGATGATGGAGCAATCCAGCAAGTTCCCCGTGACCAATTTCCTCCGGAAATGCCTCTTGAGGTTGGAGTAATGGGAGCAGCGCAGACCGAGCAAGGTCAACAAATGCCGTTTACCATAACAGACATTTCAGACGATATAGTGACTGTGGATTTCAACCATCAGATGGCTGGAAAGACGCTACGATTCAGCGTCGAAGTCATCGATGTCCGCGCCGCCGTTGCCGAGGAGATTTCCCACGGCCACGTCCACGGCCCCGGCGGACACCACCACTGAGTCCGAATCCCGCTTCGCCTGCGAACGATTCATCGCTATCGCCTCGGCTGGAACGATCGAGGATGAGGTCGACCGCACTAGCCCTGTGCTTCTTGATGCTGGCAACACCGCTCGCCGGCTGCTTCGAGATGTTACCCGGTGGCGGTGACGATTCAAGCGATCCGGAGCCGCTCAGAATCAATCATGTTCAAGTCCTCGGCACGCACAATTCCTACCATATCAAACCGTTCGGGCCGACCATTCGAGCCTACGATTACACCCATGAGCCGTTGGACGTTCAGGCGGAGGATTTCGGAGTTAGGCAGTTTGAGTTAGATGTTTGGTGGGACCCTCGAGGGCAATTGTACGTCTACCATAATCAGTACGATTTCCGTAGTAATTGCGCCACTTTTGAGGAATGTCTGACCACCTTGCTCACTTGGTCGGAGGCAAATCCCGAACACGTTCCTCTGATGATTTGGGTTGAGCCAAAGGAATGGGTGAGGTCTGGCACCGATAGTGACGCAGTCCTCGAATTGCAAGAGATGCTTGAAAAAATCGAGGAAGAAATCGCCGAATGGTGGCCGCGAGAAAAGACGATCGCGCCGGACGATGTTCGCGGAGAGGCTGCGACGTTACGCGAGGCTGTGACCACAATCGGCTGGCCTCTTTTGGAAGAATCTCGTGGCAAAGCGATGTTCATTCTACTCGCAGAGGGTGATGTGCGAGATGCCTATACGGAGACATTTCCAGGGCTGAATGGCTCACTGATGTTCACGATGAATGATGAGGCTAGCGAAACTGCAGCGATTTACTCTGAGACTAATCCTATCGGCATGGGGGATGAGATTACGCGTTTGGTTGAGGAGGGTTACATCGTAAGGTCTCGAGCGGACAATGCCGAGGATGGAGAGGCTGATGATAATGAGACGGCGCGGCGGGATGCTGCGTTTGCTGTTGGCGCCCATTCGATTTCGACTGATTATCCGGCACCTGTCGATGGCATCGATTATTGGGTCGTAGTGCCAGGTGCCCTAGTGGCTTGCAATCCCATCACTGCACCGCCAGGTTGTACTGCTGAGCGCGTGGAATCGTTAGGCTGAGCCGATA
>ENA-OREB01001498-OREB01001498.1-marine-metagenome-genome-assembly--contig:-NODE-1498-length-11402-cov-2.549934_pt1 | contig 11402 bp, 9 predicted proteins | sample MGYA00248625_ERZ508552 | MGnify/ENA primary metagenome ERZ508552 (study PRJEB26219, sample SAMN06267888) | marine metagenome | isolation source: Monterey Bay, California, USA | place: USA:Monterey Bay...
TCGCAACTGCAGTGCTGGAGCTGTCATCATTCAGAATGGTTACTCCAGTGATTGCCGAATAAGGCTCATGATAAGCTTTCAATTGCGACTTAGAATAGGCACCCCCCCAAGACACAATAGTCATTTCATTAGCTAAATGACCACCTGCAATCGCAGCACCTGCAGCCATTGAAAGCGCCGCTATCGCGGCAACCGTTTTTGTGAAATTCATTGCATTCTCCCATGCAGCCCGTTTTTGGAGAAGAGTGTCCGCGTTACGGGCAAAACAACGGATACATCTTAAGCCACGTTCCTGACGGAACGCGCTATCTCTTTCGCCACTCATGCGTCAAGCGCGCGGCAATCTGACGGCAGCCAGCCAATCTCGATCTGGGCACCGGGTTCCAATCGCACCTGATCGGGCGCGTTGCGGGTCTTGACGATAAACTCATCATTACCGGCCACGCGCAATCGGGTTCGGAAAATGTCACCCATATAGATAAATTCCAGCACTTCTGCAGTCAGCGTATGCGCCCCATCTTGCAGGCGGTCCTTGTTAAACTCAACCCGTTCAGGCCGGATAGATACCCGCGTCCGTTCACCAGCCTTACTGACGTTGACCGGGTTGCAATCGATCAACTTGCCATCGTCAAGTTGGACCAATGCCACGCCGTTCGCAATTTTTTTCACCACACCTTCAAGGGTATTGTTCTCGCCAATAAACTGCGCAACGAAACTATTTTGCGGCGATTCGTATAATTCAGCCGGTGGCGCCAGTTGCTGAATCCGGCCATCATCGAACACCGCAACCCGGTCAGACATGGTCAGCGCCTCGGTCTGGTCATGGGTCACATAAACCACCGTGATACCTAGATTATCGGCAATGCGCTTGATCTCAAATTGCATATGCTCGCGCAGTTGCTTGTCCAGCGCACCCAGCGGCTCATCCATCAACACCAATTCGGCCTCGAACACCAAGGCCCGCGCCAGCGCCACACGCTGCTGTTGCCCGCCTGACAATTGTGCCGGTCTCCGACCACCAAACGCGCCCATCTGCACCATTTCTAACGCCCGCTTGACCTTGGCCTCGCGTTCGGCTTTCGGTATTTTACGCACCTCAAGCGGAAACGCCAAGTTCTCAGCCACCGTCATATGGGGAAACAGCGCATAGTTCTGAAACACCATCCCGATCCCACGCTTATGTGGCGGAATATTATTAATAGATATCCCATCGAGCATGATGTCTCCGTGAGTTGCTGTCTCAAAACCAGCTAACATCATTAAACAGGTGGTCTTGCCCGACCCCGACGGACCCAACATTGTCAGAAATTCACCCCTTGGCATAGCCAAATTAAGATCTTTCACGACAAGGGAAATGCCGTCGTAACTTTTCTGCACACGCTCAAACTGAACGAAAGCGTCGGTCGCGGTCTTCATGTTTGCCAATAACTGGCTCCCCATTTTCATACTTCGGCCTGACTTCAGTCAGTTGGAGTGCTTCCTAGACGGGAAGCCCGAACATTTGCAATGTTTTTTAACGTCTTCTGCCCTCTTAGACGGATATTTGAGCATATTTTTTGACCACAAGCGAATTGTTAGCGCAAACGGCGTCACCCCGGCTCCGAGAAAGCTTTTAGCAGTTTAACCATACAAGCAGTGCAACGCACATCAACAGATATTTTAGGTCCGAAAGACACCGGATTGTTACTGTAAAAAGACCTGTACCAGTAAATCCACAGAGTTTACTGCAAAGGTATCCCGTTAGGAACCATCAGATGATTCGTAAAAACCTACCTTTTGGGCCCTTAGAATACCAACGCCGGCTTTCCAAAACACGGCACGCCATGCAAGCCGCCGATTTGGACATGCTGTTTATCACCGACCCGTCGAATATGGCTTGGCTCACCGGCTATGACGGCTGGTCGTTTTATGTCCACCAAGGGGTGATAATACCTGCGGATTCCGACCCTGTCTGGTGGGGCCGGTCACAAGATGCCAACGGGGCGTTGCGCACGGTATGGATGTCGGATGACCGCATACACGGCTATGCGGACTATTTTGTACAGTCCAATGAACGCCATCCAATGCAGGATCTGGCCAGGTGGTTACAAGAATATCGTGCGGGTGCCAAACGAATCGGGGTTGAACTGGATAACTATTATTATTCTGCCAAGGCCCATCAGGTACTAGGTGAAACCCTGGCCGAAATTTCGCCCGGCGTCACACTTCAGGATGCAACCGCCTTAGTCAATTGGCAGCGCGGCATAAAATCGAATGAGGAAATCACCTTTATGCGCAAGGCAGCGCGGATATCAGAAAAAATCATTGATGGCCTGTTTGCGCGTGTCGAACCGGGGATTGCCAAAAATGACATCGTAGCTGAGGTTTACGGCGACGCGCTACGCGGCTTTGAAGACATCTGGGGCGATTATCCTGCGATTGTGCCACTGCTGCCGTCCGGCAGTGATGCCGCCGCACCGCATCTGACATGGGATGGGCGGGCTTTCAAAACCGGCGAGGCAACGTTTTTTGAGATTTCGGGCTGTTACCGCCGCTATCACGCACCGTTTTGCCGGACCATTTTTTTAGGCACACCCCCGGATGATTTGCGACGCGCAGAAGCCGCCCTGACAGAGGGCCTTGAGGCCGGCCTTGACGCGGCACGCGCCGGAAACCGCGCCTGTGATATCGCCGAAGCGCTGGCCCGACCGCTGGAGCGCGCCGGTATCGAACGCGCGGCCCGCGCTGGCTATCCGATCGGGTTGAGCTATCCCCCCGATTGGGGCGAGCGCACCATCAGTATCCGAACTGAGGACAAGAGCATTCTGCACCCCGGTATGACTTTTCATTTCATGCCCGGCCTGTGGATGGCAAACTGGGGCCTAGAAATCACCGAATCGATTCTTATCCGCGAAGACGGTGCCGCAGAAACCCTATGTAACCGACCACGAGAGCTTATGATCAAATGACCACACTTACAGCCACCACCGATATCCTTGCAGATTTGATCAGCTTTCCAACCGTTTCGCCCGACAGTAATCTGGATATGATTAATTATATTGCCGAGTATCTGCATGGCTTGGGTGCGCGGGTTGACCTGTTTCCTGACCCCACCGGTGCAAAGGCCAATCTGTTTGCCACGCTTGGTCCTGATATAGACGGCGGAATCATGCTATCGGGGCATTCCGATGTGGTGCCGGTAACCGACCAGACCTGGTCCAGCGACCCATTTAAAATGCAGGCCCGCGACGGGCGGCTCTATGGTCGCGGCACGTGTGATATGAAAGGCTTTATCGCGGCAACTCTGGCAATGGCTCCATTTTATGCCAGTCAAAACCTGCAGAAGCCGGTACATTTTGCCTTTACTCATGATGAGGAAAGCGGCTGTTTTGGTGCACTGGCACTGGTGCGCGAATTGAAAAAGCGCCAGATCAAACCCGCGATTGCGATTATTGGTGAACCAACCGAGATGCGCATTATCGAAGGTCATAAGGGATCCTGTGAATACACCACCCGTTTCACCGGCCTTGAAGGACATGGTTCGGCACCCGATCTGGGCGTCAACGCCGCCGAATATGCGGTGCGTTTTGTCGCGCGGCTTATGGAACTACGCGAACACCTTAAAAATCGTGCGCCAACAGACAGCCGGTTTGAGCCACCTTGGACCACGCTCAGTGTCGGCCGCATTAGCGGCGGTGTGGCCCATAACGTCATCGTTGGCAAAGCCGAAGTCGATTGGGAAATGCGCCCCGTTCAGGCTGCTGATCTGGCCTTTGTCAATGACAATATGCAGCAGTATATCCACGAAACGCTGATACCGGCCATGCGACAGGTATACCCCGCAGCCGACATCAGCACCGAGATCATTGCCGAAATCTGCGGGCTTGACCCGATGCCCGAGAATGCCGCCCGCCAGTTGGTATCCGAACTGACCGGTGCCAACAGCGCTGACTTGGTGGCCTTTGGCACTGAGGCGGGTTTATTTCAGGGTTTGGGCCTATCGGCGGTGGTCTGTGGGCCGGGCAGCATTGCCCAGGCCCATAAGCCGGACGAGTATGTCGCGCTTGATCAATTGAGCGCCTGCCTCGAGATGCTGACGGGATTGGGCAGAAAGTTGCACGGTGCAGCCTGAGCCCCGACAGAAAACGGAGGCGTGAGCCTGAATTGCCGTACACTCACTTCACGGATGGGCGTCAGCAACCTTTAGCATGCCTTGGGCCTTGGCCTGTGCATAGGTCGCATCCAATGCTTTGGTGGCACGGGATATCAGTTGGTCAATTTCGCCTTTTGAAATCACCAAAGGCGGTGAGATGATCATGCGATCATACACGTGGCGCATCACCAAATTGTTGGCGAAACAATGTTCACGGCACATATACCCGATGGTGCCGGGATCGGCGGCGAATCTCGCACGGCTTTCTTTGTGCGGGGTCAAAGCCAGTGATCCCATCATGCCGATGACGCTTGCCTCACCCACCAGCGGGTGGTCGGCCAGCCCGCGCCATTTGTTGGCCAGATAGGGCGCCGCCTCAGTCCGTACATTATCAACGATATGCTCTTCTTGCAGAATTCGCAGGTTCTCCAGCGCCACGGCTGCGGCAACCGGATGGCTGGAATAGGTATAGCCGTGATTAAACTCACCCTGCCCAATTACATGCGCCACCGCGTCAGAAACGATCGACCCTCCAATTGGTTGATACCCTGACGACAGACCCTTGGCGATGGTCATGATGTCGGGACGGATGTTCAACGTCTGGCTGCCGAACCAATTGCCGGTGCGGCCAAACCCACAGATCACCTCGTCGGCAATCAGCAAAATATCATACTGATCACAAATCCGCTGAATCTCGGGCCAATAGCTGTCAGGGGGCACAATGACGCCCCCAGCGCCCTGAATAGGTTCGGCAATAAACGCGGCAACGCGGTGTTCGCCCAAATCATGGATCGCCTGCTCTAATTCTTGCGCCCGGGCCAGACCAAAGGCCTCTGGGCTCACATCACCGCCCTCGGCCCACCAATTGGGTTGATTGATGTGATGAATATTTGGCACTGGCAGGCCACCTTGTTCATGCATCGGCAACATACCCCCCAAGGACGCCCCGCCAAGGGTCGACCCGTGATAGGCGTTTTTGCGACTAATAATAATATTTTTATCTGGCGCGCCCTGCATCGCCCAATAATGCCGTACCATGCGGATATTGGTGTCATTCGCTTCAGACCCGGAACTTGCATAGAACACATGGTTCAAATCGCCTGGAGCAAGCTCGGCCAATTTGGCCGAAAGCGCGATAACCGGCACGTGGGTGGTTTGGAAAAAAGTGTTATAATAGGGTAGTTCGCGCATCTGGCGCGCCGCAACATCGGCCAACTCACCGCGGCCATACCCGATATTGACGCACCAAAGCCCTGCCATCGCATCCAGAAACCTGTTGCCGTCACTGTCTGTGAGATACACACCTTCGGCGGATTTGATCACTCGCGCACCCTTCTCGGCCAGTTCTGCCTGGGCACTGAAAGGGTGCATGTGATGGGCCGCGTTTAGCGCCTGCAACTCAGCGGTAGGCATGTGATTCGTCATCAAATTCATTTAAGAGCCTTTCAAGAGAGCAAATTCCGGCCAAGCCACAATGCAAATGCCGATACCCCTAAAATATGATCAAATTATAAAATGTCAATCGAATCACCCACCTTAATCCGAGACATCAAAGGTTCGGCGCACCTGTTCCATCCCCTGCAGAACATCAGCACGGATCGCAGCTGCCGCCCGCTCTGCATCACCTTCCGCCATTGCAGCCAACACCTCTTTATGCTCATCAACCAGATTTTGTGTGCCAACCCGACCACAGACAACCCGCAGAGACGGACCGAACTGCAGCCACATTCGCAGCGCCACCGAGCGCAGAATTGGTGCATCAGCAATGTCGTACAACATCGTGTGGAAGCGATAATTATGCTGTAAGTACCCCGGAATATTCCCCGCAACAATGGCCCTATCCAAAGCCTCATCTTCCGCTGTTAGAGCAGCCATATTCGCCTTAGTAATATTAGATGTCGCCATAAAAACAAGCTTTGGATCGATCGCTTGCCGAGCAAATATCAACTCGTCGACATTGGCACGGGTCAGCCGCGGCACGCTGATCCGCCGGTTGCCCTGTGCTTCCAAAGCCCCCTCGGCAATCAAGCGCCGCAACGCTTCCCGAACAGGGGTCATGCCTGCGGATAAATGCTGTATCAATCCCTGAATGGTTACTGCTTGCCCAGGCAGCAGTTCCCCGAACAAAACCATATCGCGCAATTGTCGATAGACAAGTTCGTGCGTCGGCAAACCAGCACCATTTTTTTGCGGCTTTATCATCGCCCTGTCCCTGCCCTCAGATTTGCATTATTTATGATCATCTATCATACCACTTGCCAGTTCCACCACCGCATGAAAACATTATTTCTTGCTATTCAGCACAACATTTGATCAAATATTGCATATGGCTCATTAAATGCCGCAAGATCCAACAGGAGACAGATATGAAACATCACCTAATTTCCGCAACCGCCACACTCGCCTTGCTGGCCGGATCTGCGCTCGCCGAAGACGTTCGGGTCTATAACTGGTCTGACTATATCGATGAGGCTCTACTGACAAAATTCACAGCTGATACCGGGTTGAATCTGATTTATGATGTGTTTGACAGTAACGAACTGCTTGAAACAAAAATGCTTGCGGGCGGCTCGGGGTATGACGTGGTTGTGCCGTCAGGCACTTTCCTGCAGCGCCAGATCAGCGCCGGCGCGTTCCAGAAACTGGATGTGGCAAAACTGCCCAATATCGCCAACATGTGGGATGTGGTGACAGAACGCACCGAGCAATACGATCCCGACAACGCCTATTCGATCAACTATATGTGGGGCACTACCGGCATTGGCGTGAATGTGGGAAAAGTCACCGAACTTTTGGGGGAGGATGCGCCAATTACATCGCTTGATCTCGTATTCAAGGCGGAAAATATGGCAAAACTGGCCGAATGTGGCGTACATTTTCTTGACGCTCCGACCGAAATGATCCCGATGGCGTTACAGTATCTTGGTGAAAATCCAGACAGCCATGACCCGGAAGTTCTTGCCAAGGCCGAGGATGTGTTTATGGCCATCCGGCCACATATTCAAAAATTTCACAGCTCGGAATATATCAATGCGTTGGCCAATGGAGATATCTGCGTCGCCGTGGGTTGGTCGGGCGATATTTTACAATCGCGGGATCGCGCCGATGAGGCCGAAAACGGCGTAGAGGTCGCCTATAATGCCGCCACAGAAGGTGCGCAGATGTGGTTTGACCAAATGGCTATCCCGACAGATGCGCCAAACCCAGATGGTGCACATGTATTTTTGAACTTCATCATGGACGCACAGAATATGGCCGATGCGTCGAACTATGTGTATTATGCCAATGGCAATGCCGCATCACAGCCGCTGCTTGAGGAAGATGTGATTGGCGATCCGGCGATCTATCCCGATGCGGCAACGCTTGAAAACTTATTCACCACACGCCCTTACAGCCCGAAAATACAGCGGATCGTGACCCGCATGTGGACAAAAATCAAATCTGGTGTGTAACCGATCTGAAGACATCTGAATAAGGGTCTGCGCCCAGACGGCGCGGACCTATTTGTAAAATGGATATTTTAAATGGCACAACCCTCTGCAGGATGTCAGTTTTCTCCTTGGACAGACCCCGATGAGAAACCCCTGATACAGTTTCAGAGCGTGACCAAGAGCTTTGGCAGTTTTGTGGCCATTGATGATCTTAGCCTCGATATTTTCGAACGTGAATTTTTCGCCCTTCTCGGGCCGTCAGGCTGCGGCAAAACCACCATGATGCGGATGCTTGCAGGCTTTGAGGCTCCCTCATCAGGAACTATCCGGTTGGCAGGCGACGATATCGGCCCGGTGCCGCCGAACAAGCGGGCCGTCAATATGATGTTTCAATCCTATGCGCTGTTTCCGCATCTGTCGGTCTGGGAAAATATTGCGTTTGGCCTGCGCCGCGAAGGTATGGCAAAACACCTTTTAGTCGACCGCGTGGAAGAAATGCTCAGACTGACAAGACTGGAAAAATTTGCGCGCCGCAAACCCCATCAAATATCGGGGGGACAGCGCCAGAGGGTGGCCTTGGCGCGCTCCTTGGCAAAAGCGCCCAAACTCTTGCTGCTGGACGAACCGCTGGGGGCACTGGATAAAAAACTGCGTCAGGACACGCAGTTTGAATTGATGGATATTCAGGAAAAGACCGGCACCACCTTTGTCATTGTCACCCACGATCAGGAAGAGGCGATGACCGTTGCCAGCCGGGTTGCCGTGATGGATGAGGGCCGCTTGATTCAGGTGGACACACCCGACCGCATCTATGAGGCGCCAAACTCTGTTTATGTGGCGGATTTCATTGGTGATGTGAACATTGTTCAAGGCCGCGCAGACCTGCAAGGGGATCGGGTTCATATCAATTGGGCAGAGGGGCAGCCGCCGATTATCGGCACAAGCAACCACAATTTCAGCCAGGACCAAAGCGTGCATTTCGCCATCCGCCCTGAAAAAATATCAATCTGGTCTGACCGGCCAGAGACGTCAGATGAAACGGCCAATATTGTACCGGGCCAGATCATTGACATTGCTTATCTTGGTAATATCTCGACCTATCACGTCGAATTGCCCAATGGGCAGATGCTCAAGGCGCAAACCGCAAACACCCACAGGATTGCCCGTCGCAAGTTCACTTGGGATGATACGGTCTGGCTGAGTTGGTCCGCCACTGGCGGCATATTATTGGAGGGTTGATATGCGCCGTCTGACCCTGATTGCCATTCCATACCTATGGCTTTTGGCGCTATTTCTGGTGCCGTTTCTGATCGTGATGAAAATTTCGCTGTCCGAATATGCACTCTCAATTCCCCCCTATAGCCCCTATCTTGATCTCAGCGCGGGCTGGGCTGGGCTGGTTAAATTTCTGTCTCAGCTGGATCTGGAGAACTATATCTTTCTAACAACGGATGACCTGTATTGGAAAGCATATCTATCCAGTCTCAAAATCGCCACGCTATCGACAGTCATCACTTTATTGGTCGGTTTTCCACTGGCCTATGGCATGGCGCGCGCCGCGACCGAATGGCGCCCGACGCTGCTTATGTTGGTAATCCTTCCATTCTGGACCAGCTTTCTGATCCGGGTCTATGCTTGGATGGGGTTGCTGAGCCAAGAGGGCTTGATCAATCAGCTGCTGCTCTGGCTGGGGGTGATAAACGCGCCTTTGATGATCCTGAACACCCCAACGGCGGTCTATATCGGTATCGTTTATACCTATCTACCATTTATGGTTTTGCCCATCTATTCAATATTGGAAAAGCTTGACGAATCCCTGCTGGAAGCCGCCGAAGATCTTGGCTGCTCTCGCCTTATGGCGTTTTGGCTGGTCACTGTGCCATTGGCGAAAAACGGCATCATCGCCGGCTGTTTTTTGGTGTTTATTCCCGCCTTGGGCGAATTTGTGATCCCTTCATTGCTTGGTGGATCAAAAACACTGATGATCGGAAAAATCCTGTGGGAAGAGTTTTTCTCAAATCGCGACTGGCCAGTGGCCTCGGCGGTGGCGATTGTACTGCTGGTAATTTTAATCATCCCGATCTTGCTGTTCCAACGCAATCAACAAAACCAGCGCGAGGCCGACACATGAAACGCCTCAGTTGGTTCAATGTCACATCTCTGACGCTGGGTTTTGCGTTCTTATATCTACCGATGGTAATTTTGGTCATCTATTCGTTTAACGCCTCCAAGCTGGTGACCGTCTGGGCGGGATTCTCCACCAAATGGTACGGAAGATTGTTCCAGAATGAAGCCTTTCTTGATGCTGCTTGGGTCACGATAAAAGTGGGCCTGTTGTCGTCTTGTTTGGCCACAGTGTTAGGCACGATGGCGGCGTATGTTCTGGTGCGGGGCGGACGGTTTCGAGGACGTGTGCTGTTTTCAGGCATGATCTATGCCCCCTTGGTGATGCCAGAGGTGATCACTGGCCTATCTTTGCTGCTGTTTTTTATCGGCATTGGACTTGACCGCGGGGTGCTCACAATCATTCTTGCCCACACCACGTTTTCAATGTGCTACGTCTCGGTCGTGGTCTCGGCGCGGCTGGTCAATTTCGATCGCTCGTTGGAAGAGGCCGCTTTGGATCTGGGGTGTTCGTCGTTAGAAGCCTTTCGCCTTGTGACACTGCCGATTATCGCGCCAGCCGTGATTTCGGGCTGGCTGTTGGCCTTTACGCTTTCTCTGGACGATCTGGTGATTGCCAGTTTTACCGCCGGGCCCTCGGCCACCACCTTGCCGATCAAAATTTTTTCCGCCGTCCGACTGGGTGTCAGCCCAGAAATTAACGCCCTGTCAACCTTGATGATCGCAGTGGTCACCATCGGGGTAATCAGCGCCTCGTTGATATCTAAAAGGGCCAATCTGCGCCGGCACCACGAAGAACAGGCAGCCGAACGCGGACAGGATTGAAACGGCTTTACGAAGCCAATGCTTGCGGATCCGAACCCATCGAGAATTGCTTTTGGAAACGCTCTGTTTCCTTGCCACAACTGCCGTCACTGACCGGATCACTCAAAGTAGATGTGGCGGTCATTGGCGCCGGTTATACCGGGCTATCAGCCGCATTACTTCTGGCACAGGACGGAGTAGAGGTGGCAGTTGTCGACGCTGAGACACCCTTTTGGGGGGCCTCAGGACGCAATGGTGGCTTTCGCTGACATGGGGCGCTTTAGCCAGTGAAAAAACACGTATCACCCGCTTAGGTGAGGCGAAGAAACCCGAATTTCGGCGCTGCGAAAAAGGCCGCTGTTAAGTTTGTCGCAAATCTGATTGCACGCCATGACATCGAGGTAAATTGCCATTCGAAATGGTGAAACAGCACTGGCCCAACGTCCACGGGATATGACGGCGCTGCGCCGGCAGGCGGCTGACATCAAAAATGATTATGGTGTCGAGGCCCACTATATCAGCGCCGCGCATCTAAGCGCCCATGGCATGACGGGGCCATTTCACGGCGCAATGACCATTCCGATTGGTTTTGCCCTCAATCCACGCAAATACGCAAACGGTCTGTTAGGCGCCGCACAAAGCGCCGGGGCCAAAGTCTTTGCCCACAGTCCGGTCACCGGACTGGAAAAACACCAGACGTTCTGCCTGAACACGCCACAAGGCCAAATCACTGCAGAAAAAGTCACCTTTTCCACCAACGGCTATTTCTTGGATCATTTGCCAGACTGGATGCGCGGCCGGTATTTGCCCGTCCAATCTAGCATTATTGTGACCCTGCCGCAGACAAGAGAAGAACAAGCAGCACAAGCTGAACAACAACAACAAATGGCTCAGATGCAACAAGTTGCACA
>ENA-OREB01001500-OREB01001500.1-marine-metagenome-genome-assembly--contig:-NODE-1500-length-11394-cov-3.053724_pt1 | contig 11394 bp, 12 predicted proteins | sample MGYA00248625_ERZ508552 | MGnify/ENA primary metagenome ERZ508552 (study PRJEB26219, sample SAMN06267888) | marine metagenome | isolation source: Monterey Bay, California, USA | place: USA:Monterey Bay...
CTCACCTGCTTAAAAATTATTGGTCGGGATGGCTTTTACGACACCCCCTTCCGCCACACGCAAGAGCTGGTAAAGGGTATGCAAGGCGCAGCAGACAAGGCCGGGGTTCCCTTCACCACCAACCATGCGGGCACTATGTTTGGTGGATTCTTCACTGAGGAGCCCAAGGTCACCCGGTACGAACAGGTGATCAACAGTGATACCGAGCGCTTCAGCCAATTTTTCCATAGCATGCTTGAAAGCGGCGTTTACCTCGCTCCAGCGTCCTTTGAGGCAGGCTTTATGTCTTCAGCACACAGTGACGCCGATATTGAGGCTACCATTCACGCTGCGACCAAAGCTTTTTCTAGCCTGTGAGGAGATCACTATGACCACGGCAAGAGGACCCTTTCCACAAACGCGCATGCGTCGCCTACGAGCTCAACCTTTTTCCCGGGCGTTGGTCTCCGAAAACACCCTCACCCCGCAAGATCTGATTTACCCAGTGTTTGTTTTAGAAGGTAAAGGCCAGACAGAAATTGTTGCCTCTATGCCTGGTATCGAGCGACTCAGCGTTGATCTTTTGATTGAGCAAGCGCGGGAGGCCGCTGCCCTAGGCGTTTCAGCCTTCGCATTGTTTCCAGTCGTGGGCTCAGAGCACAAGTCGCTGCTTGCAGAGGCTGCCTGGTCGCCTGACGGTTTGGTGCAGCGCACCGTTGCATCACTTAAAGAAGCCGTGCCTGAGCTAGGGATCATGACTGACGTCGCCTTAGACCCCTACACCACCCACGGACAAGACGGCATTATCGACGAGGCAGGATACGTACTCAATGACATCACTACCGAGACGTTAGTCAAGCAGGCACTCTCGCATGCAGCAGCAGGTGCCGATTGTGTGGCGCCTTCAGACATGATGGATGGTCGGATTGGCGCGATCAGAAACGCCTTAGAAAGTGCAGGGCATAGCAACACCCTAATCATGGCCTATGCCGCCAAATATGCCTCAAGTTACTACGGACCTTTCCGAGATGCCGTAGGCTCAGCCAGTAACCTTAAAGGTGGCGATAAAAAGACCTATCAAATGGATCCAGCCAACCTTAACGAGGCCGTACATGAGTGTGCCCTAGATCTTCAGGAGGGCGCCGATATGATTATGGTCAAGCCTGGAATGCCCTATCTCGATGTAGTGCGCCGGGTTAAAGATGAACTCCATGCACCGACCTTCGCTTATCAGGTAAGTGGGGAGTACGCCATGCACCAAGCGGCCTTCGCTCAGGGCTGGCTCGACCGCGACGCGGTCACCTTGGAATCGTTGCTAGCCTTCAAGCGCGCAGGAGCCGACGGCATCTTGACCTATTTTGCTTTGGAAGCCGCACGGCTCCTCACAAAGTAATATCAAACTAAATTTGATCGCTGTGACTCATTGGATTTTTGTGCGGACCGTTGTACTGAAACCACTGCTGGCTGTCGCGGTGCTTTTGCTGGCGCCCTACGGTTCAGCCGGTGACGAGCAGGAGAGCAATCCAATCGATGTCTGCACCTGTCTCTGGGAGGGCAGTTTTACTGAAGTTGCCGACGGCGCAGATCTCATCGTCCTAGGAGCCGTAACCGAACACCGGGGCAACGCAGCAGATTTTGCCATTGAAGAAGTGCTTCGGGGGCCCGATTGGCACACTCACATTAGAGTGTGGCTCAAAGCCAGAAACTATTGCCGCCCTGCGATTGAAACATTTCCTCTAGGCAGCCGCTGGGTTATGGCGCTGCAACATATTGAAACGCTGCCTGATGACGCCTTTGATCCGTTGACACCTAACATTAGCTACGGGCGCCTCAATGACTGGGTTCTCTCCAGTTGCGGAGGGTATTTTCTTCGAGCCCATGGCGGCACTGTTCGCGGCAATCTTGTCCCCGGAACGCCCCGTTGGGATTTTGACCCTGACATGAACCCAGTTCTTATCGATCTACTGCGCAGCCATTTGACCGGCAGCGTGGGGGTTGAAAACTTGAAAAGTGCGGCCGAGGAGGACCCCGAGGCTCGCGCCTTGATGCTGAACACGCGGAGCTTTTTACGCGGGCAGGACACGCTTTTACCCGATAACAAAGCGCCTATTAATAGCCCACGCTAGCTACCGCTCAGCTGCTTCAATCAACTCATCAATCATCATAAGAGACAATCCCCAAATGCGGTTGTCCCGATAAAGATACGAGTCAGACTCAACTTGGGTACCCCGCCACTCCCAGGCCAGTGGCACACGGTTGCTGCGATCCATTAAAAACCTCAAGGGCACTGACACGACAGCGTCGACTTCGTAGTTCAAATCGAGTTCGGGTAGTTGTTCGACCCGGTAGATAAATGGGGCCACCAGCATTTCGGGGCGGTCTGCCCGCCATCCGGTATTAACTTCACCCAGTGCACAGACTTCACTCCCCAGCGCATCAAGGTCTAGGGCTATTTCCTCGCGAGTTTCTCGGATAGCGCAAAATCGGTCGTCAATATCATCAGGGTCTCGCCGGCCCCCGGGAAAGGCCATGTGCCCTGACCACGGATCTCCCTCGCGCTGGGCGCGACGAATCATAAGAAGGCAGAGCTCTCCATCAGCCTCGTGTAAGACAATCGCAACAGCAGCGCGTCGCGTCACCTCACCGTAGGCGCGATCTGGTTTTTCATAACCCTGCAGACGAGGCATAAGCTGGTTAAAGACCATCGTGACCCTTATCTCTCGACACTTAAGCGGGGCGGTGCAAGTTCATTCAACATCTTTAGAACTTCTGGAAAATTTGCCATTAAGTTTACACACCTTGAAAGTTCTGCGCTGCCGGGGCTGGGAATGTAAAGATGACAGCATTGCGGACTTGGTACAGGGCCTTACGCAGTGACATCGGTTATCATCGATCCTGAATTCCACATTTAAGGACAGCACAAGTGACGCAGTATTCTGTTTACGCCATTGGGGCAGCATTGGTCGACACCGAAATCCAAGTGAACGACAGCGAGTTAGGAGCGATGGCCGTTGAAAAAGGCGTCATGACTTTAGTCGATGAGGACCGTCAAGCGGAGCTAATGGGTCACCTTCAAGGTCACTTGGTTGGCGCGAGTCACGCTTCAGGGGGCAGCGCTGGCAACAGCATGATCGCCACTGCCTTATTTGGCGCCCCCACGTTTATGAGCTGCAAGGTAGCCGACGATGCTGATGGCGACATCTACCTCGCTGATCTCGAAGCGTCGGGGGTGGCCCACAGCCTGACCGATAAACGGGGAAGCGGTACAACGGGCAAATGCCTGGTGCTTATTACCCCCGATGCTGAACGCAGTATGAACACCTTTTTGGGCGTGTCTGAGACCCTATCCACTGCCGAGGTCGATGATCAAGCGATTGCCAGCTCGGACTGGGTTTACCTCGAGGGCTACCTAGTTACGTCACCCACGGGACATGACGCTGCGTTGCACACACGAAAGGTTGCCGAAGCCAATAACGTTAAGACCGCTATTAGTTTTTCTGATCCCGGTATGGTCATGTACTTTCGCGACAATATGGAGCAGCTGGTTGGGGACGGTGTCGATCTGGTCTTTTGTAATGAAGCAGAGGCCCTCGAGTGGGGTAATACTGACCGCCTGGACGTAGCCATGGAAGCCATCAAAAAGGTCGCTAAGAGCTTTGTTGTGACCTTGGGAGCCAAAGGCGCGATAGCCTTTGACGGTAGCCAGCTCTTCGAAGTTGACGCCCACACTGTCGACGCCCTCAACACCAATGGCGCCGGAGACATGTTTGCCGGTGCTTTTTTATATGCGATCTCACGGGGCGAGGATTATGGGCGAGCTGCAGAATTTGCAGTCCGCGCTGCGGGCGAAGTCGTAAAATATTTTGGACCACGCTTGCAAGCCGAGGGCTACCCTGCGCTGCGCCGTGAATTTTTTGGTGATTAAATAGCCGCTGCCTTAGGTAAAAAGTAACGCAGCAGATTGAAGGATGAAATCGAAATCATGACTGAGCAGACGACTAAGCCCGCAATTAAACCCGATCCGTTGTATCAGATGTTAAGGCACGAAGATGTTGACGCCTTTAACGCGAGTCGCGACACAATGGATACCAGCCATTTAAAAAGTGGGGACTACCGAGGTCGGGATTTGCGCAAGCTAAACGCGGCAGGGTTAGATTTCTCGAACGCTTATTTTCGCAATGCCGATCTCTCCGGTATAGATTTTCGCGACACCAATCTGCGAGGAGCAAGCCTAATGGATGCCAAGGTCTCCGGAGTGTATTTTCCATCAGAGCTCAGCCCCGAGGAAATTCGACTGTCACTGAATACGGGTACCCGTCTCCGCTATGACCAAAAGGGCTGAGTTGGCCATGACAGAGGCTATATCTCGATCACCGGGGTCTCGATCACCTGGGCTTCGATCTCTGGGGCTTCGGTCATTTCTTCTAGGACTCTTCCTTTGCCTACCACTGGTGACTCAGGGTCAGGGTTTGAGCGACCTCGTTGGACAGTCTGACGAGTTCCTGCCAGTTAACGAGGCATACCAGTTAGAGGTAGAAATAGTATCAGGGCAAGAAATCCGTCTTTATTGGCAGATCGAGGATGATTACTACCTGTATCAGCACCGATTCAAGGCCAAATTAGAGAACGAACAAGGGCTCATTAACACCACCTTTGAATTTTCTCCCGCCTTAGACAAGAACGACGAATTTTTTGGTGATGTCAGTGTCTACTACACCTACGCAGATATCCGACTGCTAAGTGACCAGGATTTTTCCGAGGCAAGGCTATCAATCACGTCACAGGGCTGTGCTGATGCCGGGCTTTGCTACCCGCCTTACACCGAAAAATTTATCGTCAACGGACAAACCGGAACCGTTACGAAGGATGACGGCAGCGGCACCCTGGGAACGAAAGTCGCCGGTGGAACGCCTAGTTCCAAAGCGCAGCAAACCGACGCTGCAGGCCCCTCCCTTTGGCTAGCACTGGTTTTCGCTTTTCTGGGCGGCGTTATTCTCAATGCCATGCCCTGTGTTTTCCCAATTCTGTCACTCAAGGTTCTAGGATTCGCCACCGGCGACCCGAGCACCCACCACCGCCACACGTGGTGGTACTTGATCGGTGTGGTTGTCAGCTTCGTGGCCGTCGCCAGTGTCTTAATGACCTTACAAGGTATGGGGTCAGCAATTGGATGGGGATTTCAACTGCAATCACCCGGCTTCGTCATTGCCCTCGCCTATTTATTTACGGCTATGGGCTTGTCGCTCTCAGGCATGGTGCAGTTTGGCGGCAGTCTCATGAACCTCGGTGGTAATTTAGCCAGTCAGGGCGGTAACCGGGGCAGCTTTTTCACAGGGGTTCTTGCCGTCGTCGTCGCCAGTCCTTGCACCGCCCCTTTTATGGGTTCAGCTTTGGGCTTCGCCCTGACTCAGCCCGCACCTATTGCCCTGTCGGTATTCGCCGCCTTGGGCGTGGGTATGGCAAGCCCTATGGTGCTTCTCAGCTACAGTGCACTGGCGCGTCGAGTCCTGCCCAAACCCGGCGCTTGGATGGAGACACTGAAGGAGCTTCTGGCTTTTCCTCTCTACGCCACGGCAGTCTGGCTTCTCTGGGTAGCGGGTAAGCAAGCCGGGGTTGATACCATGGCTACAGCATTGGCTGGGCTCGTCATGCTCGCTTTGGGCCTATGGCTTTACCGTGGCAGTCACCTTCGCCGCCTTATCGCGTTGGTATGTATTTGCCTCGCACTGTTTCTCGCGACTTTGCGAGGGCCTGCACCCGGCACCGGCACTGAAACCCAGCGTGAAGGTACGATTACCTGGTCAGAGACAACACTCCAAGGCCTGCGTGACGAGGGTGTTCCAGTGTTTGTCGACGTTACTGCCGACTGGTGTATTACCTGCCTTGCGAACGAGCAAGCGGTCTTATTTACAGACGCAATGACCGCAGCTTTTGCCGAGAGAGGCGTTGTCTACATGGTCGCCGACTGGACTCAATATGATCCGGTGATTGGCACTTTTGTAAACAGTCACGGTCGCAGTGGTATTCCGCTGTATGTTATGTACCCACCAAAGGGCGACCCTTTTATACTGCCCCAACTGCTTACCCCCGGAATTGTACTTGGCGCGCTTGATCGCGTCTCGAGCATAGGACCTGCAAAATGACCCTAGGTTCTTCACTGGGCCGGAGCGCCCTTTCTTCACGGCGCCACGTTAAAGCAGGGTGGCTTGTGGCATTACTCAGTGTCGGTGTCAGCTCAATGGCCGCCGCTGAATTAGGGCTGGAACAACTCTGGGTGCGAGCTATGCCCCCCACTCAATCGATGACGGCCGCCTATGGCCAACTGTCAAACCAGGGCGATACACCGTTAACCATTACCGGGGCTAGCTCGAGCGTTGCAGCGGACACAACGCTGCACGAAAGCGTACAAACCGGTGATCGAATGAGAATGGTCCCAGTGACCGACCTTACCTTGGCACCAGGTGAAGTCGTTGAGTTCAAACCCGCTGGTTTACACTTAATGCTCACGGGTATTAATGCGATGCCAGCCACCGGCTCAGAGGTGGAGATTTGTCTGCTCAGCGCAGAGGATAAAACCTGTGCAACCGCCATCGTGCAACGGGATGCCGACAGCATGAATCATCACCACCATTGAGGAATTCAGCCTGATGTCTGTAACCACCCGAATTCGTACTTTCTTTCAACAAGCGAGAGACTCTTTGGTTTTATCGGGGTTCGCCAAGACAGACGGCCCCATGGGCAAGCTTGTCGCTGGTGTAGGTGCTCTGTACCTACTTGTCATGATTGTTCTTGCCATCTGGTGGAGTGCGGCTCCCCCCGCTTTTGACATGACTACAAAAACCCAGGACTACTCGGCTACCAGTGGACAGCCCCTGGTGCCCGGCAGTGCCACCACTCTTGCACTGATCGAAGTAATCGATACCTTGCTCGAAAAGGACGGGGGCTACACTCATAACGACCTGCTACCGCCGGGTTTATTTATAGACAACATGCCCAACTGGGAATACGGCGTACTCGTACAGTCACGAGATCTTGCCAGAGCACTACGCGAGGTTTTAAGTCGTTCACAAAGCCAATCTCGTGAAGATGTAGACCTAACCCTGGCTGAGCCAAGGATCAACTTTCAATCAGACAGCTGGATACTGCCCGCTTCTGAACGAGAATACCGCAGCGCCAATAAGTACCTTAAGGCCTACTTAGCGCGGCTACCTGAGAAGGGCCCTGAAGGCGCGCGATTTTATGCGCGAGCCGACAATTTAGGCTTTTGGTTGGGAATGATTGAAAAACGTTTGGGCAGTCTGTCGCAGCGTTTATCGGCAAGTGTTGGACAACGAAGGTTAAATACTGACCTGGCAGGGGACCCCACGGCATCGGCTGCAACCATTGACCCCGAAGAACAAGAAATCAAAACGCCATGGTCCGAGATTGACGATGTATTTTATGAAAGTCGCGGGGCCGCCTGGGCTTTGATTCACCTTCTAAAGGGTGCAGAAATCGATTTCGCCGGCGTTTTAGAAAAAAAGAATGCTCGGGTCAGTTTGCAGCAGATCATTAGAGAGCTGGAGGCAACACAGGGCATTGTCTGGAGCCCAATAATTCTAAACGGTTCAGGCTTTGGTCTATGGGCCAATCACTCGTTGGTCATGGCTAACTATATTTCACGGGCAAATGCCGCCTTAATTGACCTGAGAGAGTTATTGGCCCAAGGCTAGCTGGGCGCCATTGGCCACCCAACGCTCGCAATAGGGCCAGCTCTCTACAAAGCACAATCACTAGGCCAAAGGTTTGGAGCCCTGGGGGTTGGAGCGATCGACGAAAAAGGCGAACCTCTCGGGGACTTACTCTGGAAGCTTTTCACCAGCTAGCAGCGTCCAGCCATCCTTTTCTTGTACCGCAGTCAGAGCTACCCAAGGCTTATAGGTGGCTATAAGGCCCGCTGCCTGCTCATTGAGCAGACCTGCCAAAATCAAACGGCCACCGGTATTTATTAAATTTACTAATGTCGGCGCCAGCGCCTCCAAGGGGCCTGCAAGTATATTGGCTATTACAAGATCAACAGGCCGCAACCGCGCCTGAGTATCTGCTTGAGAAACCAAAAAAACATCAAGGTCCTCCTGAGTCACCGTGTTGCGCTGAGCGTTATCGAGTGTGGCAGTCACAGCTTGAGGATCATTGTCGACTGCAAAGGCTTTAGACGCGCCCAGTTTTAAACCGGCAATAGCCAAAATGCCAGAGCCACAGCCATAGTCGATGAGGTTCGTGCCGGGCCGAATGCTGGCGTCGAGCTCAGCCAGGCACATCGCAGTGGTGGGATGTGTCCCCGTCCCAAAGGCAAGGCCGGGATCCAGATGAATATTGACGGCATCTGGATCCGGCGGCTCGCACCAGCTGGGGCAAATCCAAAGCCGACGACCCATTTTCAATGGCTGAAAATCTGCCATCCAAGCCCGTTCCCAATCTTGGTCAGGAACAAAACTGGCCTCCGCTGCAGATGCGGTCACCCACTGTGATGGCACATCCGCTAGGATTGGAGACAGGTCGCGCCCCGTCTCAAACAAGGCGACCAGCTTGATGTTTTGCCAAAGCGGCGTCTCACCGGGTCCTGGCTCTAAAAGTGGTTCGTCAGCATTGTCTTCAAGCGTGACCGCAAGGGCTCCCTGATCAAACAACCATGACTCCAGGCTATCGAGGTGGTCAGGGACTGTACTGAAGCGCAGCTCTTGCCAACCCGTATCGGTCAATTCTCGTGTTCCAGCTTGCTCTCGAGATAGTGAATGCTGACGCCACCCGCCATAAATGAAGGGTCAACAACCAACTGTCGGTGAAGCGCTGAGTTAGTTCGGATACCCTCGACGACCAGCTCATCAAGGGCCTGACGCATTTTAACCAGCGCCCCAGCACGGGTATCCCCATGGGTGATCAGCTTGCCGATCAGGCTGTCGTAATGGGGAGGCACGGTGTAACCACTGTAAACGTGTGAATCAACACGAACCCCAGGGCCGCCCGGAGCATGAAAGGTGTTGATCCTGCCGGGAGAAGGTAAGAAATTTCGGGGGTCTTCGGCATTGATTCGACACTCTAAAGCGTGCCCTTTAAACACCACATCTTCCTGACGAATCGAGAGCTTTTCACCTGAGGCAATCAGTAATTGCTCTCGGACAATATCCACGCCAGTAATCATCTCGGTTACCGGGTGCTCTACCTGAACCCGCGTATTCATCTCAATGAAATAAAAACCGCCATCTTCGTACAAAAACTCAAACGTACCGGCGCCGCGATAACCAATATCGATACAGGCTTTGACGCAGGCATCGCCGATTTCAGCGCGCAGCTTCTCATCAATACCGGGTGCCGGCGCCTCTTCAATAACTTTCTGGTGACGCCGCTGCAGCGAGCAGTCGCGATCACCCAAGTGAATGGCGTTGCCCTGACCGTCGGCAAGAATCTGAATCTCTACGTGACGCGGCCGTTGGAGGAACTTCTCGATATAAACCACCGGTGATCCAAAAGCCGCCTTAGCCTCAGACTGCGTCACCTGAATCGAGCTGAGCAGCACTTCCTCGTTGTGCACCACACGCATACCACGCCCACCTCCACCCGCTGCAGCCTTCACAATAACGGGGTAGCCAATATCTCGGGCAATACGTAAAACTTCGTCGGGGTCCTCGGGAACGGCTCCCTCGGAACCCGGCACCGTTGGCACACCAGAGCGTTGCATTTGGTGCTTTGCCGACACTTTGTCACCCATCAGGCGAATGGTCTCTGCAGTGGGGCCAATAAATACAAAGCCACTCTTCTCGACCTGCTCGGCGAAATCGGCATTTTCGGACAAGAATCCATAGCCCGGATGGATGGCGTCAGTATTTGTCACCTCAGCCACACTAATAATCGCAGGCACATTCAAATAACTCAGCGTTGAATTTGGCGGTCCAATACAGACGGCCTGATCAGCAAGGCGGACATGCTTCAATTCACGATCTGCCGTTGAATGAACCGCAACCGTCTCAATGCCTAACTCTCGGCAAGCGCGCAAAATCCTCAGGGCAATTTCGCCTCGGTTGGCGATCAAAACTCTATCTAACATCAAATGATTCCTCTTGGTCGATAGCGCAATGAGCTACCTACAGGCTCAGGCAATGGTGATGAGGGGTTGGTCGAACTCTACGGGCTCGCCATCTGTCACGTGAATCGCCGTCACAGTACCAGCCCGATCGGCCTCAATCTGATTCATCATCTTCATGGCTTCAACAATGCACAGAACATCGCCGACGCGCACTACTTGCCCGACCTCAACGAAAGCGCCAGCCTCCGGGCTGGGTGAGCGATAGAACGTACCCACCATGGGAGAGAGCACCGCATTGTCTGTTGAGATCGTCTCTGCCACTGGCTCTACCGCAGCGGGAGCAGCTGCGGGCGCTGGTGCAGCGGCCACAGGTGCTGGAACAGCGGGCGGCGCATAATTTACGGCGGCTTGGGCAGCGTAGCTGTTGCGGCTGATGCGAACTGATTCCTCTCCCTCAATAATTTCAATTTCGTCAATATTTGACTCTTCTAAGAGCTCAATCAACTTTTTGACTTTGCGAATATCCATAGTGTTGACCCTCAGGCAGGCTTAAAATTTGGAGTAAGTTTTTTCAATGCACCGGCAAGGGCGCAGTCATAACCGAAACTGCCTAGGCCACAAATAACGCCCTCGGCAATATCGGATAAATAGCTGTGCTGACGAAAAGCTTCCCGGGCATGCACATTGGAAATATGTACCTCAATGAAAGGGATAGCTACCCCGAGCAAAGCATCACGAAGTGCAATGCTGGTGTGCGTAAAAGCCGCGGGGTTGATGATAATAAAGCGTGTATTGGCCAAAGGAGCACTATGAATCGCATCGATCAATTCGTGCTCTGCATTGCTCTGTACACAGGATAACGAAACACCCGAACGCTCGGCCTCCTCACGCAGGCGATCCGTGATCATTTCTAGGGACTCGTTGCCGTAGCGATCAGGTTCGCGTGTGCCCAGCAAATTTAAGTTGGGCCCGTTGATTAACAAAATATCAGACATCTCGACAGTTCGCTGCTAGTTCACGTCAGTTATATTGATTTTCGGAACATTCTGAACGATACGTTTCAAGCTGTCTAATGGATTGACGCAAATTAATAGCGCCTTTTGCGTGGGAAATCATGGCAGGGTTGGCGCTAACATGGCGCGGAACTGGTTAAAATTTAACCTTTCCACTTCATCCTATCGCCATTGCGCTGTATGCTTTGCAGCCCCCGATCGTACCCTGGTAAGTCTTAGTGACTGAAACACCAAGCCCAATAGTTACCTCCTCGTCTTCGCACAAAGCGGCAGAGACGGGACTGCTGGTACCAACATATTTAAATATTGGTGGCTTTAAGTTGGCAAACCCTGTGGCAC
>ENA-OREB01001507-OREB01001507.1-marine-metagenome-genome-assembly--contig:-NODE-1507-length-11381-cov-3.269374_pt1 | contig 11381 bp, 12 predicted proteins | sample MGYA00248625_ERZ508552 | MGnify/ENA primary metagenome ERZ508552 (study PRJEB26219, sample SAMN06267888) | marine metagenome | isolation source: Monterey Bay, California, USA | place: USA:Monterey Bay...
TGGCCCAGAAAGCGGCTGCACGCATCAACCATGAGGCCACTTTCTGACCGCGTTGTTGTGCCAAAACCTCAACGGCGTGTACCATGGCGATACCGGCATGGATGGCCACAAATCCGGTGGCGGCAGGCCGGTTGTTCCACCGTCCGAACAGGCTGGTTTTTGTGGCGTTTGTGCGCTGCATGATGGCCAATCGTGGCGCGGTGATGCCGCCGGCAGCCCAAATATCATACTGAATTTGCAAAGGTTCCCAAATGCAGAACATGGATGTTCTTGGCGGCTGCTGAGTTGCAATGTCTGCAATTGGCGATTGATAAAGATTTGTACGGTCGATCGTCATGTACCCGACGTCAGCCAAAAGCGCATCAACGTCTGCTTCCCCGTCACGCAGCAGGAACAAAGGCCTCTGTCCAAGGTCCAGCATCGCGCGTTGGGCCTGTTGTATGTCTGCCGGCTGAACGGGCCCCTCTGCCGTTGCTGCCGAAACCCGTTTGCCACCACCTTGGCCGTCGCGGATTATCCAAGGGCCTGCCCGGTGCAATTGTGCGGCGGGCCAGGTTGCGGCAATCGCATCATATAGCGTGTTTGGGTTACCACTCATTCCGAAAAGATACTCCGAAGGTGGGACAACGCGGCAGAAACGCGGGCGTTTTTGGTGCCGCGCACGACGATATTTGCACCATAGCGGCCGTCTTTTTGAAAGGGATAGGACCCAAATGACAGATCAGAGTATTCCTGAGCCAGCGAGGCAAGTGGTCCGGCAATATCGCCCTCGCCACGGTGGATGCGCAGGGTTTGGCTCAGCAGTGGAGCGCCGCCGGTAAGCCCGGGTAAAACGCTGGCAACCATGGCTTGAAATACCGCTGGAACGCCGGCCATGACATGCACATTTTGCAAAGTAAACCCGGGCGCTTTGCTCACCGGATTGTCGATCAGGCGCGCGCCCTCTGGGATACGTGCCATGCGCAGACGTGCGTCATTGAGCACTTGGCCATTGGCGTCATAATGAGCTTGTAAAATATCTCGGGCATCGGCGCGCACGCCGATTGATGCGCCGAAGGCCGCCGCGATGCAATCGGCGGTGATGTCATCATGCGTGGGGCCAATGCCGCCGCTGGTGAACACATGGGTATAGGCGGCGCTGAGTGCGCGCGTCGCATGGACGATCGCCTCCCTGTCATCGCTGATCACACGAACTTCTTTGAGATCAATGCCCTGTTCGGTAAGTTGGCCGGCCAGGTGATACATATTGGCATCTCGGGTCCGTCCCGACAAAATTTCATCGCCAATGACGAGCATTGCGGCTGTTGGATTTGGCATTGGGCATCCTTGCGTTCGAATATTTGTTAGGTATAGGCCTGCTCCATGCGCTTTCAAACCCCCCTTATGCCCGGTCGGCTGATCAAACGATATAAACGCTTTTTGGCAGATGTAATTCTTGATGATGGTCGACAGGTGACCGCTCATTGTGCCAATCCTGGCGCCATGATTGGTCTTAAGGAACCGGGTCTGCGTGTCTGGCTTGAACCCAATGATGATCCCAAGAAAAAGCTCAAGTTTGGCTGGCGCGTGGCGCAGCTGGATAGCGGAGCATGCGTTGGAATAGACACCAGCTTGCCGAATAAAATCATTCATGAGGCCTTGCGCGCGCAAAAAATTGCTGAACTTGCGGATTATGACACCATCCGGCCCGAGCAGAAATATGGCGCAAACTCGCGGGTAGATTTCCTATTGAGCGCTCCAGCTTTGCCGGAGGCCTATGTTGAGGTGAAGAATGTGCATCTCTGGCGCAGCGGCGATTGGGCAGAGTTTCCCGACACGGTAACGGCGCGTGGGCTGAAACATTTGGGTGTTTTGGGAGATATGGCGGAGGCGGGTCACCGCGCCGTGCTGATTTATTGTGTCCAGCATACTGGCTGCGCGCGGTTTCGCTTGGCGGCAGATTTAGATCCTGCCTATGCAGAAGCCTGCAAACGCGCCCTACAGCGCGGGGTTGAAATGCTGTGTTACAGCTGTGCGGTGAGCTGTGAGCAGATCACCCTTGAGCGGGCGTTACCTCTTCATATACATACCCTGGCGCAGAGTTGAATTTTTCGTGTCATGGTCTGGCTGTGAGCGTGACCTTGGCCTATAGAGAATGAAGATTTGATTTAGGAGCATTCACGTGACCTCAGCCCGTGGACGACTGACCAAAGATGGTATCCGAATTTATGAACCCGGTGACTTTGCGGGCATGAAAGAGGCTGGCCGGGTTGCCGCGACCATTTTGGATGACATAATTCCCTATATCACCGTTGGGCAAAACACCGGGGAGATTGACCGGGTGATTACCGATATGGTGTCCGCACATGGGGCGATCTCTGCGACGATTGGGTATAAAGGCTATCTGCACGCCAGCTGCATTTCGGTCAATCATGTGGTCTGCCACGGCATTCCGGGAAACAAGCGCATCAAAGATGGCGATATTCTGAATATTGATGTGACTGTGATCGTTGATGGTTGGTATGGAGACACCAGCCGCATGTATGTGGCTGGAACAGTGCCGCGCAAATCTGAACGGTTGATTCAAGTAACCCATGACGCCTTGTTCAAAGGGATTGGCGCGGTCAAACCCGGCAATACGTTTGGCGATATTGGTCATGCCATTCAAACCTATGTGGAAGCTCATCGTATGAGCGTAGTCAAAGATTTCTGTGGTCACGGCTTGGGGCAAGTGTTTCACGCGCCGCCCAATGTATTGCATTATGGCCGTGCCGGCACAGGCCCTGTTCTAGAAGAGGGCATGTTCTTTACCATCGAGCCTATGGTCAATCTGGGGCGGCCCGAAACCAAGGTTCTGGCTGATGATTGGACTGCTGTGACCCGTGATAAATCGTTATCTGCGCAATTTGAGCATTCGGTGGGCGTGACAGAGACGGGTGTGGAGATTTTTACACTGTCGCCAAAGGGTCTATTTCACCCAACCTATAGCTAGGTCTACATAGGAAAGGCCTCTGCGTAACAGAACTTTATAGCAAATATTCTCCGCCCGGTGGCAACGCTGGGCCACACCTGCCCAGGCAAGAGTGGCCCTCATTTTAGTGCCGAAATCGATTTATGCGGAGGCCTTTATGCGATTTCCCATATCTAGACATATATCCGAAAGCTAAGTTCCCTAGGCTTGTGGGCGCCGTGGCTTTGCGTTGCCGCCCATGTTTGGCTTGCCCTTGGGCTTGCCGCCGCGCCCTTTGGGCTTACCGGCAAATTTGGCTCCTGATGGGCCGCGATGTGGTCGGGCGCTATGGCCAACTGGCCCCTGCGCCTGATCAGACGATTGTCCTTTTGAATTGCGGCCTTTTGACTTTGGCGCTTGCAGGGCTGGACCATCATTTGTTGGATCCCAACGTCCTTCGGGCGCGGGTTTGGCCTCAGCGCGTACCGTATTGGCCTTTGGAGCGCCGCCGCGCCGGCCGCGGGGCTGCTCCTTGCCCCAATTGTCGTCATGCCGCCGCCCGCCGCCGCCACGTCCGCTGGGTTGTTTGCGCTTTGGTTTGCGGGTGTCCACGCCGGGCACAAGATCCCAACGCCGACCGGAGGCAATTGGAATTTCCATTTTCAAAACTTTTTCAACATCCTTCAGTTCACCCATCTCATCGGGTGCCACAAATGCAATCGCCCGACCATCGCGGCCAGCGCGCGCGGTACGGCCAATGCGATGCACATAGTTCTCTGGCACATTGGGCAGATCGTAATTGTAAACGAAACGCACATCAGGAATATCGAGACCCCGGGCTGCAACATCGGTGGCGACCAACACTTTGATGGCCCCGCTCCTTAGGGCATCAATGGCGCGTTGTCTTTGGCCTTGGGATTTGTTGCCATGCACCGAGTCGGTGGCATAGCCGGCTTTGCTCAATGTCTTCATCAGACGCTCAGAGCCGTGTTTGGTTCGGGCAAAGACGATGGCCGCATCCTCGCGGTGTTCCGCAAGTTTCTCAATCAAAAAATCGGTCTTGGCAGCCCCTGCCACGAAATGCACCTCTTGGGTGATTTTGTCAGCCACCTCGCCGGGGCGGGAGACCGCCACGCGCTCAGGGTTTTTCAGATAGGTTGCAGCCAGTTCGTTCATATGCTTCGGCATGGTCGCTGAGAACAACATGGTTTGGCGCTCTGCGGCCAGCAAAGGCGCAATTTGGCGTAACGCATGGATGAACCCAAGATCCAACATTTGATCGGCCTCATCCAAGATCAAAAATTGAGTCTCTGACAGATCGACGGCCTTGCGCTCGATTAGGTCGATCAGGCGGCCGGGGGTGGCAATCAGCAAATCAGTACCACGGGCCAGACGGTTGACCTGGGCGCTGATCGACATGCCGCCGACAACCAAGCCGACCTTGATGTGCGTTCCTTGCGAATAGGCGGTGAGATTGTCTTTGATTTGCCCGGCCAATTCCCGCGTGGGGGCCAAGATCAAACCGCGCACGGTTTTTGGCGATGGTTTTTTACCAACTTTCAACAGATGGTTCATGATTGGCAATCCAAAGGCGGCGGTTTTGCCGGTCCCGGTTTGGGCCAGCCCCATCACGTCGCGCCCGGCGAGGGCATGGGGAATGGCTTGGATTTGAATCGGAGTTGGATCCACAATACCTTGCTCTTTGAGTTGTTCCACAAGGCGGGGCATCAGGCCCAGTTCTTCAAACGTCATAATTTATCCCTTGCGCCAGACGGCGCAGTTGTAGCGGATCACTTCGATCATTTGGGCGGGATTGCCCTTTGACTGTAACACGCACCCCTAAGGACAGCCCCTAGGGTCGGTCAGGTCAAAGTGATGCGGGTGCAGTCATAATTGCCAACCGGACAGCGAGGCAGCTAGGCGCAGATGGGCTGGAAGTCAATCCCGAAGAGAAATTTGACCTGATACGAAGGGCAAGCTCTAGCCCTCGCCTGGCTCACTTGCTGCGGCCTCTTGGATGGGCTGTAGAAATGTCATCGTCGTGCCCCCAAATTTTCGGCTGTCGCGCAGGACAAACCCTTCGGGCGTCATAGCGCTGGCCTCTTCAAATACGATCCAGGCCTCGGCTGCGATCCAGCCCTGCGCCCAAGCACTGCGCAACGCCTGATGCCCGAGGGATTTGCCATAGGGAGGATCCAAAAACACCAAATCGCAAGGTGCTCCGGGTGGCACTTTTGTCGCGTCTTGGGCTATGAGCTTACAGCGGTCTTGGGCGCGCATCCGTGCGATATTATCGCCGATCAGTTTTTGCCCGACACGGCCGTTCTCGACAAAGGTGACATGCTGCGCGCCGCGCGATAAGGCCTCCAAGCCGAGCGCGCCGGTGCCGGCAAAGAGATCCAGGACTTTGAGATCTTGGAAGTCGACCCAATTGCGCAATATATTGAACAGTGTCTCACGCACCCGGTCGGTGGTCGGACGCAGATGGGCCGCGTGATCCCCCTGGCCAATCTCAGCCAAGCGTAAACCACGGTTTTGACCGGCGATAATCCTCATCCGCGCAGCAGAGCTTTAAGGTCACTGCTGGGATCTGCCACAAGGGCGGAATCCGCCGTCTTGCCCGCCTCAATCAGGCGTTTGGCCACCATATAGGCGCGCGGATCATTCATCGCATCGACCGCCAATACCTGCCCGGCCTTGTAATACCAATGCGAGCGCCCCGCCTCTCCTATGCGTGTGACAACATTTTCAAATCCCTGATTTAACCCAGAGATTTGCAATTTTACGTCATATTGATCGGACCAAAACCACGGGGTGGCATGATATGCTTTTTGCGCCCCGAGCATATTCGCCGCCACCACCTCGGCTTGATCAATGGCGTTGGGCACGCTTTCCAGACGAATGCGCTCGCCTTGGTAGGGAAAACTCGCGCAATCGCCTGCGGCCCAAATTTTGGACTGAGATGTTTGACCCAACGCATTGGTTTCAATCCCGTTATTCAGCGTCAGCCCCGCCGCGTCGGCCAGCTGGGTATTGGGTTGGATGCCAACGCCAACGAGGGCAAAGTCAATATCGAGGGTCGCGCCATTGCTCAGGATCGCGCCGGTGACATGGTCTGTGCCGGTTAAACTGCTTAACCCGACACCTTCCAGAAGTGTCACCCCATGGCTTTGGTGCAGCGCGCGAAAATAATCTGAGGTTTCCGCGCAGGCCACCCGCTGCAAAATGCGGTCTGCCATTTCCACCAATGTGACCTTCAGCCCGCGTTTTGCCGCCACTGCCGCGGCCTCAAGGCCAATATATCCTCCGCCGATGATCAACACATGGCCGCCGCGTTCAAAGGCTGGACGCATCGCATCGACATCTGCCAGCCCGCGCACCGCAAAGACATTCTGTAATCTGCCGCCAATCGCCTCGGGCAACAGGCGCGGGGTTGAGCCGGTGGTCAGAGCCAGCTGATCATAGCTCAACGTCTCTGCGCCAAGGGAAATGACCTGTGCGACCGGATCAATGGCGGTGACCTGCGTGCCGAGGCGCAATTCGATGTTTTGATCACGGTAAACCTCTTCGGGTCGTAAATAGAGGCGCTCCAGAGCCATCTCCCCCAACAGATAGGTCTTCGACAGGGGGGGGCGCTGATAGGGTGCATAGGGTTCTTCGCCGATCAAAGTCACCGTGCCTTGATAGCCCAAGGCCCGTAATTTAATGGCGAGAGAGGATCCGGCTTGGCCTGCTCCGATAATAACAATTCCCGACATTGCGCGCGACCTCTGGTAAGTTGTTTTAACTAATCTATAACTAAGGGCTCACGTTATTCAACCAACGAAGGAATACCAATATGGCAATATCGCAAGGTGACAAGTTGCCCGATGCAGTGCTGCGGCGGATGGGAGACAATGGGCCCGAAGAGATGACCATTGAGGCATTGACTGCAGGTCGAAAAATCGTCTTGTTTGGCCTGCCGGGCGCCTTCACACCGACCTGCTCATCGGCACATGTCCCATCTTTTATTCGAACCAGAGATGCTTTCGCCGAACAGGGAATCGAAGAGATTATCTGTGTGTCAGTCAATGACGTGCATATTATGCGCCAATGGGGCGAGGCCACCGGGGCCACGGCTGCGGGTTTGAGCATGTGGGCAGATCCGGCCAGCGCGTTCACCACGGCCATTGGCATGAATTTCGACGTGGAAGTGCTCGGATTTTACGGACGCTCGTCGCGCTATGCGATGATCGTGGAAGATGGTGTCGTGACCCAGCTCAACCGCGAAACCCAAGGCGGCACCTGCGATATTTCCAGCGGCGAGACCTTGTTGGAAAGCCTCGGCTAGATCAACACATAAGCTGCAAAATCAACTGGCCGCGGCATCCATTTGCTGGGCCAGTTTGATGTCCAATTCGGACAGGCCGTCGCAATCATGGGTGGTCAAAATGACGGTGACGCGATTGTAGGTATTGGACCATTCGGGATGGTGGTCCAATTTTTCGGCCCAAAGTGCCATTTCACTCATCCACCCCCAGGCAGAGCGGAAGGATTTGAACTTATAATTTTTGCGCAGCGCATCGCGTCCTTCCACCATCTCCCACCCAGAGGCGAAAAGGGCGGTTAGAGCGCTGCGGTCTTTGAGGGCTTGGGTCATTGTTGTTCCTCCAGGGTTACGGTTTTGAACGGTCCATAGCTTGTGAGCACATTGATTTCGTCATCCACCGCGTCCCGTTCTGCTTCGAGGTAGCGGGCAACGGCCTGGGAAAACCCGGCATCGCCAAACCAGTGCAAAGAATGGGTCGCCACGGGCAGATAGCCTCGGGCCAATTTATGTGCACCCTGGGCGCCGGCTTCAACCCGCTGCAATCCCCGCGCGATGGCGAACTCTATCGCTTGATAATAGCACAGTTCAAAATGCAGGCAGGGAAACTCTTCGGTGCAGCCCCAATAGCGGCCAAAGAGAGTGTCTTGGCCAATAAAATTCAGAGCGCCTGCGATATAGCGCCCATCGCGTTTGGCCAGCACCAACAGCATATCGCGGCGCAGATGCGCCTGCGCTTGCTCAAAAAACTGTCGTGTAAGATAGGGTGTCCCCCATTTGCGCGCGCCCGTGTCCTGATAAAAAACCCAAAAGGCATCCCAATGGTGTGGTTCGATCTCATCGCCTGTGAGCACCTCGATTTGCCCGCCAAAATTCTGTGCTTGGGCGCGCTCTTTGCGAATGTTTTTGCGCTTCCGACTGCTGAGGTCGGCTAGGAAATCGTCAAAATTCTTGTAGCTGTTATTGATCCAGTGAAATTGTTGTGAACGGCGCGGCATCAGCCCCATCTGCGCACCGGCCTCGGCCTCTTGCTCGGTGCAAAACGTGACATGTAACGAGGAGAGCTCATTTTCCGCCGCCAGCTGTACTGCGGCTTGCACCAAGGCAGATTGCGCCACCGCCTGATGCTCAGGGCGCACCAGCAGCCTGCGTCCCGTCGCGGGGGTATGGGGTACGGCGATCTGTAATTTTGGATAGTAGCGCCCGCCGGAATTCTCAAAGGCCTGTGCGAAATTATGGTCGAAAATATATTCGCCCTGACTGTGAGTTTTGCCATAAAGCGGCGCCACGCCGATCGTCTCGTCGCCGCGTTTTGCTTGGAGGTAATGCGGTGTCCAGCCGGTGCCTGGGCCCACCGACCTGCTATCTTCCAACGCTTTCAAGAAGCGATATGTGGTGAAGGGATCAATTGGGGGCTGATCCACGGCTTCCGGACAGGCACAGCGATCCCACTCAATCTCAGATATTTGAGAGAGGCTGGTGAGCACATTGATCTCAATTTGCGTCTCTTGGCTCACGGGCGTCTCGGTTTACTGTTTGATCTCAAGATGCGTCATGTGGGCGAAAGGTCAAGGCAGATATCCTTCAAAAGTGATATTGTCTGCGATACGGCGTGCGCGGTGCTCTTCATCCAGCGACCGGACGGTCCAACACAGCACGGGAACCTCTTGTGCTTTGAGAGCGCTGACAGGGAGATCCTCCAACTGTGCTTGATTGTGAGAGATAAATGCCGCGCCTGAGGGGCCAAAATCTAAAATCTGAGCCAGATGTTCACGCCGCTCGGCGCTAAGTGTTGGCCAATTTTCCGGCTCAAAGCGATCGGTGACCAATCCGAGCGGGATATCTGAGCGTCTTTCACCGAATGCGCAAACAGAATAGGGATTGAACGACATGACGGCTACCGGGCCGCGATAAGAACGCAGCGCCTGCGCCACTGCCGCTTCAAGCGCCCCGACGGCCTGTCCCATATTGCCATCTTGGTCTTTGATTTCAATCAAGAGCGGGACCTGGCCCGCGATTAAGCCCAAGGCCTGTTCGAGATCTGGGATCGTGTCTTGGCTGCCGCTGAGTTGGATGCGCGACAGCTCTGATGCGGATCGTTGCGCAACGGGTCCGCTTTGACCGGTGAGGCGGCCAAGGTGATAGTCGTGAAACACCATCGCCGCCCCGTCGAGGCTCATTTGTACGTCCAGCTCAATCGCGTATCCCGCGGCTATGGCTGCGCGAAATGCCGCCGCAGAATTTTCTGGCCGCCCTTCAGATGCGTCATGTAGGCCGCGATGGGCAATAGGGCGGGTCAAAAAACAAGCGGGAAGGGCTGTCATGCGATTTGAAAAATACCTTCAATCTCAACCGCAACACCCAAAGGCAAAGAGGGAGCGGAGACCGCTGCGCGGGCGTGCCGGCCAGCATCGCCTAGGGCTTCGACCAAGAAATCAGATGCGCCGTTGATGACTTTTGGCTGCTCTGTGTAATCTTGTGTGGAGTTTACAAACCCGGAAAGTTTGACCACGCGTACCAGCCGGTCGAGATCCCCGCCACAGGCGGCTTTGACCTGCGCCAAAAGAGAAATTGCGCAGGTGCGTGCGGCAACAGCGCCTGCTTCAGTGCTCATTTTATCTCCAAGTTTGCCGGTGATGAAGCCATTGGCATCTTGACTAATCTGGCCAGAAACAAAGACCAAATCCCCCACCTGTACAAAGGGCACATAATTGGCCGCAGGTGCCGGGGCATCGGCCAGGGTCACGCCCAATTCTGCCAGGCGGGTTTCAAATTTTCCAGTCATAGCGTCTCTCCTTTGGGCTATTTGCCCCCAGCGATAGGCGGAAACATGCGGTGAGAAAAGCGAAAATTAATATTCCCGCAGTGCTTGAGCGAAATAGCTGCGGATTGGTTCAAGTAGATAGTCCAAAGGGCGGCGGTTGTGTTTGCGGATAAACACCTGTGCCGGCATGCCTGGGCGTAACCGTGGTGCCTTGCCATTGGGGGTGGCGCTTTCTAGAAAATTTAACGCAATTTCAATTATATAATAGGGTGATCTGTCTGGCCGGCCTTGAAAGGTATCTGCCGAAATCCTATGGAGCCGGCCTTGTAATTCTTGCCCCGCGCCTTTGAGCAGGAGTTTAATGGTACTGGCTTGGCCCACAAAAAGATGAGTGATCTCCTCGGGCGCGATTTTGCCAGTGATACGCCAATCAGGGCTATTCCACTGAGAAGGCTCATGGCACCCACCACTGGATGCAACAGGTATATGCCGGCAAAAAATACCGGGACCCAGGGCAGATCGAACAGTGCAAGCAGGGCGGGTGAGGCAATGAACTTTTCAATAGATGAAAGATCTTTTAACGTGGCTTGCGGTTCTTTGCGCTTGCCCGATTGTGCGGTCTGCATGGCAAGCGAAAAAACGCGCTGATCCAGCTGAGTCAAAAAACGCGCTGCTATTCGGGCGGTGATGCGGGCACGCGCATGGTTTAAAACGCCCATGACTGCGTAAGCAAGAAGGGCCATGAGCGACAGCGCCAGTAGAGTGTGCTGAGTACCAGAGGGTAGAACACGATCATAGATGTGCAGCATATAAAGCGGGCCGGTCAGCAGTAAGAGATTGACCAGAACGCTAAAGATGCCTACGACCCCAAAAAGATGCAGTAAGCCGGCCCGAACTTGTGCAAAGTTACTTCTCTCATATTGATATTTGTTTTCCATGCTCTACACCCTGAACAGAACCGGCACGATCGGCTGTAACCGGTTTGCCACAACTTATAGGGGTCGCATGCTTAACGTTTGCCCAATAGAGCGCGAGAAACTATTAAGAAGTTCTAACTAAAGGTGAGTCCATGTTCAAACGGTTGCCAATTTTTGCGGTGGCATCTCTCGTGATGGTTGTTTCTGCTTGTAGTCCCCGTCAGGGTGCCGTGGCAGATGATCCATTTGAGCGCCTGAATCGTAGCTCCCATGCTTTCAACAAAGGCTTGGACCGCAATATTCTATCGCCGCTCTCCAAAACATATACAGATGTCGTTCCCGATCCGGTGGAAGACAGCGTGTCAAATTTTGCGCGCAACCTCAGCTTGCCAGGCAAGGTTGTTAATAACGCATTGCAACTGGATTTATCGTCTGCGGCGCGCAATTCTGCAAGATTTGCACTCA
>ENA-OREB01001510-OREB01001510.1-marine-metagenome-genome-assembly--contig:-NODE-1510-length-11373-cov-4.743360_pt1 | contig 11373 bp, 13 predicted proteins | sample MGYA00248625_ERZ508552 | MGnify/ENA primary metagenome ERZ508552 (study PRJEB26219, sample SAMN06267888) | marine metagenome | isolation source: Monterey Bay, California, USA | place: USA:Monterey Bay...
ATTTATTGATAAATATAGTCTCTTGTAACTGGTGTTGATGTATAATTTTTTGTTAATTGAAACTGATATACAACCTGGTCGCCCCACTTAAATGCCATTTCACAACCAGCTAAATAGAATTCCCACATCCTAAAAAACTTTTCATCAAACATTTCAATAATTTTTTCTTTGTTTTTGATACAATTTTCTTTCCAATGTCTAAGTGTATGAGAATAATGAAGCTTCAATACTTCTATATCAGCTACAATTAAGCCAGCTTTTTCAATGGGTGTGGTTACTTCACTTAAACTTGGAGTGTAGCCGCCAGGAAAAATATACTTTGTTATCCATGGATGTGGGTCTCTTGGTGGGTTTACTGATCCAATTGTATGTATTAAAGAAATTCCATCATTTTTTAGCAAATTGTCAATTTGTTTGAAAAACTTTTTATAAAACTTTCTACCTACATGTTCAAACATCCCAACACTTACAATTCTATCAAATTTTTCATCAAGCTCTCTATAATCTATTAATTTAAACTTTAATTGATTTTCTAAGTTGAGTTCTTTGCTTTTTTTTAAGCAATAGTTAAATTGATTTTCAGACAAAGTAATGCCTGTTACTTCACAATTAGTGCTTTTGGCAATATCTATCGCTAATGATCCCCATCCACAACCTATATCAAGTACTTTCTGGTTTGATTTAATATTAAGTTTTTTGATAATATGTTTGATCTTGTTATTTTGAGCTGTTTCCAAAGAATCATTTTCATCTTTAAAATATGCACATGAATATTGTCTTTTTGGATCCAAAAATAAATCATAAAGCTCATTTGAGATATCATAATGATGAGACACATTCATTTTTGATTTTTTAATAAAGTTAAAGTTTGTCAAGTACCTATATGAACCTCTTAGTCTATTTATTAAATAACTAAAAAAATTTAGATCATTTCTTCCAAAATTCATCAACGCTAAATCTAAAAAATCAGTGAGACTTCCATTTTCTATTATAATTTCTCCATTAGTATAAGCCTCTCCAAAATAAAGATCTGGATGAAATAATAATTTGTAATGAAGGTTTTTATTTAAAATCTTTAACTTAATTGGATTTTCATTATTTGGTGTTCCAATTATATATTTTTTTGAATTTGCATCTACTAGGATAAAACCATCTTTCTTAAATATAGAATTTAAAAATCTTGCAAGCTGCATTTATGATACCATTTTTCTTATATAAAATTTAATTTTTCTAAATTATTAGTCAACTCCTTTTTATCTGTAGGATTTAAAATTGATAATGGTGGCAAAACATTTTTATAGATCAAATCTTTTTTTGAATAATAAGAATGAAGTGCAGATATTAAATTATATTTTTCAAATGTATTTCTAACATCACAAAGCTTTTGGTTAACGGTTTGTTCTTTTTTATTAAAAAAATCATCATAAACCTTCCTCGCCATTGCAGATGAAACGTTACAGGTTGCTGTAATTATACCCGAGCATCCCAGTTCAAGACCTTTTAACAGTTTAGACTCTGAACCTGGCAAAACTGAAAAATTATCTAATTTTAAATTTTCAAATAAGTTGTATGAGCTGTCCTTAACTCCAATAATTTGTTTTGGAAATTTTCTTACCAATTCCTTTATGCATTCTTCACTGAACATATATCCACATAATTTTCCAAAATTATAAAGTATAATTTTACTTTCTGGAATTTTTTCCACTATTTTAGAATAATAATTTATTACATCTTTATCTCCAAACTTGTAAAAAGCTGGCGGCATTATTAAAAATTTTGTAAAATCTAAAGTGGTAGCAACCTCCATTAAATTTATTGTTTCACCCAATGAATTAAAACCAGTTCCTACTAAAAATTTTTCTTTATATTTACTTTTAGATAAATCATTTAACAGTTCGATTTTTTCTGACACTGATATTAGTTGTGCTTGCCCAGTGCTCCCAAATATTGCTACTCCGTGACAACCCTCTTCTATTAAATTTTCAGCATGCTTGATTGTTTTTGCAATATTTAATGTTAAATTATCATTTAACACTGACATGGATGCTGCATATATACCTTTTATTAAACTCATATATTTATAAAAACATAATATAAATAAAAATATGAATAAAAAAGTTAATTTAATAATCGGCTCTGGAGTTTTAGGTGCTTATTTGTCAGCTAATCTTATAAAAAAAAAAGAAAAAGTAATTGTTACAACAAGGTCTTTAAGAAAAAAAACAAATAATTACAATTATCTTAAAATTCAAAAAAAAGTAAAATTTGAAAAACTTGATATCAAGAATAAAACTTCAATTCATAAAATTATTAACAAATATAAACCAGAGAAAATTTTTTACTTTGCGGGACAAAGCTCAATACCCAAAAGTTTAAAAAGTCCTAAGGAAACTTTTCAATCTCATTACAATGGCACAAAAAATTTTCTCGACGTATTAAAAGAAAAAAATTTAAAAATAAAGTTTTTTAAAGCAAATTCAGGGTACATCTTTGCTCCAAATAAAGGACAAATTGATTTAAATTGTAATTTTTCAACTAATAAAAATCCGTATGTACAAGCACAAAAAAAAACTTTTAAGTTATTAAAAAAATATAGACAATTTGGATTAAACTTGTCCAATTTAGTATTTATGCAAGTCGAGTCACCTCTTAGACCAAAAGATTTTTTAATTAAAAAAGTTTGTCTTGGTGCCAAAAATAGAAAAAAAATTACAGTTGGGAATATAAACACCTATAGAGATTATTCTTGGATAACAGAGGTTGTAAAAGCAATACTCTTGACAACGAAACTATCTTCTAATGATTTTATAATATCTGCAGGTAGAAAAATTTCTGGAAAAGAAATTTTAGCAGCTGCGTATAAATTAAACAAATTAGATTTTAAGAAATATTATTCGGTAAATCAAAAATTCTATAGAAATAATGAAGATAAAATTTTAATGGGTTCAATTAAAAATTCGTCATATCTTAAAAAGAATTTTAATTTTAGATTTAAAATTTTTGGAAATAGTTTGATAAAAAAAATGTATAAAAGTTTATGAAAACCGGTATTTATTTAAGCTATGTTGGTTTAGGTGCAAATCTAATGCATCTATCTTACTGTCATCAAATTGCAAAAAAAAATGGGCCAGTAACAATTATTACTTTATGCAAAAATTTAGAGGCAGCACTTGTTGATGACCCTCTTATTGATAAAGTTTTTTATATTGACCAATATCATAAAAAATTAATCGATATTTTTAATCTGGCCAATGTTTTAAAGAAATTTGATTTAAAAAATTTATTAATTTTTTATCCAAGTATACGTTTATATTTATCTGCAAAATTAGCCGGTATTAAAAATATAAAGATTTATAATTTTTTTAAAAAAAAGAATTTACATTTGGTAAAAGCAGCAAAAAAATTAACAGAGGATTTTCTTAGAATTAATAATTGTCCAACAGAAACTCATTTCTTTGTAAATAAAGATAAATCAAACAAAATAAAACAAGAATATAAAAATAAATTTAAAATAGTAATTGGAGCAGGCTCCTCGGGTCCTACGAATAGATGGGGAGCAAAAAACTTTTCTAAACTTATAAATCAACTCAATAAATCAGATGATTATTTTTTTTTTCTACTTTGTGGTCCTAATGAAAGACAAATAGAAAATGAAATTATATCAAATCTAGATAAAGAAAATTTTATTCCATTAAGTGATAAAAATATTGAAAATTTAATACCCTATCTCTGTGCTTCAGATATGTATGTTGGAAATGATTCATTTGGTTCTCACATTACTTCTCAATCAGGGAAAAAAAGTATCGTTATGCTTTTAGATGCACCTAGAGCATACACGGACTATAGTAAAAATTATCACAGAATGGTGCCAAAAGGATTTAATATTGATGAAATTACTCATGGAACTAATGCTGATCCAAATCTAATAACTGTAGAAGAAGTTATTAAAACTATAAATCAATTTAGAAATTAACTTATATTATTTAACAAGACATCTTTTGCTTCATTTACTATTGATGAAAGTCTTGCAGTTTCAGGTGATATATCTGGATGTATTTTTTTTTGTATTTTAATATAAGCTTTATTAATCTCTCCTTTAGTTAATGTTTTAGATGGATCTAGATTAAGTATTTTGTAAGCCTCAGAAACTGACATGGATGTGGTATTAACTGCATTTTTACTTTTAAACGAAAATCTTTGAGAATTTCTTAAAGTTTGTATTAACCTAAATAATGAAATTAATTGAAATAATGACAATCCTTTGAGTTTTAATAAAGCTAAACTTACAATTGTTAAAGGTAAAGATAACAAAAATTTCCCTCCAATAGCAAATAAAATAGCTAAAATAACTAACCCCACAAACAAGAAAAATCTTAAGTCTTGGGATATTTTTTTTGAGGCAATATTAGCAAAAAATTTAAGTAAAAAATATAAGCTAATCAAAAATAACACTGTATAAATTATAATATTCATATATTTCCTCTAATAATGAAAATACCATATCTAAAAAAAAAGATAGAGTTAAAATCTTGTCATGATGTTACATGGGAAGATAATTACAGCTGGATACATCAGCAGAATATCTTGGAGGTTTTAAAAGATAAAACTAAACTAGATCCAGAGGTAAAAGAGTATCTGGATGAAGAAAATTCTTATGCAGAGCACCATTTAAAAGATACTAAAAATATTCAAAAAAAATTATTTGATGAAATTAAAGGAAGGATAAAATTAGATGACGAGTCTCTTCCATATAAAGATCATACCTACGAATATTGGACTAAAACAACAACCATCGGTAATTATTCAATTAAACTTAGAAAAAAAATTAATACAGATGATATTGAAGAAATTTGGAACGGTGATAAAGAAAAAAAGAAGTTAAATACTGAATATTTTGGTGTTGGTGATTTAGAGGTAAGCAACAATGATAAATACCTTGGCTACTCATTGGATACCAAGGGATCTGAATATTATACAATTTTCATAAGAGATATTGAGTCAAATAAAATTATCTCAAAAGAAATATCTGAAACATCAGGAGGTATTACTTTTAGCTTAGATGATAAATATATTTTTTATTCAAAACTTGATGAAAATCATAGAGCAAGAAAAATTTATAGACATGAAATAGGAAACTTAAAAGATGAGGACAGATTAATCTTTGAGGAAAAAAGTGAAGCATTCACAGTAAGCATAGGCATAAGTTCAGATGAAAAGTATTATTTTATTAATACTTCAGATCACAACACTTCTGAACAATATTATTTTAAAGTTGATGAAAAAAACCCAACACCTAAATTGATTATAAAACGAGAGAAAGGAGTTTTGTATTCCATCAATTCATGGGATGGTAAATTTTACAATCATACAAATAAAGATGCAGAAGATTTTAAAGTTGATATTTCAGATAGTCTTGATGTTCAAAATTGGAAAAATTTTATTAAATCTAAAGATGAAGTTTTAATTGGTGGTTGTACCTTTTTAAATAATTGGATTATTCGATCAGAAACCTCAAATGCACTAGATAAAATTTTTATCAAAAACATTTCTACTGGAAAAGAAGAGGAATTAATTATATCTGATGAAAAAATTTGTGTTCCTGGAATTTCTTTAACTCAAAGAGATAGAGACACTGATAATGTTTATCTTGGATATTCGTCACCCAGAACACCTTCAAGAGTATACCTTTACAATCTATTAACAAAATCTAAAAAACTTGTTAAGGAACAAGAAATTCCCTCAGGTCATAATTCAAATGATTATATCGTTGAGAGAATAGAATATCAGTCACATGATGGAAGATTGGTACCTCTAACAATTACCAGACACAAAAAAACAAAAATTGATGGAACAGCAAATTTATTACTTTATGGATATGGTTCTTATGGCAGCTCGATGAGTCCAAACTTTTCTTCAACCAGACTAAGTTTAATTGATAGAGATATAATATGGGCAACTGCACATATAAGAGGTGGCATGGAAAAAGGAATGAAGTGGTGGAAAGAAGGAAAACTAACAAATAAAAAAAATACATTTGAAGACTATATTTTTGCTGCCAAATACTTAATTCACCACAAATACTCCTCAAAAGGAAAAATAATTGGAATGGGTGGATCTGCAGGAGGTTTATTAATGGGGGCAGTTGTCAATCAAGCCCCAGAATTATTTTTAGGAATTATTATGGCTGTACCATTCGTGGACTCGTTAACTACAAATTTAGATCATTCACTTCCTTTGACCGTTGGAGAATTTGATGAATTTGGCAACGCTAAAGATAACAAAGAACATTTTGATTATATATTTTCTTACGCTCCATATAATAATATTAAGAAAATGGATTATCCTCACATGTTAATCACTACTAGCTTAAGTGATAATAGAGTTTTGTTTGATGAGCCTGCAAAATTTACTGCTAAATTACGTGACTATAAAACTGATAATAATTTACTTCTTTTAAAAACAGAAATGAATGCGGGTCATGGTGGAAAATCTGGTAGAGATGGCGCTATTGAAGAAATTGCAATTGATTATTCCTTTGCTTTAAAAATATCTAATAAAATTTAATATTTTCTATCTTGAAAAATTTAAACTAGTTCTTACATATCTTAAGTAAGTCGCCTAATGGGGCTTACATAAATAAACTTGCTTAACTAAAAAGGAGAATATTATGACAAGTAAGGATCTATCTATATTTAACTCTCTAAGACCTTTTTCAATTGGTTTTGACGACATGTTTGATCAATTTGAAAATATGCTTGGAAATGGAAACTTGACAATGCAGTCAAATTATCCGCCTTACAACATTAGAAAAACTGGAAAGGACAACTATGCTATAGAAGTTGCTCTAGCTGGTTTTAATAAAAATGACGTAGAGGTTGAGTTTGAAGATAATTTATTAACTGTAAGAACAAAACAAGTTAATAAATCTGAAGACAACAATGTAAATGGAGAAATAATTCATAAAGGTATATCTCAAAGACAATTTGCAAGATCATTCACTATTGCTGATGATGTGAAAGTAAATAGTGCTGAACTTAAAGATGGTCTTTTAACAATATCTTGTGAAAGAATTATCCCAGAACATAAAAAGAAAAAACTTATAGAAATTAAATAAGTTTACCTTACTTGCGGGGATTAATTCCTCGCAAGTACCTCGTTAAAAACAACCGTTAGATACAAATCCAATTACAATATTTTTAGGATTAATTTCAAATCTTCTCTCACAAGGAATTCCGTATTTTTTAGTATTGTATATTAATTCAGAATTTCCTTTTGCATTTTTAAAATCTTCATCAGGTTTTCCTAAGTCCATTTGTAAAGTGCTAGCAGGTTTGTTTATATACTTGCTTAGTTTTTCATTTTCTTTTTCAACTATTCTGTCCGTTTTCTCTTTAATAGTTTGACAACCTGCGAACATAAAAAATGTAATAGATGTAATTAAAAATATTTTAATTATTCTCATATATAAATAATAATTTTGAATTATGGCATAATTATAAACTTCTGAGTTGAAAAATGTGAATAAACAACAGTTTAAAAGGGAATTTTGATAAAGAATCAAATATCTACCAATCATTAGGAGGACATATGCTTGAAAATTATTTCAATTATAAAAAACACAAAACAGATTTTAAAACAGAAGTAATAGCTGGAACTACAACGTTCTTAACTATGGCTTATATAATGTTTTTAAATCCATTTATACTATCGGGAGAATTTGCCGGACCCGAAAAAGGTTTCTTTGATTTCGGCGCAGTTTATACAGCTACTATATTAGCAACAGCACTCGCATGTTTTATTATGGCTTTTTATGGAAAAACTTGGCCAATTGGACTTGCGCCTGGAATGGGAATTAACGCTTTTGTTGCTTTTGGAGTTTGTGCTGGGATGGGATACACACCTCAAGAAGCTTTAGGTGCAGTATTGGTTGCTGGTGTATTGTTTTTAATTATATCTCTTACGCCTATTAGAGCTTGGTTAATAAACTCAATTCCAAGAAGTCTTAAGTTAGGAATAGGAGCAGGTATTGGATTATTCTTAGCAATTATTGGATTACAAATAATGGAAGTTGTTGTCGATGATCCTGTTACGCTAGTAAGACTAGGTGATCTTAGTAATCCATTAGTACTGCTAGGTTGTGCAACATTTATTGCAATAATTGTAATGGAGAAAATGAATATAAAGGGAAATATTATTATAGGAATTTTAGTATTTAGTATTATTGCCTGGGCTGCTGGACTTGCGAACTTTAATGGTATTGCTAGTTCTCCTCCCCCAATGACATACCTTTTTGATTTTGATTTATCTGCTGCAATGACTGCTGGAATGTCTACAGTAATATTTACTTTATTATTTATAGACTTCTTTGATACAGCTGGAACTTTAACTTCTGTTGCTAACGTTGCTGGCAAAGTTGATAAACAAGGTAAAGTTAAAGATATTAATAAAGCTATGTTAGCTGACAGTGTAGGGTCAGTTGCTGGTGCTATGATGGGAACCACAACCGTTACAAGTTATGTAGAGTCTGGTGCTGGTGTAAAAGCCGGAGGAAAAACTGGAATGACATCACTAGTGATTGGTTTATTGTTCTTAGCATGTATATTCTTTGCTCCACTAGCAACAAGTTTACCAAAGCAAATTGATGGTGCAGCTTTACTTTTTGTTTCTGTTCTTTTCGTAAGAAATATTACAGATATAGAATGGGATGATATTGCTGAGTCTGCTCCTGCGATTCTTGCAATGATTGCGATGCCTTTGACATACAGCATTAGTAACGGTATTGCTTTAGCGTTTGTATCTTATGCTTTAATTAAATTATTTACTGGTAAGTTTTCCACTACTTCACCAGCAATATTTATTATTGCAATATTAAGTGTGATAAGTTTTGCAGTTGCTTAAATAAAATTTATAGGGCTAGTTTAAACTAGCCCTATCTATTAATTTCTTTTAATAATCTCTTCTATAGATAACTCTTCATAATGTTCGGTTGGTTGAACAATCCATGGATCTGTATCCAATCTTACTGGGCAAAAATCTGGTTCAAAAGTTGAAGATTTCTTTTTCCACAAACAAGCTGTTTTAACTTCTTTAATATAATCTTTTGTCGGACCATAGTTTTTTAACCACTCTATACTTTTATTTAGAGTTAAACCTGTGTCTGAAAGATCATCAACCAAAAGTACTTTATTATAGTCTTTGTTTTCTGCTAAAGAACTTATCTCTCTTGCAAACATTAGTTGCCCCTGTTTATCCTCCATGCCTTCTCCTGAGTAACTTTGAATAACAATATAGGCTATTGGTAATTTTAAAATTCTTGAGAGGATATCTAATATTGGTGCTGCACCTCTCATTATTCCCACCAAAACTGTTGGCTTGTATTCTTTATGGATCTCAATTGCTAATTTCTCAACAATTTTGTTATACTCATCAAAAGTGATAATTAATTTATCTGCCATAAATTTTATTATCATAACTAAAATATTTTAAAAGGGAGAAATCATGAAAAGCTATTGGATCAGTTTATATTTAAAAGTTGAAAATCAAGATAATTTAAAAAAATATGCAGAAGTTGTGACACCAATAATTAAAAGCTTTGGGGGAGTGCCACTTGTTAGAGGTGGAAAATATAAAACATTTGATGGAGATGATTTTGTAAGAACAGTTGTATGGGAGTTTCCAAGTTATGAAAAAGCTTTAGAATGCCACAATAGTAAAGAATATTTAGCTGGATGGAATATTGCAAAAGATACAACAGTTAGACATATGCAGGTGATTGAGGGATTTAGTACTGAATAGGCTCAGGATCTATACTTCTCCACAAATACCAAGTTGCAACCGAACAGTACGGTGAAAACCTTTTTTTCAATAAACTAACAAATTTTTCTGGAGGCAAATAATTTTTATTATAATTTTTAGATATTGCTCTAAGTAAACCAATATCTTGAATTGGCCAAATATTAGAACGATTATATGTAAATAATAAAATCATTTCTGCAGACCATCTACCAATTTGTCTTAACTGTGAAAGATACAAAATCGCTTCCTCATCCGACATGTTAGGTATTAGTCTTGGGTTGAAAGTTTTGTCTAAAATTTGTTTAGCCAAACTTTGAATTCCTTTTACCTTTTGTTTACTTAAACCGCATGACTTTAATTGTGCAAATGATAAATCACTTACTACTTTTGCATTAATTTTATTACTACATTTTTTTTTAAATCTTAAAAAAACTGAATTAGCAGCCACAACACTAATTTGTTGACCAATAATACTTTTGCATAAAGAAAAGAAAATATCTTTTCTTGTTGTAAGAATTTTTTCAGTAGGAGATTTATATTTTTTAATCAAAGCTGCCATTACCCTATCTTTGCTAGATAAATTTTTTTTTGCTTTTATCCAATATTTTGGCATTTTACTCATGTCTGATATTTGATGGTATTTCTTTTTTGTGATAAATCTCTCTTCTAAGAATAATTAAAGATGAGGCAATAACTAATAACGCACCCAATAATGTTCTAATTGTAGGAATCTCATCCCAAATTAAATAGCCAAAGAATATTCCAAAAATTAATGCCAAATATTTTAATGGAGACACGAGTGATACTTCAGATAATTTGAAGGATTGACTGAGCCATAAATTTGCAAAACCTCCAAAAAATCCAATCATACATAATAAAGCTAAATCTTTTACATTTGGCATCACCCATCCAAATGGAATTGTAAATAAACTTGCTAATGTAATAACTATTGAAAAATTAAGAGCTATAAGCCAAACTGGTTCAGTCGTAGATAGTTGTCTAATTGTAATAGCAACATAGGATAATCCTAAACAAAAAATAATTGGGAATAAATAATATATATTTAAATCATCAAAACCAGGTTCAGTTATAATAATAATTCCTATAAAACCAATTGATACAGCAAGCCATCTGTAGAATCCTACTTTTTCATTTAATAAGAATATTGAGAAGATGGTGGTAAATATAGGTGCTGCAAAAGAAATACTGACCACTGTAGCTAGTGGTAATTTTCTCAATGCAATAAATATCGCAATTAAAGCTATCAACCCCGATAAACATCTTAAAAGGTGTAATCCCGCTCTCTTAGTGTAATAAAAATTTTTAATCCTTTCTCTTGGCATTATAAAAAAATATATAACTACACCAAAAAAACCTCTAAAAAATAATACTTGTCCCAAAGGATAATCTTCTGACCACTTAACTATTAAATCCATTAAAGAAAATGCACATACAGACATAAACATGTACAAAAAGCCTAATTGATTTTTAGTAAGCATATGAATAATTTGTAGATTAAATTAAAGGATAAGCAATGGAAATAGCAATTTTAGCATTGGGATGTTTTTGGGGACCAGA
>ENA-OREB01001515-OREB01001515.1-marine-metagenome-genome-assembly--contig:-NODE-1515-length-11357-cov-4.496720_pt1 | contig 11357 bp, 13 predicted proteins | sample MGYA00248625_ERZ508552 | MGnify/ENA primary metagenome ERZ508552 (study PRJEB26219, sample SAMN06267888) | marine metagenome | isolation source: Monterey Bay, California, USA | place: USA:Monterey Bay...
GTTTGTTATTGGGATGGCTGCTTGGCTTTACATGATCCATACATTATGGATGGGTGAAGGCGCCGAGGCTAGAAATGCTTCTGGTAATGCTGCTGTGTCAACTGCATACAACACTATGATGTGGATCATCATTGTTGGTTGGGCAATTTATCCTTTAGGATATGCATCAGGTTACTTAATGACTGGCGGAATTGACGCTTCTTCATTAAACCTCATTTACAACCTAGCCGACTTTGTTAACAAGATCCTATTCGGTGTTGTTATCTGGGCAGCTGCTGTAAGTGATTCAGAAAGCTAATTAGAATTAGTTGAATAAAAAAGCCCGGATTTATCCGGGCTTTTTTTTGGTTGTTTGGTGGGTGATGACAGGCTCGAACTGCCGACCCTCTCGGTGTAAACGAGATGCTCTCCCAACTGAGCTAATCACCCTAACTTGATAGAGGTTCCCCTTTATCAACGAAGGAATTATATAGGGAGTTTTCAAACAGAGCCAACTTTTATTTCTCCAGTTACGGAAAAATTTATTTTAATTACAGTACAAAGATATCTGTAATTATTTAACCAACGATAGAATAAATAACAATAAAGTGAAGCACTGCGGCTATGGCAACTAAGATATGAAAAAATTCATGATAGCCAAAATATTTAGGACTAATATCCGGAAACTTAAAACCATATCCAATGGCTCCAACAGTATAAATAGTTCCTCCTGCAGCAGTTAAAGTAAAGTTGGTCATGCTCATCACTGAAGACATTACCGATAAATAAGGTATAGCCATGTATCCTGCAACCAAGTAAATACCAGCTCTAATCAAACGTGGTGTTTGAGTGAATAGAATTGTTTGTAGTATTCCAATTCCTGCAATAATCCATACTATAAAGAGAAGCTGAATCCCTGTGTCACCAGGAAGAACAAGGAGGCATATCGGAGTAAAGCTGCCTGCAATCATTACAAAAATTGCTGAATGATCCAGTTTTCGCATAATTATTAGCACTCTAGCCTGCCAATCAACCCTGTGATACAAAGCGCTAAACCCAAACATCATGCAAACACCCAGCGAATAAACAATGGTTGCTGCCAATTCAACTGAATTGGTACTGTTAGTGATCAAGGGAATACATGCTCCAACTGAAATAAAGAACATCCATTCGTGAAAGTAGCCCCTTAACAAGGGCTTGATAAATTCTTTATTATCCATAGAGCAGTTCAATAGATTCCATAACCTCTTCCTGATTTCATATAATTTTTCTTAAAGCATCTCAATTTTTTGATTAGCAATATGCTCAAGCAATGGGCTTTGTGCAGACTTAGTAAATGCTGCATCAATTGCTACGTTTCGATCTTGCATAACAGAGTGATAGTTGGGGTGAGTAAAAATATAAAACTCGCCGTCTTCAAGCGCCTCGACAACACGCTTACCAACAATAGATACTTCTATTCCATTTTCTACCATTTGCTTGGTTGAATTTGCAAAACTGCCTTCATCTGGTTTATGGGCTAAGTCAGATTGGTATTTAGCTGGACGGTTTCTTTCAGATTCATGAATCCTAGTTTGAACAAAAGCAGGGCACAAGACGGACACATGTATGCCCTTCTCTTCCAATTCTCCGGCCCAGCTTTCTGATAAAGCCACCACAGCAGCTTTGGTAGCAGTGTAAGCTCCCAAATAAGGAACGCCACCCATGCCCGCCATTGAGGCGACATTCACAATCCATCCGCCTTCTCCGTGCTGCTTGATCAGTGGAGTCATGACTTTGGCTCCAAATACAACGCCCATCAAGTTTACATCCAAAGCCCATTGCCAGCCTTTTTGATCCTGACTTTCAATCGGTCCTATGTCACCGCCAACACCAGCATTATTTACAACCATATGAATTTTTTTAAATCGAGCTATTGCCCGATTAGCAACTTCTTGCCACTGATCTTCTTGAGCTACATCTAGTTCAACTGTCAATACAGAAATTCCTGCATCTTCTAATTTTAAACGGGCCTTTTGCAGATTTGTTTCATCAATATCTGCAATTACAATATTCATCTTTTGATCGCCAAGAGCTTGAGCAATAGAGAGTCCAATACCCTCAGCTCCACCACTAATAACAGCTGTTTTTCCAGCAAATTGAGACATATTTTTTCCCCTCCTTTAAGGGTGAGAGTTACCTTACTTAATTAGAAAGTATTTCATTAAGCTGCTTTTCCATTTTCTGATAATCCCAAAATGCACGCAAGGACTCAATTCTATTATTTGAATTGATGCGATAAATTACAATCATTTTAGTTTCTATTTTGATGTCACCAACAAGGTTAACGATTTGGGCATAATTTGCACATTCGTTAGCGCAAGGAATAGACTCAACAATTGTGAATTCAATATTTCCATTGGCAATAACAGTGTCGTAAAATTTTTCGATTGCAGCAATGCCTTGATGACCATTGCCCTCTGGGTCTAATGGACTTTTGCCTATTGGGTCTTGAACCAAGGCATCTTTATCAAACAGCGCAAGCCAATTCTCTTTGTCTTTAGCAACAGCGTAATCTCTGGAGAGAAAGCTCAGCTCTTGTGCTTTTGTTTTAGGTTTCATTGTGCCCTTCAGTAACTGGTGGATTAATTTCTAGCCTAGCAAAGTATATTCCGACTAAGGCCAAAATTACAAAGCCAAGTTGTATAAAATTAAGGTACTCAGCAAAAATTAAAGCTCCAAATATTGTTGCAACAATTGGCTGCATCAGCAGTCCTATTGAGCCAAAAGATGCAGTAAGTTTTGGCATACTGTAAGTGATAAAAAATTGGCCTCCTACTTGGCATAATAATGCCATGGCAAATAAATTGTATATTTCTGCTTTACTCGTTGGTAAGAAATCTCTTGATTCAATGAGTGCTGGAATCAATCCGAATAAGCAAGTAAATAGTGTTGTGTAAAAAATAATATTAATGGAGCTCTCTTTGCCTAATTTGGAGATAATCAGCAAGTAAGTGGCATACATAAAAGCTGCCATCAGGGCCAAGGCATCCCCGAACAGGGCTCCTTCTGCCATGGTATTAGAAAAATACACTAAGCCAAAGACTCCAATATAAGTTGAAACAAAAGATAGTAAGAAGCGGTTACTAACAGATTCTTTGAATAAAAATACTCCTAGAATCACAACGTAAATTGGGGCCGTATTAACAATAATTGTTGACTTTGCTATTGAGGTAAATTGAATGCTCCAATGCCAAGCACTCATGTCTGTTGCAAAAGCCAAGCCAGCTATTGCTGCAAAAAGAAAATTCTTGCTGTTATGCAATTTGAAGGCTTGAGACCTATTGAAATAAATATTGATTAAAGCTAAAAATGGTAAGGCAAGAAACATTCTATAAAATAAAATCCATGATGGAGACAGCTCGCTCCACCTGACAAATAACGGAGCCAAGCCAATCAACCCTGCTCCCAGAAGTAGGATAAAAAAGTTTTTAGCTGGGTTTAATTGTGATGACATCAAGATATACTTCAGTTATGTGTGCGGATATTGTAAATCAAGAAGAAGAAGTTATCTCAGTTGGTCAGCTGAATCAGCAAGCTAAAAGACTATTAGAAAATCAATTTCGTGGAATATCAGTGCTTGGAGAGATTTCTAATTTAGCCAGGCCTTCTTCCGGGCATATCTATTTCACTCTCAAAGATGAGGATGGCGCAATAAGGTGCGCTATGTTCAGAAATCAAAACTCTCGGCTAAATTTTGAACCTCAGAATGGAGATCAATGCATTTTGAAGGGGCAGGTCAGCCTGTATGCACCAAGAGGTGATTACCAACTGATAGTAAGCTCAATGCAGCCAGCTGGATCAGGTAACTTAATGCAGCAATTTGATGCCCTAAAAAAGAAATTAGATGCTGAGGGGTTATTTGCTCAAAGCATCAAACAAGACTTGCCAGCTCAGCCCAGGCATATTGGGGTTATTACCTCTGAATCTACAGCAGCTTTTCAAGATATATTAACAACGATACAAAGAAGAGCTCCCATCAGTCAGGTCACGTTAATCCCTGCTACTGTTCAAGGCGATACTGCCCCGAGAACTCTGATTAATGCTTTGCAAAATGTATTAGAATTTAATAATGCAAATCCACTGAATGCTTTTGATGTAATTTTAATGTGTCGAGGTGGCGGCTCGATTGAAGATCTATGGGCTTTTAATAATGAGAGCTTGGCTAGGGAAATATATGATTTTCCAATCCCTATTGTTTCTGGTGTTGGGCATGAAATAGACTTTACGATTGCAGATTTTGTCTCCGATCTCAGAGCTCCAACCCCTACTGCAGCTGCTGAGCTTGTGACCGAGTTCTACTTTCAACTTGAAGATACTATTAGTAACGTCAAAAAAAGTCTATTGGGCTCCTTTCAAGCACTTATTCAAGAGAAGTCACAGAAAATTCTTTTAACCTCTCAAAACCTAAAAAGTCCCATGACTCTTTTGAAGGAGCAATCTCAGTCGTTGGATAATTTAGAAATTCGTCTCTCTCAAATTATGAGATCGCTCATAACTGCAGCCAAACAAGATCTCAAAATATCTTCAAATTCACTTAATCAATCTAATGCTTTAAGAATGGTGATGAAATATCAAACTCTAGTTAATGAGCACATTCAAAAAATGCGACATCAAATTAAAAGTACATTGACGCAAAAGAAATTTGTTTTAAAAAACTTATCAACAAACTTAAATGCTGTAAGTCCTTTAGCTGTATTAGATCGCGGTTATGCGATTGTAATGGATGATTCTGGAAAAGCCTTAACATCCTCAAGCAATATTAAGTTAGGCGAAACAATTCATACTCGTTTAGCCAATGGAAATCTAACCTCCAATGTTACAAAGAAAAAATAATACATGTTCAATCGTCTTTTTGGTTCTGATTACTTTAGCCAGTTTTTCAAAAGCTTCTAATATTGAAGGTAAGAGTGGAGAAATTATTGCTATTCCATCTTTCAACCAAATCAAGAGTAATAGGTTTTTAATTAAAAAAGAATCTCAGGTTTATCAATTAGTAAGCTTGCCATTTGTTAAAAACGATCTTCTAATTACTAGGCATGATCAAGATGTTCTAGTGAAATATGTAAATTTTGGGGAGTCAAGAATTACCATAACAGATACCTCAAAAGTAAATCTGAGCTCAAAGGATCAAGAGCGAGCAAATTCAGAAGCAATTCAGATAAAAAAATCATTAAGCAAGTCAACAAAAAATATCACTCCCTCATTTCAATTCATTTCTCCGGTTCAAGGAAGAATTACATCACCATTTGGAAAACAAAGATTTATAAATGGGCTGGCAAGGTCCGCTCATCTTGCACTAGATTTAGCTGGTAACGAAGGCACTCCCATTGTTGCGCCATTAAAAGGTATGGTTGTTTTAGTTGGGGACTTTTTTTATACAGGAAATACTGTGATCTTGGACCATGGTCACAATCTCTTTTCCTCATACGCACATATGAGCGAAACCAAGGTAAAGGTTGGCGATCTGATTGAACAATCAGCGGTTCTTGGTTTGGTTGGGTCAACAGGAAGAGTTACTGGACCTCATCTTCATTGGACGGTTTATTTTGATGGCAATAAAATAAATCCTGAGTCTCTTTTAAAGGACAGCTACCTATCCTCCCTTCTGCAAGTTGCTATAAATTAGGCTTAAGCTTTCTTGGTCTTGAGGCTTTAGGCTGGTAAAAGCTATCTCACCCTCAGGTGAGATGAAATAAGTAGCGGGTAAAGTTTTTGGTGTGGCTATGCCCCAAAGACCTCTTGGGTGCGTGATTAAGGAGGGATACTTGATACCGAATTTTTTAATTTGCGGCCTTAAGTCTTCTGCTTCGAGTCGATCAAAATTGTAGGCTAATACAACCACCTCTGGATGCAGCTCAGAAAATAAGTTGATTTCAGGAATCTCTTTGATGCATGGTGGGCACCAATCTGCCCAATAGTTAACCAATACCCAGCTCCCTTCCAGATTAGATGAGAACATAGGTCGAGCATCAAAAATTTCAATATCACCGCGCTCGCAGGAAATCAAAAAAAGACACAGAAGAGGTAATGCTAATTTTATTTTCATGACTTATAGTATTCCAAATGGAAACTATTATGCATGAAAAATATCTTCTAATCCTCTTTTACTCCGGTACTGGGGCTGTTAAAAATCTAGCACATGCGATTGCTGATGGCGCGGAAAAAGAAAGTTTGGCAGTTAAAATAAGGACGGTTCCAAAAGTCTCCCCAAATGCAGAAGCTACCGAACCAAGTGTCCCTGAATCCGGTGAAGTTTACTGCACCAAAAAAGATTTAATTAATTGCTCTGGGCTAGCCCTGGGTTCGCCAACTCGCTTTGGCTCAATGGCAGCTCCAATGAAATATTTTCTTGATTCTACCGGTGAGCTTTGGGCCAACAATGAGCTTGAAAATAAGCCTGGATGCGTTTTTACTTCCACGGGATCTATGCATGGTGGGCAGGAAATGACTCTTTTTAATATGCTAACCTTTCTACTTCATCACGGAATGATTTGTGTTGGCTCACCCTATTCTGTAAAAGCAATGAATGAGACTAAGTCTGGTGGAACGCCCTATGGCCCATCTCATGTAAGTAGCTTTAATAACTCAATTGAATTGACCCCACATGAATATGAAATAGCTCATGCAACCGGACAAAGGATCGCTAAAATCATTAACTCGCTAGACTAAATATGAATCTAAAAAAATTATTTCTTGTTTTTACTGGTGCACTGATCCTAACTCATGCTCTTAATAGTCTTATGATTGGCACTCCATTTATTGGCATAGTTATCTGGTCATTTCCATTGGCAATATTTTTTCTGCAAGCATGGTTTAAACCAACGGCTAGGGTGTATCAAATATTTAGCTTTATTATCTTGATTTACTTTATGACAACCTGCCTCGATGTATTTGGTCTGCCCAATGCAAGATTTTTAAGCTGGGTCGAGCTCACAGAAATAGTGATTGTTTTTTTTGTTGCTGTTTACGCTGCCAGAGAACAATTGCGCAATGTAAAGTAAACTTGACAGACAAGTAAACTTTACAGTAAGATTCACGCCATGGCTAAAATTACTCATAAAGGAATGTGGATCGAAGTATCCTCTCTCAATCCAGCCGACAAAAAAAATTACATTAAAGCATTTAGTTGTTTTATAGCGGGTGGCGTCTTACTTGGTATTCATCTGGCTGAAATAGGTTTTCTTGGTGACGATGCATTAAATCAAATTCCCGAACCATGGCTGCTTATTATTAGAACGCTAATGATTGCATTATTTTTTATTGGTGCTTTTTTTCACTATAAATTTTCTATCACCCAAGATGATTTATTTAATAGTTACCAAAGCGCCTGCTTTGTTGGAGGCGCACTGGGATTTCTTGTCTTTGGATTAAGTCTAACTGCCCTTTCTCCCTATTTTAACTATCATCCAAATTTCTATGAATTTTTTATTGCTTTTGCCATAGGCACTTCAATTGGTGGTTATTCTTTTTATCGTAAATACATCTCCGAAAGTTGAAAAATAATCTTAAAGCACTAAGACAAGAAAAAAGCATCAGCCAAGATGAGCTTGCTTCTATTCTAGGTGTGAGTCGACAAACAATTAATTCAATTGAAACAGGAAAATTTGATCCATCTTTAAAACTGGTAATAAAAATCACTAGATTTTTTAAGACCCAGCTAGAGTCAATTTTTATATTTGAGGAGGACTCATGATAGCTCTTGCAGGAATAGTAATTTTTGGTGTGCTGCTAGCGGTATATGGGGGTTCCATAGTCACCGGGATCTTTGCAATGATATTTGGCTGGATGATTGCTTTGTTTGCTCTGGCGATTACGCTTTTTACGTTAATCTTTTCTTTTCTCATGATGGCACTAACGTTTATCTTAATCATTTTTGCCATTTTGCTGTCGGGTATTTTTGGTTTGTTTTTTATTTAATTTAATTTAATTTTTGGAGAATCTGTATGAATGCACTTAAATCAATTTTTTCTTGGCTTGGAAGATTTCTAGAAAAAGCTAGAACTGTCATGCTTAACCTGGGAACAGCCTTTGTGTTAATCATCATTACCTTCGCTATTATTGGAGGGTTATCTTCTTCTGGACCAGATGTTACCGAAAAAGATGGCCGAGTTCTGTTTATTGATCCAATAGGAACCGTAGTCGATCAAGAGGTATTTAACTCAGATTTCATGTTTAACTTCGGAACAAACTCTTCTACTGATCAGATTCAAACAAGAGATCTAATAGCATTGATCAGAGCTGCGGCTGAAGATGAGGAAATCCCAGCTGTATTTATTGATTTCTCATCAACAGGCTTTGCAGGACCAACCACAGCGATTAATATTGCTAAAGAACTTAAGGCTCTTCGTGAGTCTGGTAAAAGAGTCATTGCGTTTAATGATCGTCTGTCTACTACCTCCTATTTAATGGCATCCCAAGCTTCTGAAGTATGGGTTCATCCGGTTGGAAGTATTAGCGTTAGAGGTCTTGGTGGAATGCGTCCTTATCAAAAAGAGCTATATGAAAATCTAAAAATTAATTTTCATAATTACTCTCAAGGTGATTTTAAATCTGCAGTTGAAGGCAACACAAGGACAGACATGTCAGAAAACGACAAATTGCAAAGGGAAGCCCTACTCAACCCTATTTGGGATGAAATGAAATTACTCATGGCTGAAGGGCGAGACATTGAATTAGGTGATATTCAATCTTTTGCAGATGACTATGTCGGATTTTTTGGCGAGGCTGCAATCGGAAATATTGCTTATGCAAAAGCAAACAATATTATTGATGGCACCAAGTCATTTCCAGAATTTCGTCAGTATATGATCGAAGAATTTGGTCTTGATGAGGAGGCTAAAACTGAAACGTACAAAACTATTTCTTACAACGAATATGCAGATCAAATGGAAGATGACTTCTCCGATAGCGAAAATGAAATAGCCATCATTACTGCTGAGGGAGCGATCATGGAAGGGGAGATTACTCAGGGCGTAGCCGGTTCAAGCGGAGTCGTAAAGCAAATTAGATCTGCTCATGAAAACGAAAATACAAAAGCTATTGTCTTTAGAGTCAACAGCCCTGGTGGATCTATTATTGCCAGTGAAATGATGCGTGATGAGTTATTTGCAGCAAAGAAAAAAGGCATTAATGTTGTGGTATCAATGGGTGATTATGCCGCATCTGGCGGGGTTTATATTTCAACACCAGCCGATTACATATTTGCAGAACCGACAACCATTACAGGCTCTATAGGTGTGGCGATTGCATTGCCTACATTAGAAAATGCCATGGATTATATTGGAGTGAATTTTGATGGAGTGGTTACTTCTAAGCATGGTGGCTGGGATCCAACTCAGGCAATTGATGAGGACTTAGATAAAATATTTGCAGGCTGGGGAGCAGATGCATACGATCGGTTTGTTAACTTTGTTGCTGATTCAAGATCTCAATCCTACGAAGACATCAAGGCAATTGCGGGTGGCAGAGTTTGGATTGCAACAAGCGCAAAAGAGATAGGTTTAGTGGATGAGATTGGAGGCATTGATGATGCCATTGCGTATGCTGTAAATCTAACAGAATTAGAGGATTATCAAGTGGAGTATTATGGTCAAGAGCTATCTCCTGAAGAGCTAATCATCAGAGAGCTGCTTGAAAATTTTGATGTATCTCTTGGAGAACCAAAAGTTTTATCAGCTCTTAATGGCTTAGCAGATCTCTATGAAACACTGACAGACATTCAAGAACCTAAAGCATTATTAACTTGCAAGGATTGCTTAGTGGACCTAGATTAATTCACTAAATAAGGCTCAAGATGCGCTATTTTGAGCCAGGTATTGCGTGGAGTTAGATTATTGTAACTAACTTAAAAATAACTGGGTCCGCCATACACCCCCTCTTAAAAATATACATTTCTTTGCTTGACTTAGACTAAGCTCTAGGTTGTATAGTCTTTATCTTCAGAAAAAATAGGGAAATTGATTATGATAAAAAAACTTTTAGGAATAGCTCCAACACTTAATTCAGACGGCTCATTTGACCCATCACCATTAGCCTTAAAATTGGCAACTTCTTCAAAGACTGATTACAAAGAGATAGCTTTTCAAAGCACTTATCAAGGGTCTCAATCAAGAATCATGATGATCTGTACTGAAGAGAAGAATTTAACAATGGCAAACGGCAAAGAGTTTTCAACAGGCAATCATCCAGTTGAGATGCTGGTTCCAATGTTGCATCTTCGAAATGCGGGATTTCATATAGATGTTTTCACTCCAACTGGTAAATCAGCAAAAATTGAAGGATGGGCCATGCCCGCTGAAGATAAAAATGTTATGTCTTTGTATGCTCAATATGAGGAACAATTTAATCATCCAAAGAGCTTATCTGAGTTTGTAAATCAGCATATGAATGATAGTTCAGATTTCACTGCAATCTTTATCCCGGGAGGGCATGGTGCAATGAATGGGCTGCCAGAGAATCAGGACTTAAAAAAAATAATTCATTGGTCCTTCCAAAAAGATTTACACATGCTTGCAATCTGTCATGGACCAGCAGCCCTATTGTCAGCAAATTTAAATCAAGATGGGGAATTCCTATACTCAGGCTATTCAATCGCAGTATTTCCAGACTCCATGGACAAACAAACACCTATGATCGGATATATGCCTGGTCAATTAACCTATCAATTTGGCAGCAAGTTATCTGAACTTGGGGTCAATATTATTAACAAGAAAGCAGATAAGACGTGTCACCAAGATAGGAAGTTAATTACAGGAGCTAGTCCGCAAGCTGCAAATGATTTTGGGATATTATCTGCAACTGCCCTTCTTCAATCTAAAAATCTACTCTAAAGCACGAGCTTGGCTTCAACCTAAAAAAATAGATGGCTGCAAACAATAATCTAATAATGAATTTTTTACAGATGCTCTCTAAGATCAAAGAAAGAGAGGTCAAGGCTGTAATTTTTTCATTCTTATTTGTGGTTGTGCTGATGTCGGCCTACTACATTTTGCGCCCAGTTCGCGATGCTATGGCCAGTGACTGGACTGATGCAGAAGTAAGCTGGTTATGGACGCTTAACTTTTTTATTAGCACTGGGATTGTGGCGCTGTATGGCATTGCGGTTTCGAAGTTTCGTTTTCGACTGCTTGTACCAACTATGTACAGTATCTTTGCTGGGTCATTCGTTATGTTTTATCTCTTAGGATCCATATCTGATGATCGAACCTTCATCGATAAAGCATTTTATGTTTGGGTAAGCGTATTTAGTCTTTTTAATATTTCTGTATTTTGGAGCTTTATGTCAGAACTGTTCAGCAAGGAGCAGTCAGGCAGACTTTTTGGCATTATTGCTGTTG